>Ga0181561_10000186_pt1 | contig 48098 bp, 51 predicted proteins | sample 011ome_19_FD_133760 | JGI IMG/M metagenome (GOLD analysis project Ga0181561, IMG submission 133760) | Coastal salt marsh microbial communities from the Groves Creek Marsh, Skidaway Island, Georgia - 011510BT metaG (megahit assembly) | ecosystem: Environmental > Aquatic > Marine > Intertidal... | reverse complement strand
CTGCACTTGCAGGCGCTCAGATACTGGGTGGCAAACCAGCTCCAGAAAACCGTGAATGCGCTGGAGTCTCTTCTCTCGATCTATCCTCGAGATATGCTGGCTCTGCGACTCGCACACTATCTACACTTTTACGCAGGCAGCGCAAAAGACATGCGTGCTTCCGTCAGTCGATCACTGCAAACCTGGGACCCCAATGACCCCTATTATGGTTACCTGCTGGGCATGCACAGCTTCGGTCTTGAGGAGTCTGGTGACTATGAAGAAGCTGAGGCCTATGGCAAGCGAGCCATCGACAATAACCCAGCCGATATCTGGGCAGCTCACGCGGTGACCCATGTTTTTCAGATGCAACAGCGTTTCAATGAAGGCATCGAATGGATCGACTCCCTTGTCCCACAATGGGAGAGTACCAACAATTTTATCTACCATCTGCATTGGCATCAGGCGCTCTGTCATATTGGCCTGGAAGACTATGAGCGGGCCTTGTCTATCTATGATAATCACCTTGCCAAAGCTGTCTTTGACGACTTCTACCTCGACACCTGCAATGCGGCATCGCTACTCTGGCGACTCGAAATTCTCGGCGTCGATGTCGCGCAGCGCTGGCAAGCACTGCAGACCATCTCTGCTGCTCGTGTCGGCGACAATGAATTGATTTTTTCAACCCTGCATTACTTGATGGCACCCGCCAGGCTTAAGGACCAACCCGCCCTAGATCAGGCCCTGAGCAGCCTGTTAACCTGGAGTCAGAGTAACACGACGCAAGGTGATATTTGTCGCGAGGTGGGTCTGCCGATCGCGAAAGCACTGATCAGTATCGGCAAGGGTGACGCGCACCAGGCCGCCACTGATCTAAAGGCTATTCAACACAAGATTTATCTGATCGGCGGCAGCCACGCCCAACGGGACCTGTTTACCCAAATACAGCAATTCGGCGCTGGCTTTTAGCGCTATAAAACTCGCGCTTGCAAACTAACACTTAAAATCATTCTTATAACCACAACTTGAAACGGTGAACCCATGGAATACGAGCAAATCACTTATGAAGTCCAGAGCAACATTCTCACGCTCACTTTAAACCGGCCCGATAAACTGAACGCCTTCACCGGCCGCATGATGCTGGAGATGATTGACGCACTGGATCGTGCCGATGCCGATGACGCCGTTAAAGCCATCATCGTCACTGGTGCCGGAAGAGGTTTTTGTGCTGGCGCGGACCTGTCCTCAGGCAGCAACACCTTCAATGCTGACAGTGCGGGGGCGGGGCTGAAGCCTGATGGGGGTGGGCTTCTGACTTTACGTCTATTCGACTGTCTGAAGCCTGTGATCTCCGCCTGTAATGGGCCAGCGGTGGGCATAGGTGCAACCATGCAATGTGCCATGGACATTCGTCTGGCCTCAGAGGATGCCAGATACGGCTTTGTCTTTGCCAAGCGAGGCATAGTGCCTGAAGCCTGTTCCAGCTGGTTTTTACCCCGTCTTGTGGGCATCAGTCAGGCGCTGGAGTGGACCTACTCCGGGCGTGTCTTTGGCGCGGCAGAGGCCAAGCAAGGCGGACTGGTGCGCAGCATCCACAAACCTGCAGACCTGCTGCCAGCCGCAAGAGATCTGGCACACGAATTTGCCGAGCAGACCTCATCAATCTCGATAGCCATGATTCGCAACATGATGTGGAAAATGCTGGGCGCCGACCATCCCATGGAAGCCCACAAAATCGACTCAAGAGGCGTGTACTTCACTGGCCGCTCACCGGACGCGCTGGAAGGCGTACAGTCATTCCTCGACAAGCGACCCGCCGAGTTCCCCGGCAAAGTCAGCCAGGACATGCCTGTGTTTTTCCCCTGGTGGGAGACCCGTCACTTTAAATAGCGGGAGACCCGTCACTTTAAATAGCGGGAGACCCGTCACTTTGAAATAACGGAAGATCCATCCGTTTAAAGCGGAGAAGACCTGCCCATTGATGAGTGCAAGTCCGCCATTTTGAATCTCGGCAGACTGATTACGCAGATCCTCGGCAGGTCTTGCTGTTTCTTGTGTTGATATTGAGAGACGATGTGTATCAAGCACGCTTGAATCTTTTCGGTTTAAGCTTCCGTTGCCGGGCTTTCAAGCCTGCCAATTCCACTCACAGGAGGCCACACAATGCCCAAGCCCAGAATAGCCATCAATGGCTTTGGTCGTATCGGTCGCTGCGTCACTCGAATCGCGAAACTCAGAAACCACTATGACGTCGTCGCCGTCAACGACATCGCCACTCCCGAGCAACTGGCCTATGCCTTCAAATACGACAGCATTCACGGCAAGTATCCCGGCCAGGTCAAACTCCAAGGTGACGTTATGGAAATTGATGGCGATCCGTTCAAGGTACTCTGCGAGAAGAGTCCCGCAAATTTACCCTGGGCTGCCATGGACATAGATTTTGTGATTGAAAGCAGTGGTCAGTTTCGTCATCTGGCGCAACTGCAACAGCATCTGGACGCCGGCGCAAAACGGGTCATTGTGACAGTTCCCACGAAAGAGCCGCTGACCGAAACGCTGGTCATGGGGGTGAATGACCAGGTTTTGAGTAAGTCATCAACCATCATCAGTAATGCCAGCTGCACCACTAATTGCGCCGCACCCATCGCCAAAGTACTGCAGGAGAATTTCGGCATAAAATACGGATTGCTCACCACAGTGCACGCCTACACGTCTGATCAACGTCTCATCGATGCGCCCCATTCTGGAGATCTCAGGCGCTCACGCAATGCGGCGACCAATATAGTCCCGACTTCAACGGGTGCAGCCAAGGCCATTGGTCAGGTGCTGCCTGAGCTGGCGGGCAAACTTGATGGAATTGCCATGCGAGTGCCGGTTGCCGATGGTAGCGTAGTAGATCTGACCGTTGAATTAAACTGTGACGTCACCGTCGAGCAGATCAACGCGGCGATGCAGCGGGCTGCACTTGGGCCCCTGTTCGGCATTCTTGAATATTGTCAGGATCCAATTGTCTCCAGCGACATAGTGGGCAATACGCACTCCAGTATCTTCGACGCTGGTCTGACTCAGGTGATTGGCAAGCGCCTGGTCAAGGTTGTCAGCTGGTACGATAATGAGTGGGGTTACAGTACGCGCATTGAGGAACTGATCAACAAAATGGCGCGTTTTGATCAATAGCCATTAGCCGGACTTTGACGGGTTGGTTTTACTATTAATTTCGATGTCTCGCCTGCATCAACTGACTTATCGCCAGCACCCAGATCTGTAGACCTCAGTGCTGGCGAACGAAGTTAATCAGCCAGCGACTGGCCGTTAAACTCCAGCCCCGCCATGGTGCCTTCAGCGCGCCATGTGGCCAGTTTCTCAAAGAATTTAACTGGACCGGAACCATAACTGCCATTGCGAATCGTCAAGGGGTTGGGTTTTCCCTCATTGTTATAATAGCCCGGTGTACAGGACTCCTGAAAACTCTGATTGAATCGCGAATGATTGATGATCTCGGTCACCCAACTCTCCTCCGCCGCCGCCGAGGCCTCGACTGTTTGAACATTAGTCGCCAGACAATGACTCATAATGTAGGCGATATGCATTGCCTGCTCATTCATTGCATGGGGAAAGTTAACCGTAAATCCCGACTGGGCATTACTGATGATGAAACAGTTAGGAAACCCTCGAGAGTGCAAACCGTGCAGAGTGGAAATACCGTTGGCCCACTTATCCTTGAGGCTCAAGCCGTCGCGCCCTTTAAGGTCATAACCTGAGCGGCGAGTATAGTCGGTGCCCACCTCGAAACCCGTAGCGAAGATAAGACAATCGAGCTCATATTCAACACCGTTGGCAACGACGCCTTTTTCTGTGATTCGATCAACGCCCTGACCCCGAGTATCCACCAACTCAACATTCGGTCGATTAAAACTGTCAAGATACTCATCGTTGAAGCAGGGCCGCTTGCAGAATTGCCGATAGTAGGGCTTCAGGGACTCTGCGACGTTTGGATCCTTGACGACCGTTTCTGCTCGCAGCCTGATTTGTTCCATTTTCTGAAAGTCGGCAATCTCCATCTTCTCCGCAAGGACCAATGGATCCAGCGGCATGTCAGATTTGAAGTTGACCATGGAGGCAAGATTTCGAATGATTTCTGTCCAACCATCGTTCACCAGGTCCTCTTTCTGAAATCCGCCTGATACCAGAATATTGAAATTATCCATTCGCTGCTTCTGCCAGCCGGGCTTAAGACTGGCGGCCCACTCAGGATCGGTTGGCGTGTTAGCTCTGACATCGATAGAAGATGGCGTTCTTTGGAAAACCGTCAGCTGCTTAGCACTCGCCGCCAGGTGCGGAACGCACTGCACTGCGGTTGCGCCTGTACCTATGATCCCTACTCGCTTATCTTTCAGACCGACAAGATCGCCCTCAGGATGACCACCGGTATATGCATAATCCCAGCGGCTGGTATGGAACGTGTGCCCTTGAAATCGCTCAATTCCTTCTATCCCCGGCAATTTAGGTCTGTTCAAGGGTCCATTGGACATACACACAAATCGCGCCTTCATTCTGTCGTTTCTGCTGGTGCTGATGATCCAGCGGGAAGTTGCCTCGTCCCACTCAAGACCCGTGACTTCAGTTTGAAAGCAGGCATTGCGGTAGAGATCGTATTTTTCACCAATCGCTCGGCTATGAGCGAGTATTTCTGGCGCGCGGGTATATTTTTCTTTGGGTACAAAATTCAGTTCTTCGCACAACGGCAAATAAATGTAGGACTCGACATCGCAGGCGGCCCCCGGATAGCGGTTCCAGTACCAGGTACCACCGAAATCACCGCCCTTCTCTATCATGCGAATGTCCTGAATGCCGGCCTCACGCAACCGCGCTCCGGTGAGCAGTCCGCCAAATCCACCACCTATGACAACCACATCAATCTCATCCTCAAGGGGCGCTCGCGTGAAGCCCGGGTCAACATAGGGATCATCAATATAATGTGAGAAGTCACCTTTGACTTCCTGATACTGATTACTGCCATCGGCGCGCAGACGCCTGTCGCGTTCAATTCTGTATTTTTCACGCAGCGCATCTGGGTCGAATCCCAGTTCCTCTAGTGATGGTTTGGTAACTTCTGACATGGGGTTATGCTCCAGAATGACAAAAATTCACGAATCGCTTGCACCCTTTATCAGGGAGCAGGGCACTACATGCTTGGATCATAGCCAATTCTTCGCAGTCAGCAAGCCTTTATCACGGGCGAAGATGACTGGACTGTGGATTGACTGATCGCTGCTGCTCGAGATCCCTTGGGCTACCGTCTTTCGCTGACAAATATCTGGTCAATTCGCTTAAAAGATCGCTTTTTAGACTACCTGTTCAGCGAAACAAAAAAATCTACAGCCTATTTTCAATGACTTAGCTTGTTGGCATGATTTATGTATCAAACCCCATAACGCGACTATGAAAGGTCAATTATGCTACTCATTTTACATTTGCTGTTACTCGCCGGCGTGATATTCGCCATGGCCAGAGCCATGCCAGGTATCCATATAGCCGGCTATGGCACTGCCTTGCTGGTTGCGGTCATCTATGGATTGATCAACGTGACCCTGGGAACCCTGCTCAAGCTGCTGACCATTCCGTTTATCATCATCTCTATCGGCGTGTTTCTGCTACTGATCAATACCTTTCTGTTGTGGCTGACCGATCAGCTGCTGGAAGACTTCGAAATTGAAGACATGGGAACCACCTTTGTCGCTGCTGTCATCATCACGCTTGCTGATACTGGCTTAAGCTGGCTGCTTTAATTGACCATTAACGACAAAATTGTCGAGCGCGCCCTCAGGAACGATTATCTTCTGCTGTCTAAGCCGACGAGAGCAACACCAGGATCCGCCACTCGCCAGAATAGGATGGAGACGCTGCCTGCGGACCGACACTGAGCGCGAGTGCCGGCTTTTCTTGTGTCTGGCTAACTGAAGCGATTACCATGCGCTATCTACGCGAAACTGCGATCAAGAATGAAATCCTTTAATTGTCAGTGCTGTGGCCGTCCTGTCTATTTCGAGAATGACCGCTGCTTAAGCTGTGGCAGCCAGCTGGGTTACCTGCCAGATGAACACAACCTAATCGCGCTGCAAGTCCAGGTAGACGGCCTGTTTTACCCTGCAGCCAGCAACCAACGCAGTGCCAGTTATCGACGCTGCCAGAATGCCGCGACATGGAACGCTTGCAACTGGCTCGTCCCGGCTGACAGCCCGAACAACTATTGTCGTTCTTGCAGCCTGAACGAGATAGTGCCCGATCTCACCGTCGCCGCCAACGTACCCTTGTGGATTAAGCTCGAACAGGGCAAACGTCGGCTTCTGTACAGCCTGCTGAGACTGGGCTTGCCCGTTGTCAGCAAGAAAATAAACCCAAAGAAGGGCTTGGCCTTTCGCTTTTTGAAAGATATCGGTGCCAGCTTCAGAGAAAGCCAGCGGGTTCTCACCGGCCACTCAAAAGGTATCATTACCATCAATCTGGCAGAAGCAGATGACGCTGAACGCGAGCGTCGGCGCCTCGATCTCAATGAAGTCTACCGCACTGTGCTTGGGCATTTTCGCCACGAAAGTGGCCATCATTATTGGCAGCAACTGGTCGCCAACTCGGCCCACCTGACAGAGTTTCGTGCATTATTTGGCAGTGAACAGGCCGATTATGACGCGGCTATCAGCCGCCACTACAGCCAAGGTCCGCGACAAGGATGGGAGGCAGAATACATCAGTGGCTATGCCAGCGCCCATCCTCTGGAAGACTGGGCCGAGTCCTGGGCGCATTTCATCACTATCGTCGACTCTCTGGAGACAGCCACAAAGGCTGGAGTAGTCATCACCAGCAATTTGTCACAGCAGCTGTTTTCGCCACTGGATAGCTATTGGGCATCGACTTTTGATGAACTGCTAGAGCAATGGTTGCCTCTTACCTACGCCATGAACAGTATTAACCGAAGCAGTGGTTATAGTGATCTGTACCCCTTTGTATTATCCAGTCCGGCCATCAATAAATTACGCTTCGTACTCAAAGTCGTCCGCCATGCTCGCTTTCAGACGCTCACCCCCAATCAACGCCAGTAACTAGGCGTCATCGACTCGATTGATAGGGCGATTTGAGCCTTGAGTTCGAAGCCTCCAGGCAAAATACTCGAAGGTCTCTCAATCAAGGAGTCAAACTCTGTGTCTATAGGAACAGCCAGCCTCATGGAAGTATTAACCCTCGCACCAGGCGATCAGGCCGATCATTTTATCGGCAGTGCTGAAGCCTATGGCGTGGTCGGGATTTATGGAGGCCACTTTCTTGGCCAGGCATTGGCTGCCGCCTTGGCAACGATTGAGCCGAACAAGCTCGCCCATTCACTTCACGCCTATTTTTTGCGCCCTGGCATTCCGGCAGAGCCAATCATCTATCAGGTTCAACGGCTGCGCGATGGTCGAGGGTTCGCGACGCGCACCATCACAGCTTACCAGCAAGCACAGCCTGTGTTTCAAATGAGCGCATCCTTCAAGGTCGCAGAGCCAGGAGATGAGCACCAGAAGACCATGCCTGAAGTGCCGTCCGCCGCCAGCCTCATGGAACGACGGCAAGCTGCTGGTATTGAACCCTTTCGGTTTCCCATGACTGCCGATGGCCGAGTCGATATGGAGTGGGCCAGCGAGTCGTTTCTGCCAGCGCAATTTGTCACTGGCCGCGCGCCCTGCCTACAGACTTGGATGCGGGCCAATGTACCTAAAGACATTGACACTCGACTCAGTCAATGTGTGCTTGCGTTTCTCTCGGACGGAACCCTGATGTTTAATGCGGTACTCCCCTACGGCATCCCCTTTCGAAGTCACCGTTTGACCTCATTGGATCAAGCCGTGTGGTTTCATCGACCTTGCAACGTGGCCGATTGGATGCTGTTCGACCAACGTAGTACCGCTGCGGCTGATTCACGAGGCATGAACGAGGGAGAAGTCTACGGTTCAGATGGCCAACTGGTTCTTACCGTCGCTCAAGAGTCCATGCTAAGACGTAACGTCGAATCGGCTTGAGGAGGTTATACTGACAAGCTTGTCGGCCAAAACCCCTTGAATGTGCCGAACCTTTTTAACCCTGAGATCTTTTGACATGCGCTGGACACTACTGCTTCTGCTCATTTCTAGCTGTTTTCTCTTACAAGTTAAGGCAGCCACACCCACCCCTGACCAGGAATCTGCCATCAACAGCTTCCTGGATGACTTTCATCTGGCGGCAGCCCATGCAGACTTTGATGGCTACTTCAGTCGATTCGCGACGGAGGGTATCTTCATGGGCACTGATGCCGGCGAACGCTGGACTGTATCTGCCTTCAAAGATTATGCCCGCGACAGTTTTTCTCGCGGCCAAGGCTGGACCTACCTGCCATTGGAGCGCCACATCAATATCTCTGACCAGGGCAAGATTGCCTGGTTTGACGAGATTTTGACCAACACTCGACTGGGGCGTTGTCGAGGCACCGGCGTTCTGACTCAGGTTGATGGCGCCTGGAGAATCAGCCACTACAGCCTGACCCTGCTGATACCCAACAGTATCGCCGCTGCCGTCGGTGAACAAAGCCTGCTGGCGGATCTTGCCAACCGCAGCCCTGACACGGCACCTTAGACCCATGGTATCGGCCTCTGCTGGTCACTGCCCAGATGCCCCTTGCCCCTGTGGTCTGCCCCATTCATTGCGGTATTGCTGCGGTGCCATCATCGACAAAAGGACTACTGCGCCAACCGCTGAGGCCCTGATGAGATCCCGCTATACCGCGTTTGTCTTGGCCAACTCGGACTATCTGCTTGCCACCTGGCACCCTTCAACCCGGCCCCCCGATTTGACATTTGACTTGGATCAACATTGGATCGGACTAAAAATTATTGCCTGCAGAGAAGGCCAGACCGATGACACGCAAGGTCAAGTCGAGTTTCTGGCACGGTACAAGATTCATGGCCGCGCCTATCGGCTGCACGAAACCAGTCGTTTTCTGCGTCTTGCCGAAGGCTGGCTCTACCTTGATGGCGATGTTCGAAACGAGCGCTGAAAAAAGCTTACGTGGCAGTCCTTTAGCCTGAGCCAGTTGACTGACGAGCGCCTTGCGTGACTTAATAGCCGACTAGCTGTCGAGCAAGCGTCCGTGGTTAAGTCCTTTGCCCATTTGGCTGCCGAGTGCTGCTCTCAGAACCGAAATCATGGAGATACAAAAGCTATGCGAGTCAGTGAAGCCGTCGCCGAACGCAAATCAATCCGCGCCTTTCTGGACACACCTGTCGACCATCAGGTGCTGGCAGATCTGCTCACCAAGGCTGCTCGCGCACCTTCAGGCGGGAATGTTCAGCCTTGGCGCGTCTACGTTGTTAACGGGCCGGCAATGGCACGCTTTCGAGATTTTCGCGATACTGTTAAGACGGTTGAGACCCCGGCCTACGAAATTTATCCTCAGGGTTTGACTGAACCCTATCGCTCATCACGCTTTAAAGTTGGCGAGGACATGTACAAACTGTTGGGCATTCCTCGAGAGGATCGCTCAGCTCGCATTCGAAGGCTGATGGAAAACTACAATTTCTTTGGTGCACCGGCGGCGATATTCTGTTTCATCGACAAGCAGATGGGACCTCCACAATGGTCCGACTTGGGTATGTTTCTTCAGACCTTCATGCTGCTTGCAACTGAAGCCGGCCTAGACACCTGCGCTCAGGAAGCCTGGGCTGCGCGACCCAACTCCGTCGCCGAATTCGTCGGTGCACCGCCGGAGCAATTACTCTTCTGCGGCGTTGCGATTGGCTACAAAGACCCGGCGGCGGCGGTCAATACGCTGATCTCAGATCGAGAACCGCTGGCCAATTTTGCAACTTTTTTGTAATTCAAATCGGAAAACATGCGCCTTTACGGAACGTAAAAAAAGCAAGTTGGCAAGGCCGGCATCCATCCTGCGTGCCGCGCACCGGGTCACTTCCTTGTCGATGCCAGCATAGCCTGCCTACGGGTATCCTTGGGTTATTTTATAACTTACTATCCCCATGCGACCTGTCTTGCTAACGCTCTGGTAAGGGCAGGCACTGCAGAATGAGCACCTACTGGACTAAGAGGCCACCGATGACTGAGGATTTAATATCAACCACCTTTGAGATGGCTGCCGAGATTGGCGGCGACCTGGCGCCAGCAATCTATGCCAACTATTTCGCTCGTTGCCCTGGATCCCAGGCACTCATGTCACACATAGATGACATTGTTCGAGGCAAAATGCTTGAAGAGGTCTATCGTTTGCTCATGCTCAGCGACTATAGCGGGGAGCAAGGGTATCTGAATTTCGAGATGAAGAATCACAAGCTCGCCTACAGCGTTGAAGCCCACATGTATGGCAATTTATTGGCTGCCATTCTTGATACCGTACGCGACGCTATCGGCGATCAGTGGCAGCCGTCTTTTGAGGCGGCATGGCAGCAACGAATCAATGACTTGACACTTGAAATCCAGCATCGCATCTAGGGGATTCCCCCATTGGGCGCGGCATGAGATTGACGGGTATTGAACCTCTGCCGGCTCAGCTCCTATCTCGCAGTAAGCACCGGTTCGATTTCAATCATCGACCTTTGGTGATAACGACCCGAGAGCTTTGATAATAAATTCGTCAGGCGCACCTGCCAGCCGTACTTGTTTGTGAATGCTGCGTAGACCCGCTCAATCAATTCAGCGTCAGTGACTAACTTTGCGTTCCCAGCTAGCCAGTCGCTATGCAGCAGGTTGCCACTGTAGTTACAGGCGGCGATCCTCACCTTGTGATTGTTTCTTAAGCGTTTTACTTTCCCCGCATTCGCTGCTGAAAACACATAATAGCGGCCCTCCAGTTCTGCGATCCAGACCGGTGTTCGGACTTCAGCGCCATTCTTGCGATACGTCGCCAGGCTCACATAGCGTTCTGTCGACGGATTGAATGCATTCATCCTTTCCTCCTAAGCAATATTATCCGTTAACGAACAGTTGGTGCCGCCAGCAGGTCACCGCGACGGGTCAAAGACTGCCGAGCTGTCAGGTTCAGATAGCGCATCTGCTCGATACAGAAATTGGTAAACCGCCGCTTGCAAACGCTGTATTTTGCTGTCCAGATCGATCGTTTCACCCATATAGCCAGGGACGTCACCGCACAGATGACGAATACGCAAGCTACAATCGAGATTTCGACACATCGAGTTGCCGATCGTCAACCGGCCATCGGTACCCTGGACTAGAGCGCTGAACATGGCAGTGCCATTGGTCCTATGCACATAATTACACCAGCTACACATCTCATATCGGCGGCGGCGGCTCGTGGTCTGACTGCGACGCAATACCAGACCACGCAGTTCACCATTGGCAAGTGGCATGACGAGATACCCCCTATGCCCCGCAGGATGAATCCAACCAAAGTATTCCAGTACCGACCAGTCAACAGACGCCAAGTTGGGCACCACGGGCTTACGCTTTTCAAAAGGAAAAGCACCACGCAACTGTTCCGCGTCAAGCGGCTGCATTAAAAAGACGACTCAAACATGGCGCTATAATACCGCAGACTACTGGTCGGTCGTCAAACCCGTCGGTCGTCATACCCACAGGGGTTTGGCCTGCCGAGCGGCAGGCCTATCCTATCCTACATTGACATATCGACGTGCTGGCGGATAAATTATTTTATCTTGTCATCCACACGAATACGCGCAGCGTTTTTCAGGAGTGTCCCTTCGCCAATACCTTTTACAGCGGTGAGCTCCTCGGCTAAGTAAAATCGACCATGCTGCTCTCTGTAGGCGACAATTGCTCGCGCTTTCTCCACGCCGACGCCAACCAATACACTCGCAATCGTCTCCGCATCGGCGAGATTAATGTTGACCGACAGTCCCGCCTCTGCCATTGGCTCCGCGCCATTCGCCAGAGTCTCAGCAGCGGCCACTTGGGCACCCACCAGCAGCGCCACACTCAACAATGCACCAATGATTCCTTTTTTCATCACTGTCTCCTCGAGTTTATGTGAAATTATGTCACTCATCTTCCGTCTGTCTTGCCAGAGCGACATTACAAACCGAACAACTCGGTCGCAGTAAGTGATATCTGAATTCAGTGAAAGCCGTTGGAGTCGGCAGCGGCAGAAAAGACCCGCCTTGGAGCTTCCTGATTTAGCCAGTCGTACGCCTGTAACTTAGGCGACTCAACCGCAGCTGGCAGTAACTACTCGCCTTCCAGCCCATATATCGCCTGAATGGTGCCCCAGCTTTTACAAACCGGGCAGTGCCAGTGAAGCTTTTTGCCCTCGAAGCCACATTCGTGACAGCGGTAGCCCGGCTTGTCTGCGACCAGGGCCTCCGCAAAGCTGCGAAGAATGGCGAGATTCTGTCTTGCGACACCCTGCGTATTATCCATGTGCAGGTCGATCAGTTGACTCAGACCGCGAACGGTTGGGTTCCGCTTAAGATGATTGGCAATGTATTTAGCCATCGCCTCATCTCCTGACGCCGCACGGACGCTGCGCGCCAGCGTCAGCGCAATTGAAATTGACGGGACCAGCTGCAGACACTGCTCGAGATAGTCTCGAACCTGATGCGCCTGAGTCTCGTCCGCCTTCACTGCCTGTTGTAGCAGCGGTAAAGATTCAGGCACATAAACGGGATTCTGATTCTTGATTCGTTGAAGCGCTTTTATTGCCTCAGGATAGCGTTTTTGCTGAATCTCAATCTCTGCCAGGAGCAGACTGGTGCGGGCGTTTTTGGAGTCATGACCAATGCCATCTCGAAGCGCCTGGCGAGCGGCCTCGACGTTCTTGTCGTTGAGATAATTGCTGGCCAACTCACAGTAATAGTGGGATATTGCTTGTTCGTATTTGCTCGCCTCGTCACCGATAGCAAGTCGCTCACCAACGCTGATTGCCTTACGCCAGTCTTTTTCGCGCTCATAAAGCTCCAGAGTCAATACCAGACTTTCGCGACGTACCGCACTCGAGTGCTGACCCAGTTCAAGCAGTAATTCTTCAGCCCGGTCCAGCAAACCCGCTAACAAATAATCTCGGGCCAACTCAAGCTGAACGTTTTGCATGACATCTTGCTCGAATGCCGCATGTTTTAGAATATTCTCATGCACAATCACCGCCTTCTCAACGTCTCCACGACGCCGCAGAAGGCTGCCCAACGCCAGATGCGCATCCAGCGTGTCAGAGGTGACCACCAGATCCTGGATAAATCTCGCCACCGCGCGATCGGGTTCCTCGTTAAGCAGATAATTCAAACCAGCGTAGTGATCCAAGCCTACCGGCTTGGTTCGCTGCCATCGTTGCCGACGACCCAGCCACCAACCGCTGCCGACCGCCGCGACCACCAGCAGGTAGAGTTGCCAATTATCCATCATGAGCATCTTGCCTTAGGTTTTTTACGTTTGTTGTATTCAGTTTTTACAGAGGGCCGTTAACAATACGCTGAGTATCTTGATGCATGATCAACAGCGCCTGAAATAGCGCCTGATCAATAACTTACGCTCAATAGTAGCAAATCCTGGCCAAACGCAAACTTGGTCGAACAAAAAAACCACAAAAAATCTCAAAAAGCGCAGAGACTTTACTCTGGGGCTGCTCCACCGGCCTGCACCTTTGACTGGTCCGGGGGGCCATAGGATGGCTTTGCCGCCTTTCTGGCTCTTCTGACATCCCTTCGCAGCCGAGTGTTGGTCAAAACATTAAGCAAAAGACCGAATCCCAGTCCGATCAGGAACGCGGAAAGCATCCACCAGGAGACCGGCCATTCAGGTGATTTGAAATCAAGAAATGCCAGGGCAACAGATTGGCTGTTCTCTGAAGCAGCCAAGAGGACGAGCATGAAGACCAGAAACAACAGCGAACGGAGCAACCACTTTTTGATTAACGACATCGTCGAGGTCCTGGTTTCAAGCGATCCAGCCCAATGACTGAGATCTAGGTCTAGGTGGCGACATGCATAAACTGAGCGTTGCGCTAATCTTGCACCGAGTCTGGATTTCAAGCAACCCGAGAAACCCAGGAACTAGGCTATGGCGAACACGTCTATGGCGAACACTTTTGTGCGAGGCACTTTTATGCGAGGCACTTTTATGCGAGGCACTGACAACAGAGAAACGGCTTGGGGCTGATAAGCCCATCATCCCTTAGGAAGATGGTTGCGTGAGGAGACTGAGATTGACCCGATCTTTCAAGTCTTTTCCAGGTTTGAAATGTGGCACGTATTTTCCGCTGAGCTCAACACTCTCACCGGTTTTAGGATTGCGACCAATCCGAGAGGGCCGATAGTGGAGGGAGAAGCTGCCAAAGCCGCGAATCTCAATTCGATCGCCGGCTGCCAGCACCTCTGCCATCTGGTCCAAAATCAGCTTGACCGCCAACTCAACATCTTTGGCGGACAGCTGGGTTTGGACTGAGGCTATCCTTTCTATCAGTTCCGACTTGGTCATCCTGTGTGACGCCCCGCCCTACTCGGCTGAGTTCTGATCCATTTGCTGCTTAATCAGATCGCCAATCGTGGTGGGACTTACACCGGCATCCTTCTCACGATGCTCTTTCACAGCCAACTCTTCGTCTGCCATATCCTTGGCTTTGATGGAGACACCGAGAATGCGATTCTTACGGTCAACGCTGGTGATTTTCACTTCAACTTCTTCACCAACGCTCAGCGCGTTCCGAGCATCCTCGACTCGATCCTGGCTGATTTCAGACGCCTTGAGAATACCGTCGACATCAGGTGCCAGCTCGATGATCGCTTGCTTGGCATCAACCTCTTTGATCTTGCCAACAACAATCGCGCCGCGCTCGTTTACCGAAACGTAATTGGTAAACGGATCTTCTTCCATCTGCTTGAGACCTAGAGAGATACGCTCACGCTCTGCATCGATGGATAGGATAACCGTATTGATTTCATCGCCCTTAGTGAAGCGTCGAACTGCTTGTTCGCCCGGCTCATTCCAGGAAATATCAGACAAATGGACCAGGCCATCGATATTGCCTTCAAGGCCAATAAAGATACCGAAGTCAGTGATTGACTTGATATAACCCTGAATGTTGTCGCCTTTTTGATGCTGAGTAGCAAACTCTTCCCAAGGGTTCCCCTGACACTGCTTGATACCCAGGCTGATGCGACGACGCTCTTCGTCAATATCGAGAACCATAACTTCAACTTCATCACCAACCTGCACGACCTTGCTCGGATGGATATTACGGTTGGTCCAATCCATTTCAGAGACATGCACCAAACCTTCAACGCCCTCTTCCAGCTCTGCAAAACAACCATAGTCGGTGAGGTTTGTCACCTTGGCCATGGTTCTTGTACCTTCGGGATAACGATTAGTGATCAAGACCCAGGGATCTTCACCCAGTTGCTTCAGCCCTAAGGATACGCGATTTCTTTCACGATCGAACTTCAGGACCTTGACGTTAATTTCATCACCTACGGCAACGATTTCACTCGGATGCTTGATTCGCTTCCAAGCCATATCGGTGATGTGCAACAGACCATCAACACCACCCAGGTCAACGAACGCGCCATAGTCGGTGAGGTTTTTGACGATACCCTTAACTTCCTGGCCTTCCTGCAGATTTTCGAGCAGTTGCTCCCGTTCAGCGCTATTTTCTTCTTCAAGCACTGCACGGCGGGAAACCACGACATTGTTACGCTTCTGGTCAAGCTTGATGACCTTGAATTCGAGCTCTTTACCTTCCAGGTGTTCTGTTTCTCGCAGTGGGCGCACGTCAACCAGTGAACCCGGCAGGAATGCGCGAACATCCCGAATTTCAACGGTAAATCCGCCTTTCACGCGACCGCTAATAATACCTTTGATGATTTCCTGGTCCTCGTAGACTTTTTCCAACATCATCCAGCTTTCGGCCCGCTTGGCCTTTTCTCTGGAGAGGCGAGTCTCACCGAAACCGTCATCAACGGCTTCCATTGCAACCTTAACCGTATCTCCGATAGCGACTTCAAGATTGCCGGCATCGTCTAAAAATTGGACTCTGGGGATAACCCCTTCTGACTTCAGGCCAGCGTGTACTGTGACCCACTCACTGTCGATATCTACCACAAGACCGGAGATGATCGAGCCTGACTCCATATCAATTGTCTGCAAACTTTCGGCAAACAAGTCCGCAAAACTTTCCATCGTGTTTGTCAATTCATTCATGGATTTCTCTTCCTGCGCCCAGTGGGCCATTTCTACCGCCATAACCTACTTCTTCCGACTTCGGCGGGTCTGATCATTAATAAGGTTGACCTCGAGAATTTCGGAGGGTTTCTCTGCATCAACCAACTTGTGGTGCTCTTTTTGCTATCCTGCTAGACAGTTTATTTCTCTGCCTACTTGTCCTATTTTTTCAATCTTTCCACTCTTTCCACTCTTTCCAACCTTTCCACCTTTTCTCACAGCTGTTGTTTCCTAGCCCGTTTGTTCGGCGGGTTTAGTCGCCTCATCTCTGGTCTAAACAGCATCGATTCAGGCCTAAACAGCCTCAATTCACTCAGCGAGCGCGGCCTTAGCCGACGCCAGAACCCGGTTAAATACTTCGTCCAGACTCATCTCGGTACTGTCGATAATCAGGGCATCTGTGGCCGGTTTCAATGGCGCTACCGAGCGATTCATGTCCTGTTCGTCACGGCTTTGAATGCTAAGAAAAAGGGCGTGAAGACTAACACCCATTCCTTTATCTTTCAACTGCTTATATCTTCTCTCAGCCCTGGCCTCAGCACTCGCAGTTAAGTAAATCTTGAGCGTCGCATTGGGAAACACAACCGTACCCATATCTCGACCATCAGCGATGAGCCCGGGTAATCGAGCAAAGTCACGTTGACGTTGGATCAGGGCATTCCGAACGCCGGGCAATTTAGCTACCCTGGATGCATCAGTACCCGCATCATCGGTTCGAATCAAGCGAGTGACCTGCTCTCCCTCGAGCAGTATTTGTAAGGGTTCTTGCGAATCTTGCGTAGGGAGAAACACGACATCCAAATGCGCCGCAATCTGCGCGAGCGCCGCTTCATCTGCCAGGTCCACCTGATGCTTGCGGGCAGCCAGACCCACCAGGCGATACAGAGCGCCACTGTCAAGAATTTGAAAACCCAACGCCGCAGCTAGTCGATGGGCAATTGTGCCCTTGCCAGAACCGCTGGGTCCATCAATCGCAATGACTGGGATGCTGCCGGACTGATTCAAGCAGGCGCTACTTGTCCGTTGAGTCACGGCTTTTCCTTCGTATTGTAAGGTTGATCGCGCTGGCTAAGAAGCACCGAGAAATGATCTCGAGCCAGTTTCGCGCGAGTCAAGACTTCCGTCAATTCGGTGGAACGGCCGGATTCTATCAACTGCCGAAGCACCAGCAATTCCTTCATATAGCGATCCAGGATCTCCAGCACTGGACCACTGTTAGCCTGATAAATATCACGCCACATCACCGGATCAGAGGCAGCGATACGGGAAAAATCCCGCAAACCGCCAGCCGCATACTCAAATATTTCCAGCGAATCACCCTGCATTGACAGGGTATCGATCAGCGCGTAAGCCAGCAGGTGTGGCAAGTGGCTGGTCTGAGCTAACACGGCATCATGATGGGCTGGCGTCATCTCAACCACGTCAGCCCCCAGTTGAACCCAGAATGCTTTTACCAGCGCCAAGCTCGCTGGTTCCGTCTCGAGTAGCGCTGTCAGAATGACTTTATGGCGCACAAAGAGATTAGCATTCGCTGCCTGCACTCCATGTTGTTCAGATCCGGCAATAGGATGGCCGGGGATGATTCGAGGCAAGAGTTTTGGCACCTGGCGCCTGGCTGCTTCGATGATCGACGACTTTACACTGCCGACATCTGTAATGATCGCCGAGGTACTCGCCGAGTTGCCGATTTCGATTAGCAGCGATTCTATGGCCAGCACTGGTACAGCAATGACCACCAGATCGGCAAGTCGAACAGCTTCCGCAACCGAACTCGCCGCTTCATCGATGACGCCCAGCGAGAGGCCTTGGGCCAACTCATCGGGCGCAAGGTCGAACGCGGTCACTACCGACGCCATATTCCGGGCCTTGATCGCTGCCGCAATTGAGCCGCCCATCAAGCCTAGACCAATAATGGCAACGCGCTCCAACCTTGGTCCAATTTGCTCAGACACAGGTTCAGCTGGCACCCAGGACAAACTTCAGCGCCTGAATAAATCGCACATTTTCTGCCGGCAGGCCGATGGTGACTCGCAGATGATTCGGCATTTCATACACGCCGACGGGCCTGACGATAACGCCCTGATGCAGCAAGGCTTCGTAAACGGGCATGGCGGGCTTACGCAGATCGATCGCCAGAAAATTACCGACTGAAGGAATATAACCCAGACCCAGCTCATCGCAGGCTTGGGTCAGGGTTGCCATACCGATGGAATTGGCCTTGACTGCTGCTTGTACATGCGCCTGATCGTCCAGCGCAGCAACGGCTGCAGCGAGAGACATGGCGTTAATGTTGAATGGCTGCCGTACTCGGTTCAGCAAATCGGCGATCGCAGGCTGGCACACAGAATAACCCACTCTCAGCGCTGCTATGCCATAGGCTTTTGAGAAGGTTCGAGTGACCACCAGGTTCGAATAACGCCTGACCAACTCAACGCCATTGGGATAACCGGGCGTTTCCACATATTCGCAATAGGCTTCATCCAAAATGACAAGCACCTGCTCTGGCACTTGATCCATAAATCGAATCAAATCTCCCTCGTTGACCCAGGTACCAGTGGGATTATTTGGATTAGCGATAAATATCATGCGCGTTTTATCGTTAATCAGTGCGGCTGTGGCCTCAAGATCCTGACCATAATTCTTAGCGGGCACTACTCTTAGGGTTGCACCCAGGGCCATAGTGACCAGTGGGTAGACAACAAATGAATGCTGCGAAACGATAGATTCAAGTCCAGGCGCGAGAAATACTCTGGCCAACAACTCCAACAGCTCGTTCGAACCATTGCCGATCGTCAGCATCTGCGGCGGCACACCCAGATGTTCGCTGAGCTTCGCTTTCAAGTGGTAGGCACTACCATCCGGATAACGAGCAAGCTCCGGAATTACAGCCGCAAGGCTATTGATCACCTTCGGGCTTGGACCTAATGGATTTTCGTTACTGGCGAGTTTGATAATGTCAGTTAATCCTAACTCTCGCTGAAGCTCCTCGATGGGCTTACCTGGCTGGTAGGGTTGCAACTCGCGCACACCAGGTGCTGCTAATTCGAAAAAATCACAGGTCATTTATACTGTACTCTTATACTGTCACTCTGGTTTGAATGTCGAGATTTGATAGAGCCTCGTGCAGCTTGGCGACTCACTAGTTTCATCATGGAGATGTCAAAAGTTGTTGATGGCACGAGGGTAGGAGCCGAGCATCTTGACCTCAAGGGCATCACTATCAATTTCGCTGATGACCTGTGCAACGATCTCGTCCTGAGCATGACCTTCAAAGTCAATGAAAAACACGTAGGACCACATCCCTGTTCTGCTTGGTCGGGTTTCTATCGAAGTCAATGACACGTCGTGACGATGAAAAGGCTCTAACAATTTGTACAGGGCGCCGGGCTGGTTATGCGTCGAGACCATGATGGATGTCTTGTCCTTGCCACTAGGACCGACGACCTCACGACCGACTACAATAAATCGAGTGGTATTGTCTGACTCATCCTCAATTTTCTTCGACAGAACAGTCAGACCGTAGGTCTCTGCAGCTATCTCACCCGCAATTGCCGCAACCCCTTCTTCGACCAGCGTCAGACGCGCTGCTTCAGCGTTACTGGTGGCCGTCATTCGGGGAATACGTGGATAGTGACCATCGAGCCATCGACGGCACTGACCGAAAGTTTGCTGATGGGCATAAATTTTTGTGATTTTGGCTGGATCTGTACCTGGCGCTACCATCAAATGGTGATGAATGCGCAATTCCACCTCACCGCATATCCGCAGCGAGGAGCTCAAAAAATTGTCAAGCGTATGACTGACAACCCCTTCGGTGGAGTTTTCAACCGGAACCACGCCGTAATTACAGTTTTCTGCAGCCACCTCTCGAAAGACGTCATCAACCGTAATCATAGGCATTCCAAGCACTGCATGGCCGAATTGCTTGAGTGTTGCCAATTGCGTAAAGGTACCTTCCGGACCCAGATAAGCTACCTTCAGTGGCTCTTCAAGCGCCAAGCAAGCAGACATGATCTGACGGTAGACCTGCATGACTTTCTCATCGCTTAGAGGCCCAGAATTTTTTGCAGCGATGTTTCGTAGCACTTGGGCTTCACGCTCTGGACGGTAAAAAACCGGAGCAGCATCACCGGAGGCCGCCTGTTTGACCTCAGCGACTTCAAGCGCGCAGCGCGCCCGTTCATTCAGCAGCGTTAAAATTTCACCATCCAACAGATCAATTCGTTGGCGCAACCGCTCAAGCTGCGCCTGTGACCCAGCACCGCTTTCAATCGTCGTCATCGCAGCCCTCGGCAGCCATTATTCGAGTGATATTCGAGCACCCCTTCGGCTTTGCGACAACCCACTTTAGCTCTCAGCTTCATCGTTAATACCTGCCGAATCATCAGCCGAACTTTGGTCACCAGACGCCTCCCTACCGAACCCGGTCAAAGCCGCTGACTCAGATTTCTCGGCGTCGATTTCTGTCACCAGATCCGCCTCTTCGACTCGAGCGAGGCCGACGAGGCTTTCATCTTTCACCAGATTGATCAGTCGCACACCTTGCGTGTTGCGACCTTGGGTCGATACTTCTTCGCCGCGAATTCTGACCAGAGTTCCCTGATCGCTGATCAGAATGACTTCGTCTCCACGATATATTTGAATCACACTCACAACCGGGCCATTGCGATCACTGACCTTCATGCAGATGACGCCTTGCCCGCCTCGGCCGATAACGGAATAGTCATCGATGCTGGAGCGTTTACCATAGCCATTTTCACTGGCTATCAATAACTCTGCACCAGGCTGAGGAATAATCAGAGCAATCAAGCTTTGCTCTCGCTTCAGCTTGATGCCGCGCACGCCACGGGCAGTTCGCCCCATGGCACGAACATCCGCTTCCGCGAAACGTATTGCCTTGCCGCCACTGGTGAACAACATCACATCTGAATCACCCTGAGTAAGGGAGGCACCCACCAGGGTATTGTCGTCTTCAAGCTCAATGGCAATTAACCCCGACGTTCGACGGCGAGAAAAATCCATGAGCGGCGTCTTCTTCACTGTGCCGTTCGCAGTCGCCATGAATATGTACTGGTCATCCCGATATTCTTTGATCGGCAACATGGCAGTAATTCGCTCATCGGTGCCCAAGGGCAGAATGTTGACCAAAGGTCTTCCGCGCGCGGCTCGACTGGCGACAGGAATCTCGAACACTCTTAACCAATAGACTTTTCCGAGGTTGGTAAAGCACAAAATTGTATCGTGCGTACTGGCCACCATCAGATGCTCGATAAAGTCTTCATCTTTCACAGCACTGGCAGAGCGACCACGGCCACCACGACGTTGAGCCTGGTAATCGGTAATGGGCTGGGTTTTGGCATAACCGGAGTTTGACAAGGTCACCACCATATCTTGCTCAGTGATCAGATCCTCAGTCGTCAAATCCTCTTGCGTGCCTATTATTTCTGTTCGTCGCTCGTCGCCATACTCTTCTCGAATCACCGTCAGCTCTTCGCGAATAATTTCCATGAGACGTTCAGGATCGGCCAAAATAATGAGTAACTCAGAGATAGTACTGACAATTTCTTCATACTCCGACAGTAACCGCTGTTGCTCCAGTCCGGTCAGTCGGTTCAAGCGCATTTCCAGAATGGATTGCGCCTGATCAGGCGACAGAAAATAGTCGCCATTTTCCTTCAGCCCATAGCGCGCATCCAACTCCTCAGGCCGCGCCGCGTCTGGTCCGGCGCGCTCGAGCATTTTTTGCACATTGTCAGAGCGCCATGAGGTCGCGACGAGCGCATCTCTGGCATCCTGCGCATTGGCTGAACCCTTGATCAACTCAATAACCGGGTCAATATTGGACAGGGCTACTGCCAGGCCTTCGAGGATATGCCCTCGAGACCTAGCGCGACGTAAAAGGAACACAGTTCGCCGCGTAATCACCTCGCGGCGATGCAACACAAAGGCCTCTAGAACCTCTTTCAAGTTCAGTACGCGGGGCTGACCCTCAACAAGCGCAACGATGTTTATGCCGAAAACTGTCTGCAGCTGAGTCTGGGCATATAGATTGTTCAGTACTACTTCACCCACCTCGCCTCTGCGCAACTCGATCACGATACGGGTATCTGTCGAGGACTCATCTCGCAGCTCTGAGATACCCTCTATTTTCTTTTCTTTGACCAGTTCAGCAATGCGCTCAATAAGCCGGGCGCGGTTCAACTGAAAGGGAATCTCCCGAATAATTATCGTGTCTCGGTGGGTTTTCGCATCTGTCAGGACTTCACACCGGGCTCGAACCTGAATTCGTCCGCGGCCAGTTCGGTAAGCCATAACAATACCGGCGCGACCATTGATGATGGCCCCCGTTGGAAAATCCGGCCCTTGAATGTGCTCCATCAGGCCATCCGTATCAATATCCGGATTCTCTATAAGGGCCAGACAGGCATTGATGACTTCTGTGAGATTATGGGGTGGGATATTGGTCGCCATACCGACGGCAATTCCACTGGAACCATTCACCAGCAGATTGGGCACCTTTGACGGGAATACCACGGGCATCTGCAAAGTCCCGTCGTAGTTGTCGGTGAAGTCCACGGTTTCCTTATCGAGATCGGCCAGCAGCTCGTGGGCGATCTTTTTCATACGGATTTCGGTATACCGCATGGCTGCCGCGCTATCACCGTCAAGGGAACCAAAATTGCCCTGACCGTCGACCAGGGGGTAGCGCATATTAAAGGTCTGCGCCATTCTGACAATTGTGTCATAGGCCGCTGTGTCGCCGTGGGGATGATACTTACCGATCACATCGCCGACGATTCGAGCCGACTTCATGTAGGCTCTGTTGTAGACGTTGTTGAGCTCGTTCATGGCAAACAACACACGCCGGTGCACAGGCTTTAACCCGTCTCGAACGTCAGGGAGAGCACGGCCGACGATGACGCTCATTGCATAGTCCAGATAGGACTGCTTGAGCTCATCTTCGATGTTTATCGTAGTTATATCGTTATCGAAATCAGACATGTTTTAGACGGTCTTTATTAGCCGCCGGAACCCCTTAAACAATCACGCAATGATACCATGCTCAGACACCTAAACACACGCCTGGTTGAGTTTTTAGCCACCCAATAGAGATTCACAGGTATAATGCTCGAGCAGGCAGCCACCAACCCGTGAAGTCAGCCTCAAATGGCAGCTGATGGTGGGTATCATCGGTTTCAGACCCGTGGAAAAACATGATAGAAGCGACAGATATTCACCTCGTTAGTCCAACCTGGATCGTGCCAGTTGTACCGGCGGGCGTCATTCTCGAGAACCACTCACTGGTTATATGCGGGAACCAAATTCTGGCCCTATGTCCCACTATTGATGCGTTGAAAAGGTACCCCGGCGCACCGAACCTGAGACTTGAGGACCATATAGTGGCGCCAGGGCTGATCAACGCCCATGGTCACGCTGCCATGACCCTGCTTCGAGGCTATGCCGATGACCGCCGACTCATGGAATGGCTAAACCATCACATCTGGCCTGTTGAGGGTCAGTTCGTCGATTATGACTTTGTTTACGATGGTACCAGCCTGGCTGTGGCTGAGATGATTCGTGGCGGTACTACCTGCGCCGCTGACACCTATTTTTTTCCGGATGCTGTAGCTAACGCCTTTACCCACAACCACTTCCGTGGCCAGGTTTGCATGCCGATCATTCAATTTGCTAATGCCTGGGCGAACTCCGAAGATGAGCACATCCACAAGGGTCTGCAGTTTCGTGACGACCTGGTCAAAAACAACCCTCTCATAACCACGGCATTTGCGCCCCATTCACCCTACACGGTGACGGATCACGGCTTTCAGCGTACATTATTGTACGCAGAAGAACTGCAGCTACCGATTCACCTGCATTTGCATGAAACCCTTGCCGAGGTCACTGAGGGTATTCGCCAGCATGGTCTGCGACCTATTGCTCGAATGCACCAATTGGGCCTGTTGTCGCCATTATTGCAGACCGTCCATATGACTCAGCTCGACGCCAGCGAAATCGCCTTACTGGCCAGCAATAATGTTCATGTCGCCCACTGCCCTGAGTCAAACTTGAAACTTGCGAGCGGCTTTTGTCCTGTTGCTGATTTGATGAAGGCCGGTATCAATGTTGCGATTGGCACCGATGGCGCTGCCAGCAACAATAACCTGGATATGCTGGAAGAGATGCGAACGGCCGCCATCCTTGCCAAGTCTGTTAGCCAAGATGCAACGGTTGTCAGCGCCCATGAGGCCCTCGCAATGGCGACCATCAACGGCGCCTTGATGCTCGGCCTTGAGGACCGAATCGGCAGCCTTGAAGCGGGTAAGCTTGCCGACTTTATCGCCGTCGATCTCTCACCATTGAGTTTCCAACCGGTTCATAATCCGGTATCACAACTGGTCTATGCCGCTACAGGCCACCAGGTGAACCATGTCTGGATTAATGGCCTGCAGTTATTGAAAGATGGCGAATTCACTCGACTTGATAGCCAGCGAATAGGCGCAAACACACGCCAATGGCAATCTAAAATCAGCGCATTCAGTAGGGCAACATGAACGAGAGCACCAACAGCAATCAAAACTGGGATCCGGCCGAAGTCGCTAAATTCGACCAGCTGGCACGCACCTGGTGGGACGAGGATGGCGACTTCAAACCCCTGCATGCCATTAACCCGCTACGCCTTGGTTATATTCAGGCCAATGTTGAACTGCAGGGCAAACAGCTGCTGGACGTAGGCTGTGGAGGCGGCATCCTCAGCGAATCACTGGCTCGAGCTGGCGCTTTGGTGACAGGAATAGACCTGGCAGAAAAACCGCTGCAGGTGGCGCGCCTGCACAGATTGGAAGCGAACCTTGAAATCAACTATCAGTTAATCTCGATCGAAGCCTTGGCCGAAAATCAGCCACAAAGCTTTGACGTGATCACATGCATGGAAATGCTCGAGCACGTGCCCGATCCTGCTTCAGTAATCAATGCCTGCAGACGCCTTCTAAAACCTGGAGGCCAATTGTTCTTGTCGACCATTAACCGCAATCCGAAGGCTTATGCGTTCGCCGTGATTGGTGCCGAGTATCTGCTCAAGCTGCTACCTCGTGGTACTCACGATTACGATAAATTTATCAAGCCTTCAGAGCTGACCCGGTGGCTAAGGGATGAGAACTTCTCCCTCCAAAGCCTCAAGGGCCTGAGTTTCTCGCCTTTTTCCCAGGTCTATGCCCTGACGTCTGACACCAGCGTTAACTATCTGGCGCACGCCAGCCTGGCGTCTGGGGCTTGAACCAGCGGACAGAGGCCAGGTGCTCCAACCGAATCTGAACACTTTATTATCGAGGAAGTTGCCGTTCCATGGATTACCAAGCCCCACAGGATTTGCTCGTAAACAAGGTAGTACTTGTCACAGGCGCCGGAGACGGCATAGGTCGAGTCGCAGCAAAGACTTTTGCCCAGCATGGCGCGACCCTGGTTCTGCTCGGCAAAACTACCGCGAAGCTTGAGCAGGTCTATGACGAAATTCAGGCCCTGGGAGCACCCGAGCCTGGGATAGTACCTATGGATCTGGCCAGGGCCACTAGCGAGGAAATCGGGCAACTGGCTGCTATTCTGCAGAACACCTATGGCCGACTGGATGGTTTACTGCACAATGCCGCCCAGCTGGGCGCTCGCATTCCCGTCGAGCATTATGATATCAATCAGTGGATGACTGTCATGCAGGTCAACTTCCATGCGACCTTCATGCTCAGCCGTTTGCTATTGCCTCTGCTCAGACAATCGCCGGCTGCGTCCTTGCTGTTCACCAGCTCCAGCGTTGGCTCAGCGCCAAAAGCTTACTGGGGGCCTTATGCGGTATCAAAGTATGCGCTGGAAGGCCTGGCTAAGCTCCTCGCCGAGGAATTGGACAATACTTCTCAAATTCGAGTCAACATCATCAATCCCGGCGCGACGCGGACCCGTATGCGGGCTGCGGCCTATCCCAACGAAAACCCCGCCTTACTCAAATCTGCTGAAAGCCTGATGCCACTCTACTTGTACTTGATGGGGGACGACAGTCAGGCGGTCAACGGCGAAACCTTGACTGCCAGCTGACGCTGCGCGCCGACTGGCTGTGCTTTTACCTGCTCGTTCGACCTGCTCTATTGCGAAAAAGGGCCCCTTTAAGGGCCAGCGGCGACAGGCAGGCATCAGCGACTTTTTCGGCTTCGATGTCCCATACCTGCCATATGGTAAAGCTCTTTAACTTCCTTCAGCGGCAGCTCCATATAACGACCTGCCGTGATCGCCGATGGAATGAAGAAGCTGCCAAATCGTACGCGCTTTAGCCGACTGACCGTGATACCCTGGGATTCCCAAAGGCGCCTGACCTCACGGTTTCGACCCTCCATTAATACAACGTAATACCATTGGTTGGCACCTTCCTGCTCTTCTCGACCCCGTTTTATATCGCTGAACTTAGCCAGACCGTCTTCAAGCATGACGCCATCACGCATATTTTGCAGCACTTCGTCTGTGACATTGCCCAGCACTCGTACGGCATACTCTCGGTCAATCTTGCTGGAAGGATGCATCAACTGATTCGCGAGCTGCCCATCGGTTGTGAACAACAGCAAACCACTTGTTGAAAAATCCAGGCGCCCCACCGCGACCCAACGCTGCTTGGAAAGCTTCGGCAGCTGATCAAATACCGATTTACGACCTTCCGGATCCTTTCTGGAACAAATTTCGTTGGCAGGCTTGTTGTACAACAGGTATCGATGGCGCTGTGGCTTGCGCACTACCGGCTTACCGTTTAGCTCGATGCGGTCGTCCTCGTCGACACGATCTCCCAACTTGGCGACTCGCCCGTTGACACTAACCTGCCCTTCGGCGATCCAGGTTTCTATACCTCGACGGCTTCCCAGCCCAATGCTGGCGAGTACTTTCTGCAATTTTTCGGTAGGCAAACTTTCAATCATTGTGGTCGTCCGTCAGGGTTTCCCTGGGCTCGACTGACCTCAGGTTTATCGAGTTCCTCTAATTCGTCAATCTCACCTGTATCGGGTGTTTCCTGGCGAAACATATTTTTAATGTTTTCCTGAATCTCGTTAACCCTGTCGGTCACTTCATCAAGGCTTGCATCCTCAGCATCAGCCTCCGCGGCATCTTGCTCAGGCGTTAATTCAATCGATCGAGCCTCAACAATTTCGTCTTCAAGATCCAGCTCTTCGTTAATTTTGTCCAGATCTTTGATTTGGGAAAGGGTCGGCAGCTCATTCAGGGTTTTTAGATCGAAGTAGTCGAGAAAGGTTCGAGTCGTCGCATAGATCGCTGGACGGCCAGGCACATCTCGATGACCAACCACTCGAATCCACTCCCGCTCAAGCAATGAGCGCATAATATTCGTACTCACCGTAACCCCGCGAATCTCTTCGATATCACCGCGAGTAATGGGTTGCTTATAGGCAATCAGCGCCAGCGTTTCCAGCAGCGCGCGCGTGTAGCGCGCTGGTCGCTCTTCCCATAGACGACTGACCCATTGTCCATAGTCGCTTCTGACCTGAAACCGATAGCCACTGGCAACCTGTTTTAGCTCAAATCCACGACCCTCGCAGTCGGCCGCAATTTCCGTTAAGACTTGCAGAATATCTGCTCTATCTGGCGGGTCTGTCTCAAAGAGATTGATCATCAAATCGATCGCCAGCGGCTGGTCCGCGGCCATGATCGCACCTTCTATGATTTGCTTTAAATGGGCTATTTCACTCATACAAATAATGCACTAGTCAGTTATTTAGTAGGCAATCCATCGGCTATCGCGATTCCGATCGCATGATTTTCAGTACGACGCAATTGTATCAATGCTGACCTAATCGGTTTCACTAACTTTGTCGTCGTCACCAGTGTCTTCAATAGTGTTGCCAGCAGTGTTGCCAGCAGTGTCGTCATCCTTCTCTTCTGCATCATCAAAGCGCCCAACATAGCCATCCGTGTATGCCGGTGATTGCAGATCACTGTCATCGATTTCGATGGCTTGCTCACTGGGCATGCGCACCTTGACGTGAATCGGCGCAAACGCTTCGGTCTGAACAATCTCTATCAGAGATTCTTTGATCAACTCCATAATCGCCAGGAATGTTACCACGACCCCGGATCGACCCTCTTTGACATCAAAAAACTCAGAAAACTCGACAAACTGTTCGCCAGCCTGATGCACGCGATCGAGAATCGCGCTCATGCGTTCTCGAGTCGACAGCGTTTCAGTCGCAATTCGGTGACTGGTATAATTCTCAGCCCGTTTCAACACTTTAGCCAGCGCGAGCAGCATCTCGCGCAGATCGACTTCGGGCAGGGGCTTGACCTTTTCCACGACAGGCACATCAGCAGACGCGACCCAGTAGTCACGATTCATGCGTTTCAAGTCATCGAGATCCATGGCCGCTTGCTTGAAGCGCTCATATTCCTGAAGTCGACGAATCAGTTCGGCGCGCGGATCGTCTTCTTCTCCCTCTGCGTCAGCTTGCCGAGGCAACAGCATGCGCGACTTGATTTCTGCCAGCACGGCGGCCATTACCAGATATTCGGCCGCCAGTTCAAACTGCATACCAGTCATCAGCCCAATGTAATCCATGTACTGCCGAGTAATTTCAGCAACCTTGATGTCCAGAATGTCAAGGTTTTGGCGCTTGATCAGATACAGCAGCAGGTCCAGCGGCCCTTCAAAGGCCTCTAGAAAGACCTCGAGCGCGTCTGGCGGAATGTACAGGTCGACTGGCATATTAGTCATGGGCTTGCCATCAACAATCGCAAAAGGCATTTCCACCTGACGGGCGGCCGTCGGCACATCCTCGAGAAGGTTCTCTAGCTGCGGATCTCTCGAGATAATCTCAGTCATCGGCCATCCTTACCCTGTCGCCTAACGATAATCGAGCCCCATGGCCTCGCGCACATCTTCCAGCGTCGCTTTAGCAATCATTCGCGCCTTCTCACAGCCCTCAGCAACGATGGATCTGACCAGGTCAGGATTCTCTTCATACTGCCTGGCACGATCGCGCATCGGCTTTTGTTCCTCAAGCACCGCGTCGATCAGCGGTCGCTTGCAATCAATGCAGCCGATCCCCGCTGAAGTGCAACCCTGTCGAACCCAGCTTTGCGCGGCTTCATCAGAATACACTTCATGCAACTTGAACACAGGACACTTATCGGGATCACCGGGATCTGTTCGCCGAACCCGTGCGGGATCGGTGGTCATGGTCTTGATCTTCTGCTCAACCACCTTCGGATCCTCGCGTAATGCGATGGTGTTATTGTAGGACTTGGACATTTTCTGACCGTCAAGGCCGGGCATGACAGACGCTTCTGTCAGTAGCACTTGAGGCTCAGGCAAAATGACTTTGCCGCCGCCTTCCAGATAGCCGTAGAGTCGATCGCGATCTCCCAAAGAGATGTTGCTTTGTTCTTGAAGTAACGCCTGCGCTTTTGCTAGTGACTCGGCATTGCCCTTTTCGAGGAACTCCTTGCGCAATTCACGGTACTGTGCACCCCCTTTTCGACCTAGCTTCTCGATGGCTGCTTCCGCCATCTCAATAAAACCAAAGCGTTTTCCGTAAATATGATTGAACCGCCGTGCAATCTCTCGCGTCATCTCGACATGGGGAACCTGATCGGCTCCCACAGGCACATGACCCGCTTTATAAATCAGGATGTCAGCACTTTGTAGCAATGGATATCCTAAAAAGCCGTAGGTGGCGAGATCCCGCTCGTTCAGTTTCGCCTGCTGGTCCTTATAGGAAGGCACCCGCTCCAGCCAACTCAGTGGCGTGATCATCGACAGTAACAAATGCAATTCGGCATGCTCTGGGACTTTAGACTGAATAAACAGGGCCGCCGAACCAGGATTAACGCCCGCAGCCAACCAATCTATGACTGTGGTCCAGACATGCTCTTCAATAACCTGAGGATCCTCGTAATGCGTCGTCAACGCATGCCAGTCGGCGACAAAAAACATGCATTCAAATTCGTGCTGCAGGCGCACCCAATTTTTCAGAACACCATGGTAATGACCCAGATGCAGTCGGCCAGTTGGGCGCATGCCGGATAGCACGCGCTTTTGCGATTCATGCAAAATCAAAATTTCACCTGGAGGTTAGTGACACTAAAAGATTTTTCGACGGGGCGCATATCAATGCTGGTGCTCTGTAAGCCTGTGTTTATAAAAAGGTTTATAAAAAGTTTTATAAAAAAATCAGAAATAGTTCTAGAAATTTTTTAGGGATCGTTTAATCAATCGCCTCAGCGAAGTCTCACTTCCACAAACGGGTTTGAGAATTCCTTCATGAGTAAGGCCGATCCTGATTCAGCCTCGAATTATATATGATTCCCATAGCCGCTGTCTTGCACCCTGGCTCGACGCTGAGCCGTGCCTTTAACTCAAACACCAAATAACTCAAACACAGAAGGGCGTCAGCCACCGAACAGTCCGAGATCACCGCGACCTGCGCGCAGAATCACCGGATGATCCCCTTCCAGGTCAATCACACTGGTGCTCTCCAGACCGCAAAAACCCCCATCTATAATCAGATCGACCTGTTTCTCCAACAGATCGCGCATTTCCAGCGGATCCGTCATGGGATCTTCATCACCGGGCAGAATGAGGCTCGAGCTCATGATGGGCTCACCCAATTCCCTGAGTAAAGCGCTGCAGATAGCATTGTCGGGCACTCGCAGGCCAATGGTCTTGCGTTTGGGATTGACCAGCCGACGGGGAACTTCTTTAGTGGCTTGCAAGACAAAGGTATAGGGGCCAGGGGTTGCGGCCTTCAGCAGTCGATAGGCGCTGTTGCTGACCTTGGCATAAATACCCAGGTCAGAGAGGTCGCGACAGACCAGACTGAAGTTGTGATCATCGTCTAAACGACGAATCTGTCGAATTCTCTGCAACGCCTGCTTGTCACCGATATGACAGCCCAAGGCATAGGCAGAGTCGGTCGGATAGATAATAACACCGCCCTGACGGAGAATGTCGACGGCTTGATGGATCAAGCGCACCTGAGGGTTATCCGGGTGAATTTGGAAATATTGACTCATAGTGATCACCCTTGTCCTTGGCGACTGCTGTAGCTTGCATATTAATGCTTTTGCGATGATTTACGACGATTTAATATCAGGGACGAAATGCTCTATGATGAGCCTTGACAAAATCACCGGTCAACAGCCGAACAGGACCTATGAAACAATTCATTGAATTTGTACCCGTCGCACTATTTGCTGCGGTGTTTTTCTTCAGCCGGGATATTTATCTGAGCACCCTGGTCCTGATGGTCGCCATTGCTGCCCAGGCTGGCCTCGAATACCTGATGACTCGGCGGATTGAGAGGAAAACTCAGATCATATTCTGGATCAGCATGCTGTTCGGTGGCGCGACTCTGCTGTTACGTAACGAATTGTTTATCCAATGGAAGCCGACCATCATAAACTGGTTGTTTGCCGCGGGCCTGCTGGCAAGCCAGTTTTTGGGTAAAGATAACCTGCTGAAGAAGATGCTCGGCGCACAGCTGCGGTTACCCGATTCTGTCTGGCTACGCCTGAACCTGGGCTGGAGTCTTGGATTTTTTATTGCCGGAGCACTCAATCTGGTTGTAGCGTTTAACTTCAGCCTGGCTTTTTGGGTCAGCTACAAGCTGATCGGTGGCTTTGCGATCACCCTAAGTTATATTGTGCTAACCCTGATTTATCTGTCCAGTGGCGGTCATCTGCAGGATCCCCAAACCAACCCGATCGAGAAGCCTCGCGTTGATTCTTAAACCACCTAACATGCCTGAGCCTTGATCCAGAAGGCCAGATAGAAAACTACTGATACCAAAGCACTGATAGACAAGTACTGATAGACAAGCACTGTATAGAAAAGCACCGTTCAATGGTCGCTCTAAAGCGCAAAAGTCCAAGACGCAGAAGCACTGGCAGCTCAGACTATTAAAGGAAATTTTATGTTATACGCCATCATCAGCACCGATATTGACGACAGTCTGGCGCTGCGCCAACAGGCTAGACCGGCGCATCTGCTGAGACTCAACCAATTGGTGTCTGAGGGAAGATTGTTGCTTGCAGGCCCTCATCCCAGGGTCGACAATGAGGACCCAGGCGCAGCGGGCTTTTCCGGTAGCCTAGTGGTTGCCGAGTTTGCCTCCTTGTCAGCGGCGCAAGCCTGGGCCGATGCTGATCCCTATGTTGCTGCCGGTGTCTATGCCAACGTCAGCGTAAAACCTTTCAAGCAGGTTCTTCCCTGAAACTCTCGACGCTGGCCATTCCGCTGATGGCAGCAGTCTTCACCTGCTCCGCGGTATTAGCAGAGACGGTCTACGTCCACGACAAGCTCTACGTGCCGTTGCGGAGTGGAAAAACGAACGAGTACAAAATCCTACACAAAGGCATTCGCAGCGGCACAGCCATGGAGCGTCTCGAAGAGGACCCGCAAACCGGTTACAGCCGAGTTCGAATGGGTGACGGCCTTGAGGGCTGGATTCAAACCCAGTATCTGGTGACTTCCCCCATCGCTGCAGACTTGCTCGACCAGATGACATTGCGCATGAACCAATTAACGGCAGAGCACAGTGCGAACTTGACGAAACTTGCCGACCTAACGGCGCAGCAAACCGCCCTCATCAAAAACAATCAGGCCCTGGAAAAATCTAATCAAGCGCTGGCATTAGAAGTTCAACACATCAAGGAACTAGCCGCGGACGTGCTTGACATCCAACGCCAAAATCAAGCTCTGACGGCTGAGCGCGAGACCTTGCTAGTGCTGGTTGATGAATTGCAGCAAACCCACGCGACCCTTGAGGACCGCAGTGACCAGGATTGGTTTTTACGGGGTGCCGGCACGGTACTACTGAGCTTGTTATTGGGATTTTTCTTCGCGCGCCGAATCTATCATCGGCGCGTCAGCAGCGGGTGGGTGTAGACCATGACGAAACTATCGGTAAACCTGAATAAGATTGCATTACTGCGCAACTCTCGAACCACGACGATACCCAGCGTAATTGCTGCCGCAGAGACCTGTATAGCAGCAGGGGCACAAGGCATCACTGTCCATCCACGCCCGGACTTGCGGCATATTCGGCCATCAGATGTCCATGATCTTGCCCGTTTGCTCAGCCAGCCACAGTACGCTGACATTGAATTTAATATTGAAGGCAACCCCTTTGCCGGGCGCGAATCCAATGGATTTCCCGGATTTATGGCATTAGTACGAGATACCCTGCCTGAGCAATGCACCCTGGTACCAGACGATCCCTTTCAGCTCACCTCTGATCATGGTTGGGATCTTAGCGGTGATACTTCGGCACTCAAGTCAATCATCGATGAACTCAGGGCCCTTGGCATTCGCGTCAGCCTTTTTATGGACCCCGTCGCTGCTCAGCTCGAGCGGGCAGCGGCCCTAGGTATCGATCGAATCGAGTTCTACACAGGACCCTATGCTGACCAATATGGTGATCATGAGGCCGTCCTCACCACTTTTATAGCAGCTGGCAAAGTTGCGCAGCAACTGGGCCTCGGTATCAATGCCGGCCATGATCTTAACCAGCAAAACTTGGGTGAGTTTTGCCGTCGAGTCGGATCCGTAGCGGAGGTGTCTATCGGTCACGCCTTGATCACTGACGCGTTGTGGGCCGGATTGAAGCCCACTGTCGAAGAATACAAGGCTATTCTGGAAAAATCTGGCTAGTTCACATACTATTCGCCGCACTTCATTGGGGTCATCTGCTCGTGGCTGCAGGTTTTTCAGCCGCTACCCTTTTTCCCTCTCACATTTCACTGAAACTGATTATTATGAATCCACTCGTCAAACATTTTGTCCTGAGCCTGATTATTGGCTCCACCGCCTACTTTGTCAGCCAATTGCTGAAAGGCTCACCCGCCATCCCCACCGGCATCGAACTGGCTGTTCTGTCGACCTTTATCGTTGCCGTCTTTCTCGGCTGCCGCTTATCAGCGGGTGCTTTCAAAAAACCAACAGGTCGATCCAGTTCACAAACCAAGCGCAAAGCCACGGCAAAAACCGCCACTCGACCTGCTCGAGTTAACAGCGCCAAGGAAACCGGGATCGTGAAGTGGTTTAACGTCAAAAAGGGTTTTGGCTTTATTACGCGAGATGCAGGCGATGACATTTTTGTTCACTACCGGAATATTGAAGGCAACGGCCGACGCGCTATCGCTGAAGGCGATCGCGTCCAGTTCGTCGTCATAGAGGGCGACAAGGGCCTTCAGGCAGACCAGGTTGAGACGATCTAGAGCGCAGAGCCATGCACCAGATATTTTTTATCGGTCACCCGGATGATGTCGCGGAACTCGAGATAGATGAGAACCCAGCCAGCAGCTTTGTCTGCATGTCGAGCCAACAATTCCACCGTGACGCCAGAACCCAGCTCTATGCGTTGGTGACTGGCGGTTTCGTTGCTGAGGCCTTCGACCTGGAAATACTGGATCGGGAACTGAGTGAAGAGGGACCTTACCTCTATCGTCTTGAGTCTAACTTGATGAGGCAGCTGGCAGAACTGGAAGAAGACCAGGTCGAAGAATTTGCCAGCCTCTGGACTGAATGCCAGGAGATTGAGGCATTGGGTTTAGAAGTCGACGATCTGCTGGACTTCATCTTTTTACTGGTGCACTTTTGTCAGACCGCCCGCAACGACGATCTTGGTGTGTACATCTATTCAGACAACTGATATTCAAGCAACTCCTCATAAGAGAACCTATACTAGGAGAGCGCATTTTAAGTGAGCTCATCTTTAGAGAACTGGGACGACTCGCAACTTCAGGCGAAGGGTTAGCGATTGATGCAGAAGAAACGCTTGGTCTATTCAACCGATATGGGTCGTCACTGTCCTGAGTGCGGTGCCGCCATCAATCTCTGTGTCTGTGGCAAGCCCGAATTGACGCTCAACACAGATGGTGTTGTTCGACTTCAACGTCAGGTCAAGGGTCGAGCCGGTAAACCGGTGATCGCGATCAGTGGATTACCACTGAAGGCAGAGGATCTGAAAACTCTCGCCAAACAACTCAAGAACAAGTGCGGAGTCGGAGGCTCGATTGAAGCTGGCGTTATTCTCATACAGGGCGACAAGCGCACTGAGATCAAGACTGAGCTTGAAGCGCTTGGTTACTCGGTAAAACTCAGTGGAGGTTGACCATGACTGCACCAATGCTAAGCACACTGATTGATGTGACAACCCTGGTTGAGCTTCAGGGCCATGAACATCTGCGCCTCTTCGACTGCCGCTCATCACTCCTTGACCCCTCAGCTGGACTTGCGCAATACACCGTTGGACACATTGACGGAGCCCAGTACGTTGACCTTAATCGAGACCTGAGTGCAGAGATCATTCCTGGTCGAACTGGTCGGCATCCATTACCAGCACCAATCACCTTTGCGACGACCCTTGGTCGCTGGGGGGTAGATCAGGACGCCTTGGTTGTTGCCTATGACAACGATACCGGCGCCTATGCTGCCCGTCTTTGGTGGATGCTGCGCTGGCTTGGACATACGAATGTCGCGGTTTTAGATGGAGGCTATCAGGCCTGGCTGGCCGCAGGTCAAGTACCTTCGAACCGAATTGGCAGCTTTCCTGAGACAGCTTTTACTATTCGACCTGCCAGCACCCGCCAAGTGTCTGCGGCTGAGCTGTTAGCGCCTCAGGGTAGGCTGCTGGATGCTCGAGACAGGCCGCGTTTTGACGGCAAGACGGAACCCATTGACCCGGTCGCCGGGCATATTCCTGGTGCCATCTGCGCACCCTTTGGCGCCAACATTGATGCCGCAACGGGCAGGTTCTATAGCCCGGCACAATTGCAGCAGCGCTTTGCAACACTTGGCGTCGAGCCGAACGCTGAAGTCATTTGCTATTGTGGGTCAGGTGTCACGGCAGCACACAACATTCTGGCCCTGGTGCACGCAGGCTACCCTGAACCTGCACTCTACCCCGGCTCCTGGAGTGAATGGATTACCGACCCAGCGCACCCAGTCGCGACCCTATGAGCCATGCTCTGGGCCACTCCGGCTATTTACTTGAACATGCTCGAATCAACTGGCACGACGATTCAAGCCCCTGGTCTGAGGCCTTCGCCGATATCTATTGGCACCGGAATGGCGGCCTTGCTGAGAAGCAGCACGTCTTCATTGAGGCGAGCCAGCTGAAGCAACGCTGGCTTAACCTGGATCAGCCCCATTTTACAATTCTTGAAACTGGCTTTGGTTTCGGTCTGAATTTTTTGCTCGCTGCTCGACTCTGGCGCAAGCTGGCGCCACCTGGAAAGCTGCTGCATTATCAGGCAATCGAATATGCACCTGTTAGGCCTTCAGATTTGGCGCGGCTGTACGCTCGCCTCTGCCCAGCCACAGATTCTGATCCAGAAGCTCAGCAATTGCATGAGCTAGCACAACTTCTGCTCACCAAATACCCGCTACCGGCACAGGGCATGCACCCCTTATGGATTACAGAGAATATCTGTCTAAACCTAATCTATGAGGATATTAGTGCTGCAACACCTTCTCTTCGCGAACCGGTGGATGCATTTTTCCTGGACGGTTTCAGTCCCGCACAAAATGAAGCCATGTGGGATCCCAACCTGTTCACTCGGTTTGCCCAGTTGAGCCATAATAAAACGACAGTATCGACCTATTCGGTGGCGGGCAAGGTCAAACGAGGATTGACTGCGGCTGGCTTTGAAATCAAGAAAATACCCGGATTTGCCGGTAAAGCAGAAATGCTGACGGCCTCTATTCCAAAGGCAGCGCCGCGTCCTGCCCACGCCAGAGTCTCTCGAGTCGTCATCATCGGTGCTGGCCTGGCGGGGCTGAACTGCGCGGCTGCGCTGCTACGTCGCGGCATTGAAGTCGAAATCCTCGAGGCGCGAGATGAACCACTGATGAGTGCATCTTGCATTCCGCAATTGGCTGTTTATCCGCAATTGGCCGCCTTACCCGACAATCGCGCAAGATTCTCGCTGGCGGCATTTCAATATCTGGAGCAACAGGGTCACTACCATGCCTGCGGATTTCACCTGACGCCCAGCACTCAGGCGTTGCAAGCTCGAGTGGAAAAAATTGCCCAACATTTTCCCGATAGCTTCGCACAATTGACCCAATCTCCCCTCGACCCTAAGCTGACGAGCTTGTACTTTCCAACCGCTGGTTGGCTCTCTGCTCGCGAGGCCTTCAGCGGTATCCTCGACGACATTTCAATCAGAACCAGGACTCGAGTTGAGAAGCTAGAACGCTGCAGGGATAGCTGGCTTCTGTTTGATGCCGAAGGACAGACTATCACTTCCGCAGACACAGTGATCATTGCAACCGGCGCAAGCCCCTTGGTTCAGACTCTACCGCTGAATCTGAGCCAAAATCGCGGCCAGGCGATCCAGATAAAAAACTACGCGGGTAGCACCCTTGAACAGGTCTTCAGCGGTCCCGTTTCCATCTTTCCACCGGCTACAAATGGCCTACAGACAGTCAGTGGCACTCACCAGCGCGACTCTGTCTCGCAGGTGATTACCGACGCCGACACACAGGAATTGGAGGCACGACTCGCGGCCTTTCTACCCGGCAAGACTCAGGTAGTGGCGGCCCACGCCGGGGTACGAGCGGCGAGTCGGGATCGACTGCCTGTGATCGGCGCTATTCCAGACTGGCAAGCGCTCTCTCACTGGTGCCAGAGACAAACTCGAAACCAGCCTGCCTTCGCGGCGTATCAGCCGGGTCTGTATCTGTGTGCTGCGCTGGGTTCCCACGGCGCCACCCACGCTCCGCTTTGCGGCGAACATCTGGCCCGATTAATCACCCGAGAGCCCGGCGCGATTGATCCTCAGTGGCAAGGATTTCTCAGCGCCGAACGATTTATGCTTCGAGACTTCAGAGTGCACTCCCCCACAATAGCGAACAGGTGACTATGCCTAGGGCTCAACAGGCGCTTGCTAGGGCGAGAAAGCCTGGCTGAGTCGCTTAAAACACCCTGACATTAATGACACCGTCAATGCCTTCGATGGCACGGACCAACTCGTCTACTGGCTCACTCTCTATGTCGATCAGATTGTAGGCCACGTCCTCTCGGCTCTTGTTGAGCATATCGATAACGTTGATGTTTCGATCGGCCAGAATGGATAAGACGCTGCCCAGAATACGGGGAACATTCCGGTTTGCGAGCGCAATCCGGTAACCCTTAGTGCGCTCCAGGGTCACGTTGGGAAAATTGACTGAATTGCGAATATTGCCGTTTTCGAGGAAGTCGATCACTTGATCAGCGACCATCACCGCACAATTTTCCTCTGCCTCCTCGGTGCTAGCACCCAGATGCGGCGTCGCCGAGACACCCTTTTGACCGATCAAACTCGGCGTTGGAAAATCAGAAATATACTGGGCTATGTGACCGGCCTTCAAGGCCGCCAACAGATCCTGATTGTTCACCAGCTCTTCGCGAGCGAAGTTCAACAGAATGGCGCCGGGCCTGAATGACATCAGCGTTTCGGCATTGATAATACCGATGGTTGAGTCCAACGCCGGAACATGCAGGGTTACCAGATCCGACCGTGCAAACAAGGCCTGCATATTGTCGACTTTCTGCACCTGACTTGAAAGACGCCACGCCGCGTCAACCGACAGGGCCGGATCATAGCCAAGCACGGTCATACCCAGCTGCAGCGCCATATCCGCAACCATAGAACCAATAGCGCCGAGCCCAAGAATTCCCAGGGTCTTACCCTTGAGTTCGCCACCTTTGAACTGCTTTTTGGCCGCCTCAACTTGCTGGTTCATTGCCGCTTTATCGGTCGCGCCATCAAGACTCTCCACATAAGCCATGCCCTCGACTATGCCCCGCTGGGATAGCAACATGCCTGCCAAGACCAGCTCCTTGACGGCATTGGCGTTGGCACCTGGTGTATTGAAGACAACGATACCCTTGTCGGTGTATTCGGCCACGGGAATATTATTGACCCCAGCACCTGCCCGACCAACGGCACGCAATGCCGGCGTTATGTCATTTGTCGTCAGCTTCTGGCTGCGTACCAAAATCGCATCTGGGTTCGGCAGGTCGCCACTCAGCTGGAAACGCTCACGAGAAAACCGATCCAGCCCTTTGGCTGAGATATTGTTGATTGTTTTAACCTTGTACATATTGCTACCTCTATTGACCGCGCACATATTACACGAAGCCGGCGCTGCGAGCGGAGCAAATTTTTACTCGATCAATTGACCATGACTTAGACTGACCACGGCACACCCGCCGCTACTCAGGACCGATAGATGGCCCGGCGAAAGCCCACTTGCCACGAGGGATCAGCTTGGCGCCTGCGGATTATTTCAGGCGACGGGACCTCGTCTTGATACCTTGCACACCTCAGCGCGGACAGTTTCGCTTTCTGCTCATTTCCACTTATGATGTTGCCAATCCATTTTGAAGTTACCTTGACATGACAGCCTTCTCAATTCTTGACCTGGTACCGATTACTCAGGGCAGCTCTGCTGGCATAGCCCTGCACAACAGCCTTGAACTGGCACAGCACGCCGAACGCCTTGGTGCGCGGCGTTTCTGGGTTGCTGAACATCATAATATGCGGGGTATCGCGAGCGCCGCCACAGCTGTCGTTATAGGTCACATAGCAGGCGGCACCCGTCACATTCGCGTGGGCGCGGGCGGTATCATGCTGCCCAACCATGCGCCTCTGATGATTGCCGAGCAATTCGGCACCCTCGCCAGCCTGTTTCCCAACCGTATCGACCTGGGCCTGGGGCGAGCGCCGGGCACCGACCAGATAACGGCTCATGCGCTTAGAAGAACCTTGACCGGCGATATCGACGACTTTCCTCGAGACGTGGTTGAACTCCAACACTATCTGGGTCCCATTCAACCCGGTCAGCGGGTCACAGCAGTACCTGGCTTTGGTACCCAGGTACCCCTTTGGATACTGGGCTCGAGCTTATTTGGCGCGCAGCTTGCAGCCATGCTGGGTCTACCTTTCGCTTTTGCATCGCACTTTGCACCCGATTATATGCTGCCCGCTATCGAACTCTATCGCGCCCAATTCAAGCCATCAGCACAACTACAGAAGCCGCACGTCATGCTGGGCTTTAATGTCTGTACGGCAACAACTGACGCTGAGGCCATCTACCTACGTTCTTCTGCCGTCCAGTCCTTTCTGAATCTGCGGCGCGGCACACCGGGTCAATTACCGCCACCGATAGAGAATTTCGATTCAACCTTGACGGCGCAGGAAAAGTCCATGCTGGATCAGGTGGCGAGCTGCTCGGCGGTCGGCTCACCGCAAACAGTGGGCGCAGCTATAGAGCGATTTATTGGTTCAACGGGTGCGGATGAACTGATGCTGGTGTGCTCTATCTACGAGCAGAAAAAACGCATAGCGTCTATTGAGATGACCTTTGATGCTATTGCAGCCATGAAAAATCCAGCAGCTACCGAGAAATTGCCGCACCAACTCGCTGAATTACATCAGGGACACGCCTGAAATCAATCCGTGGTAGTAGTAAACGGTGGCGTAGAGGGTCAGTCCAATGATGACAGCAGCCCAGTTCACATCACCGAATGCCAGGCGAGTCTTTCCGGCTAGCAGTCCGGCGAACGGAACATTCGAGGTTAGCGCATAAAATGCTTGCCAGTCAGGATCCTGACTGTCTCGATGTTTTAGATCCATGGCGATAGTGCCAAGGAAAGCCAGTAAGGCAAAAGTGCAGAAAAATACTAAAGACGCCAGATCGCTGTTACCCAGCAGGTGCGCAATCGCCCACAATAAAATGCCCCATTGCACCGGGTGGCGAGTGATTTTCAGAATACCAGGCATTCGGTAACCGGTGACCTCATGGACCAGTTCCTCCATCTTCACACCCGTAGGATTCTTGCTCATCAGGCCAGCAACCAGAAATACCAACGCCAATGGCATGATCAGCTTCGCGATCAATTGATGGGCCGCGGTGATTCGCCAAAGGTCGGGATTGTGATCAAGGTGGATATAGCTGTGAATCATGACACCAAGGGGCACGAAGGCGAGGATCGAATAGCCGATCAGGTAGATAGATTCGCCGACGACTGATACCAACCAAGGGCGCAAGCCCGTACTAGAGATACCCAAGTGGGTGAGAAGAAAAAACAGGCAAGACAGGCTTAACGTCAGCATCAGTAATTCCTCGTCATTTGACCTTGACCTAGTCTACCCAGATTTTCACCTTTGCAATAGCACGGCTCGTCAGATGCAATCCAGCCTCAAACCCAGACACGAGCCCCAGCCTCGAAACCAGGCTCGCTAACGGGTTCTCTAACGGGTTTCTAACAGGTTTACTGGCGCGCTCAGAATCACACATGGGGCAAGCCTATTTCGGTGAGATCACCGACTCATCAGCATAGGTACAGTCATGGAGCAATCGACTCAGAGCTCATCGGCTTTGCCTCTGAAGTAAATTGCGCCATACAGCAGCAAGGCAGAAAGCACGAGACTCAAAAGCACCTCAAGACTCAGGAGTTGCTGATATAGCTCGCCGATCCCGCCGGATAAGCGACTGAAAAACCCACCCGGAAAAGCGTGCTGAGCAATAAACTCACGTAGCAACTCACCTCGCAGGGCAAGCCACTCAATGATCACCAGGACGAAGGGTATTCCGATCACCCACGCGAGGGGTACCGAACGCGCCCACGATGAAACAAAAAGAACCCAGGCAAAAATCGGCAGACACCAGATTGCAACAAACAGGAAAAACGCTGTCATCTGTATCCAGCGCGTCACAATCTGTGCGGGCGCTATCAATGTCGCCCAGATATCAATCGAGGATCCCACTGCTGCCATCAAAGACGTCAGCAGGAGAATGAGCTGCAGTATCATCATAACAACCAGGTAGATTCCAGGCACCAACAACAGACCTGTCAAGAGTTTCGAGATGACCGTCATGGCATCCGATACCGGCATGGATTTCCAGAACAGAATGCTTCGGTCCTTGCGGTCATCATACAGACAGGTCAAAAAATACATGAACACCACGACCCAGAGAACAGATACCAATGGCGTCGCCATCAGTAGATAGGCGGTAGTCAGGACCGCCTCGCGCTGCTTCGGTTCGAGTGCAGCGAATTGAGTCAACTGATCCCCAAATAACGCATTGATAGGCATGTTGGAATACTCATTCGTCTCGGTTCGTTGCTCTGGTCCCCCTTCATTTATCTGAATAGAACCGCTGATAATAATGCCCTCACCGGCGATTTGCAGCGTGAAAACTGCTGCAATCAGAAAGATTACAGACAACACCAGGATGATTAGCGGCAGGTAGAAAAATGTTTTGCGATGTTCCCAAAACTCACGTTTTAACAAAATTGGCAATATCTTCATGATCGACCTCTTTCCAGACCCGCTTTCTTCTGTAATTTGGCAACAAACAAATCGGCAACCGAGGGAATCTTCAGCGTACCCAGTCTTGCCAGACTGGCTGGATTGACGCCTTCAAAAATCATGCTCTTTCGACCCAAAAGATCACGCACATGAATGGGTTGCTGCGCCTCAGCAGCAGCCACTTGATCGGGCTCCACCAGGACCTCTGTAAAGGCATTGCCCAACTCATCCATCGCGCTGTCAAGGACTATGCTCCCCTGATCGATGAACAACAGGTGGGATAACAGAGATTCTATTTCTTCAACCTGGTGTGTGCTGATGATAATACTGGTCTCATGGTCAAAGTAATCGTTCAGTAACCGATCATAAAAAGCTTTACGATAGAGTATATCCAGCCCCAGGGTCGGCTCATCAAGCACCAGAAGCTCAACATCTATCGCCATGACCAACGCCAGATGCAGTTGGGTCACCATACCTTTTGATAGCTGCTTCACTTTCTGGCGATGATTACGAATCTGCGTCTCAGCCAGCATTGCCTCAGCCTTGCTTCGATTGAAACGCGGATGTACACCCTCAACGTAATCCAGCGCCTCACCCACCGACAACCACCTCGGCAGGATGCCAACATCAGCCACGAAACAGACATTTTCCATAATGTGGTGGCGGCCCTTTCGCGGATCTTGCCCCATCACAGTCAATTGGCCCTCGAAACCTGTCAGACCCAGCAGGGCCTTGAGCGTTGTGGTTTTACCGGCACCATTAGGCCCTATCAGACCCACGATGGAGCCCTTGCGGATCGTAAAGTTAATATCCTTCAGGGCTGCAAAACCACCGTAATGTTTCGACACGCCTTGTGCCTGCACAACGACACTCATGATTTCGCACTCCTATCTTTCAGCAATTCTGTCGCGGACAAACCCAGTCGCTCAATCTTGGCACTGATTCGAGGCCACTCCTCATTCAAGAACTTGTTTCGCTCGACAACCACAAGACGTTCAGCTGCGCCTTCAGTCATGTACATACCCAAACCGCGACGTTTTTCCACGAGACCGTCATCTACTAACCACTGATAGGCTTTGGAGACTGTGATGGGGTTGACCCTGTGGTCACTGGCAATCTGTCGAACCGAGGGTAATGGATCACCGTCAACGTAGACGCCCTCCAGCATCAACTCAATCATGCGATCGTGTAACTGTCGATAAATGGGGTCTGTCTCATTCCAGCTGATTTGCATCAGTGATCTGCCGTATAGTCATATGGTGTTGTGGTTTAGTATAACACCAAACTCGAAAAGATCCATCGCCCTGAAGGATTTTTCTGCAATACCCACAGCTTCAGTTATAGCTTTGTCTCAACTCCACCAGTCTTTTCTTCAGCCGCCTGATGAATAAGCGCAGAGATCATCGCAACACTGTCATGAATCTTAAAATCAGACAGACGTGCTTCAATCGTCTTCCGCTGGGCATAAATTCTGTGAATACACTCGAGTAGCGCAGGCTCACTCAGTTGATCCTCGTACAATACCTCACTCATGCCCGCTTGCTGGAATGTTCTGGCATTGATCAATTGATCACCTCGGCTCGCCGCTGCCGATAAAGGCACCAGAATATGCGGAGTACGGGTAATCAGTAACTCATAAATACTGTTCGCGCCGGCTCTGGAGAGGACCAGATCCGCGGCGGCAAGCACATCACCAAAACCCCCGTGAATATATTCACGCTGAATATACCCAGCTCGAGCTGTCAGACTTTCATCGAGATTGCCCGCGCCGACCACATGAATGAGATCAAACTGATCGAGCAAGGCATTCAGGCTTTGGCGAACGACTCGATTGATCACATTCGCGCCCAGGCTGCCACCAAAGACGAGCAACAGCGGCTTGATTCCGGCCAGTCCGTATTCTGCTCGGGCTCGCGTCGAGTCGCCATTTAACAACTGTGTTCTCACCGGAGAACCTGTAACCAGGACCTTATTCGTAGGCAGGTGTGTCGCGGTTTGAGGAAAGTTCACGCAGATCCATCGAGAAAACGGAAAGCACAACCTATTAGCCAGTCCCGGCGTCATGTCTGATTCATGACTAATCACAGGAATACGGCAGACCCAGGCCGCAACGACCAAAGGCACAGCAACAAATCCCCCTTTGGAAAACACAACATTTGGGCGAAGTCGTAAACACAGCAACAGGCTCTGCAGAAAACCCCAAGCGATAAGGCCCGGGTCGATGAAATTCTGCCAGGAAAAATATCGCCGTAATTTGCCCGTTTTGATGCCATGGAACGGAACTGCCAGTGGCTCAATCAGCTGCCGCTCTATGCCGGTTTGAGACCCTACATAATCAATCGTCCACTGCTTCGCCTTGAGCGCTTCAATCAGAGCTATATTGGGCGTGACATGACCGGCGGTACCACCACCGGTAAATAGGATTCGTTTACTCACAGCCTGCCTCGCAAACGGTGACCCTCATAAACTCAGGACTTGTTTGGCAAATGGAATGGTGATTTTCTTCTGATAGCGCAAAGACTCCCGCTCCAGTTGCTCCAACATCGTCACAAGATTGCTCATATCGCGCGCAGCCCGACTCATCACATATTGACCCACATCATCACTCAGAGCGAAGCCTCGACCTCTAGCCCGCTGCTGCAGGACCGCGAGCTTTTGAGCATCGTTCAATGTGTCGGTCTCGACCGCGACTGCACCCAGTAGACGCGAGTGCAGGTCCGGTAACTTGACCGGCAACTGCCGCGGCGCTTGGCACGCCGCGACTATGACTCGCTTGCCGCCGTCTTTAAGACCATTGATCAAATGAAACAGCGCCTCCTCCCATTCCGCCTGACCTACAATCAAATCAATATCATCAAGACAGACCAGCGGCATCGCATCGAGTTGCTCGAGAATCTGCGCCGATAATTTATGCAGACCCGCAAGGTAAATGCCACCAGCCACACCCTGGCAACAGGCTTGCAGCAAATGGCTACGCCCCGTCTGTGGAGGTCCCCAGAGATATACCAGCTGACCTGGATGATCAATTCGCAATTTGGCTTCACCAACGTAGTTGGCAAAGGTCGCATCTTCACGCAACGTGATGTCCAGTGCTAACTGTCGAGTTCCATTTTTCAAATCAGGCCTCGTCACGGGATTCGTAATACTGGCTGGTTCTATATTGACCATAAAGGTGTCTAACAAACACCATGACAACTGCAGCTATGGGTAACGCCAGTAAGACGCCAACAAACCCGAATAATTGGCCACCAGCAAGCACCGCGAAGATGACTGCCACCGGATGCAACCCAATTCGGTCACCCACCAGCAGCGGCGTCAGCAGAGAACCCTCGAGCAACTGACCCACACCAAAAACCAAAGCCACGTAAACTAAAGGCATGAACTCTTGGAACTGCAAAATGGCGGCGATACTTGCGGCAAGGATACCAACAATAAAACCCAGATACGGCACCAGACTCGCAAGACCAGCCAACAAACCGATGATAAGCGCGAGATCAAGTCCGATTAGCGCCAAACCCAACGCATAGATACAACCCAGCAGCAACATAATGAGCAACTGACCCCGCAGAAATGCACTCAAGACCTCGTCACACTCCTTGGTCAAATTCACCGTGGTCGTGACAAACTGGCGCGGAATCATATTATGGATGCGCTCAACCAGCAGATCCCAGTCTCGCAGCAGATAGAAGGCAACGACAGGTATCAGCGCAATGTTCATCAACCAGCCGAGCATTGCGAAACCGGAAGAGGTTACCTCAGTCAGCAGGCGCCCTGCCATACCCCCAGCCTGTTGCCAATGCTGCGCCAGTCGAGTTTTGAATTCGGCCAACTTGATATCAAAGGGATCGACCCCAAAATACTCCAGCAGCAACGGACTGACGTGTTGCTGTAACAATGCTAAAAAATTTGGAATGGCGACAATCAAACGACCCACTTCTTTCGTCAACATAGGCACCAGAATAAGGATTGAACCGCCCAAGAGCACAAAGAAACCAGTGAAAACAAGTGCTACCGCACCGGTTCGACCCAACCTCCAGGTTTGAAGTCGATCCACCACCGGATCTCCCAGGTAGGCCAGCGCTAAGCCTACGAGAAACGGCGTCAATATGGGTTGAAGCAGATAGACCAACAGGAGTAGCACTGCCAGACTGAACAGCAAAAGTAATTTTTGTGTACTCGTCAACATCAATGTACGCATCCCCAATGAAAAGACTAGAAAAGATGAAAAGACTGGAAAAGAAGACGAGCGCAGTAATGGCGGGATTGCCTCACAACAACCAGCGATAATACAAGGTTCCGCCATCGCCGGACCCACTGCCGTCATTTTCGAGACTCATCTTTTCATCCAGCCGAATTATTTCGATCAACTGCTGACTTTGGCCTTCTGTTATCAAACGAAACAGAATTTGTGGCCCCTTCACTTCGACCACCGAACTGCTGAGTACCGGCGTCAGTGCTTCCAGATACTGGCTGACACTGGCATAGTCCTCCAGACTGTCAATCCCGTCCACACTGACCAGCATGCTGCCCCGTGAAGAGTCCAGCGCATAGCGAGTAGCGAGCTGATCAACCAGATGATTCACCATATCGGCCATCAGTTCGTCTTCAGAAAAGCCACTGTTGTCATATTCCATCCAGGTCTGGTCCAGTCGGTAAGACCAAAACCCCACCCAGCGACCCATCGGGTCTTTTTGGACACGACCAGACAATACCACATCGGGCTTATAACGGACCGATGCACGTTCTATCTCAGCCTGAAAAGCCCCCCAGACCTCCGCCGTCGACAGCTGACTGGTGTCCTCAAGATCCAACAAGGGATACATGATCGGCACTCCACGAAGCCTGGCATGGGTATTCAGCGCGGCAAGCAAGGGAGAAGGATCCTGCTCTGCCAGCAGGCGACGATTGCTGGCATTGGATACCGCCACCCAGGCCAGGACACTGGGCCGGTTGCTGCCCCAGATCGAAAGCCCCGACTGGCGCAGCAAACGGGCGATCGCACTTGGCTCAAAGGTCAAACGCAATGTCCTCGCCGGCACTCGCGCCTCACCTATCTGAAGCATGCGATCTGTCGATTCATAACTGTACTGATAAAAATAAGACTGCGGCTGCGCCAGAGCAGCACGGACCTGAGGGCTTTCGGCAACAGCCCGACTGCCAGAGACTCGAACCAGCACCTGCAGCAATCCAGCACGGGCACCGCTGTTAAGCTGCCCGTCATCCTGCGCATTGACCAGCACTTCGGCAACATACAGGTCATCGACAATAACTGCGCCGGCAGATGGCATCCAGAAACCCAAGAGCAGTATCAGGAGCCTTTGACAGTACGTGGTTGCAGACCAATATGAACTATGATTAATGAGTAGCATCCTTATAATATAACCGCGAGCCCTCTATGCACTGAGCTTGGGGGTGTTTATAACAAAAGCTTTTTCCAGCTGACTCGACATAACCAGAGACAGATGATGTTGTGCGTATCGCATGGCCCATCTCACACTATCTGCTCAAGGGCCCCAAGCCACAGGCTGCAGCCCTTATTTATTTAGTGCTTGTTTAGTGCTTGTTTAGTGCTTGTTTAG
>Ga0181561_10000183_pt1 | contig 48441 bp, 41 predicted proteins | sample 011ome_19_FD_133760 | JGI IMG/M metagenome (GOLD analysis project Ga0181561, IMG submission 133760) | Coastal salt marsh microbial communities from the Groves Creek Marsh, Skidaway Island, Georgia - 011510BT metaG (megahit assembly) | ecosystem: Environmental > Aquatic > Marine > Intertidal... | reverse complement strand
CCAGCACATCGACCTGGCGCAGCTTCGAGACAATCTCTTCCGGTTTGTGTCGTTTCGTTGCCATCTTTGATCCTCCGTTTCCTATCATAGCCGGTGGACCAATTCAGTGGGGGAGGATCACTGCTAGGTACTTATGGCAAGGGAGGATTCAAATTAACCAGAAATCAGGCCGCGCGAAGGCCATGTCTGACCCAAATTGCCACCATCAGAAGCAAGACAGCACCTGCCTGATGGGCGGCTGCCAGAGATATCGGCACTACCAGCAATAAGGTCGAAATGCCCATGGCGACTTGAATACCAACGATGCCCAGCATAACGTTTGCACGCAACCTTAGTTCTGGTTTTAGTGTACGGCCAGCATACCAGAACCCAAGCACTAATAGCGCGCTCACCATAGCTAGGATGCGGTGTTGAAACTGAACCGTGGCCAAGTCTTCAAAAAAATTTTTGTACCATGGGCTAATGGCGAAGCCCTCTGGCGGAATAAGCGCCCCCTGCATCAATGGGAACGTATTGTAGATCATGCCAGCGTTCAGTCCCGCAACCAATGCACCGGAAAACACCGTAACAAAGACAATCCCAACGATAAGATTCGCATAGTTCTTGGTGAACACTGATACCACGTTTGCTCTTTCACTTAGTAGGTCCAGAGCTATCCAAAGCGCCATCGAGATGATCAAGAATGCCATCAACAAATGGGTGGCCAAGCGATACTGGCTGACGTCAGGGCGATCGACCAGTCCACTTTTGACCATCCACCATCCGATAACACCTTGAAGGCCACCAAGAATGAATAATACGGACAAGCGTGCAATCAAAGGACGGTTAAGCCATCCTTTGATCAGGAAAAACGCGAACGGAAGCGCAAAGGCGATCCCGATCATTCTCCCCCAAAGCCGATGCAGATACTCTAACCAGAAGATCTGTTTGTACTCATCAAGGCTCATACCCCGATTTATCTTCAAATACTCTGGCGAGTTCCTATAAGCATCAAACTGGGCCTGCCACTGCTCGACCGACAAAGGTGGCAACCATCCTGTCACCGGGCGCCACCCAGTCATGGATAAGCCAGATTCAGTGAGACGGGTGAACCCGCCTAAAACCACCATCGCAAAGACCATGGCACAAATAACCAAAAGCCAGATGCCAATCATGCGTGCGTGGTGTTCGGGAATTTCAAAGTGAGATTTGGTCAACTTGTTCATACTTCCAATTACGTTGATCCGGTCGTAGTGGATTGATGCTTGTTTGTCTATATTTGTTCCGCAATAAACAGCGATCATAAGCGCTCAATCGATGCCCGCATTGTTCAAGGTTAAATCAGACATGACCAATAAAACGACCCAGGTTCATACCGTCATGCTTGTTGGAGCAGGCCCTGGGGATCCAGAATTATTGACCGTAAAAGCACATCGATTGCTGAGTGATGTCGATGTGGTCGTATATGATCGCTTGGTCGCCAAAGAGATTCTGGCGCTGGTCCCAGAGACCACGGAACGCATGTTTGCGGGGAAAAGAGCCTCAAAACACTACATGCCGCAAGAAGATATTAATCAGGTTCTGGTCGACCTGGCCAAAAGCGGCAAAAAAGTGATGCGCCTAAAGGGTGGCGACCCATTTGTTTTCGGTCGCGGCGGCGAAGAAGCACTCCATCTCGTCAGAAACGGCATCCCTTTTGAAGTGGTTCCCGGAATCACCTCTTCGGCTGGATGTGCCGCCTACGCAGGTATTCCCCTTACCCACCGAGGCATGGCCCATGGCGTGCGTTTTGTGACCGGTCACACCAAAGGCGATGAGCCGCTCGATCTTGATTGGCGCAGCTTGGCCGATCCAGACACAACCCTGGTCGTCTATATGGGTCTATCCAACGCGAAACCCATCGGTGACAAATTGATGGAATACGGCATGCCCCATGATATCCCTGTCGCCATCATCAACATGGGAACACGCCCCAATCAGCGAAGCATCAAAACAACTTTGGGGACGATGGCAGAAACCGCAGCTGAAACGAATATCAAAGGCGCGACACTATTCGTTATTGGCCACGTTGTTTCACTGTCTGATGAACTCGATTGGTTCGATCCAAAAAACCGCGGCTAACGTCAAAGATCAATTATCGCGATCCAGGGCGCGGGCTAGGATCATATAAACTTTACCCATATCGGATGACAGGAACGTGGCATGCAGCATGCTGTCCGTATCGCGCTTCGCTGACTCGTCCAGAAGTTTTTCGAATTCTTTCAGGTAGCGCGTAACGTAGTCGCGGAACGTACCATCTTCTTGATACATCTGGCGAATTTGTTGAAGCTTCGTCTTTTCCCGGAACCCCAGTAGTTTCCGGACAAATATGCCCTTTTCACCCTTGTTGAAGCGGCGCCAATCGTCTTCGGACACCTGTGTTTCCAAGACCCTTGAAATATCCACCGCGATGGACTGCAAACGTTCCGAAATGAATGTGGCCTGACGCGTGAAATCTTCGAGTGCCGCTGTTTCCGTTGTTTCGGTCAAGCTTGCCAACAAGGCCGATGCTTCACTGGACGCATTGCGGACGTTCTCGGTCCGCTCATCCAGCGCTTGATTGATCTCTTGAGATTTGCGTGCGACCTCGGTGGTCGCTTTCGAGAGTGCATCAACATGCCCACGCACTGATTTATCCCAAGCCGCCACCTTGCCCAAAGCCGCATCTGTCGTGCTCGACAACTCCTGCGCGCGACGTGCCAGGGCCTCACCTAAGGCTTCTAGCCCCCGTTCGGCGCGGTTATATGTGGTCGACAAGTCGAGCATCTGGCGCCGAAGCCCCTCGGTACCACCTTCAAAGCGCTCAATGATTTCTTCGCTCTTATCGCCCGCATCGTGAATTTGCGCACGCAGCGTATCTGCTGCACGGGTCAACTTAGACACATTCAGATCGGCAGCCATCGATGTTTCGGAAGCCCGTTGGCCAATGACTTCGCCTACGCGCTCCAATCTATCGACAGCGTCCTCGGTCGTAGTTTCCAACACCTTACCACGGTGTCGCAATCCGTCCGATGCTTCTTCAAGCTGCGCGGTCGCTTTGCGCGCGACAATGCTAACTTCTTGGAAGCGCTCTCGCAGGTTCTGACTAACCTCATTCATCTCATGTGTGCCACGGTCCGTCACATCACTCAATTCTCGGGCACTTTCTCGCAACTCAACATTCACAGTTTCAACGGCGTTAGAAGCTTGCTCCGCCGATTGCTGCACGTCAGTTGCATGCTTGTGCAACAGATCCGACGACACACTCAGCAACTGAGACGCTCGCTCGGCCGAATTGCTCATTTCATGCGTACGGGTCTGGATATCTTCGCTGACGCGGTTCAGTTTGGCCGCCGCGTCATTCGACGTGTTGGTCAGGCCACTAGATTGCTGATTCAGCATATCAGCAAATCTCTGAACATGAGAACTTGCGGACTCATACGCATTGGTCAAAGATTCTGAGCTGTCACGCAGCAAATGACCCACTTCGCCCATTCGCTCCTGCGTTTTCTCAAGAGTGCTGTCCAAGTTTTCATGATTTCGCTGCAACGAGCCAGAAATCCCAGAGAGTTTTTCAGCGGCCTTATCAGCGGCGCCCGACGTTTTCTCGGCCTCTAACATTAGATTGCGGCTGACCTCATCCAGTCGAGCCAATGTCTCGGCCGAGGCATCGCGCGTCAGCTCGGCACTCTCGCGCATGGTCGAGGATGAAGCATTGATTTGATCAGACGCGCGGAGCGCACTGGAGGATAATTCCTCAGCACCTGCTTGCAGAATTTCACCCGCATCGATCATCCGACGGCGCACGACCTCAGAAGCGGACTCAACTTGTGTCACACGCTCGTTCAGCACATCACCCACGCCTTCGATATCTGAATACGCACGGCCCGACACATTCGCCAGATCATCTGATTGACGCATCAACAGATCTGTCACTAGGTTCAAGAGTTGCGCTGCACGATCAGATGCCTCTGAAACTTCATGAGCACGAGAATTCAGCTGCTTTCCTACCCGTTCCACTTGGTCGACGGCCTGTTCCGATTGCTTCTCGAGCGCGCCAGACTCATCGGACATCAGTTCGGCGACATTTCTAATCTGCGTCGATGCTTGATCTGATGCAGACATCAAATGCCGAAGATGATTACCAAGTTCTTGTCCCACGGCCAGCAACCGGGCCTTGGCAGTTAGAGAAGACTGATCAATGGTTTCCGTTTCACGGCGGATCGCATCGCCTGCATCGCTCAAGATGTTCGAAGATTGCGCAGATACCACGGCCAAGCGATCAGCGTTCGCTTCTAGAGACTCAATGGTTCGTTCCATCTCTTGCTCGGCGCGTGTCGCAACAGCACTAAGTTCCTGAGAGCGATCTTTGGTGACACGACCCAAGTCATTTATGGCCCGCTGCGCCTGCTGTGTGTCTTCTGTCAGTTGCCCCAGCTCCTCGGAAGTCGCACGAGCCGTCTCAGAGACACTCTCTGCGCTATTGCGAACAGTGCCAGCGCTGTGATTCAGCGCGTGCGCAATCCGCGTAACATCATTAACACCCTTGTCAGCGACGCGTGTCATATCATCTGAGGTGTCGCTCAAAAGTTCACTTAGCTTTGCCAGGCGGGCATTAGCCGTATCAGCCGTGGACTCGATTTCCTCACCACGACGACGCAGTGCCTCTCCGGCCTCATCCAGGCGCAATACACTTTGGTTAGCGGCACGCGATACAGTGCCGATCTGCTCGCCAATTTGCTCTCCGGCTTCGGCAAAGCGTTCAATGGCACGATCTGCCGTTTCTTCAACTTGCTCCGAACGGCGACGTAATTCTTCGCCCACGCGGGCAACTTCACCCAACACGCGCTCACTCACCAAGTTCAGTTCGTCGGTATCTCGACGCAAGGTATTGCCCACGGCCTCCCCACGTTCTGCGGCTAAATCAGCGGCCTGAGACATTTCGCGTGCTTGCAATCGGAAGGCTTCGCCTGTGCCGCGGACCCGCTCTGCAACGGTTGCCGCTGTGGCTTCTAGTTGACGGGCATCTTCTCGAACCGCGTCGCCGACATCCTGAACGTCCGATACAATTTTATCGGATGTCTTCGATAAGATATGTGTCTGGCGCGCGACGGCATCCTCGATATCCTTTGTCCGTCCTTGGACACGGTCAACGGTCTGAATTAAGTCGCCTGTTTGGCGCTCGAGGATCTCACGCATCGTGTCGGCCTTGGCCAAGGCAATGGTATTCTGCTTCGCCATCTCGTGCGATTTATCAGCTAGCTCGGATGCGCTACTCTTTAAATTGTCGGTGGCATCAGCAGACAGCCCAATCAATTCGCTTACGCGATCGCGAACGACTTCACCAATCGCACTTAGCGTATCCGCTGTATCTTGAGTTGTGCTTTGTGCCTCTGCAACTGTATCACGCAGCGCCTCTGATCGCTCATCAAACAAAGCCGCAGACTCTTGCGCACGTTGAGACGCCGTATTGGCCGCTAAGTTCAATTCTTGTGACTTACGTCCGATGACCTGAGCCAGATCCTCAGCACGTGCCGACGCCCTATCGGATGAAACCGTCAAATCATAGGCATGTTTTTGTAATAACTCGCCTGCACCTCGTGCGCGATCAGTCGCATTATCAGTTGCTTGAGATAAATCTTCGGTTTGGCGTCTCAGGGCATCAGCAACCGCATGCGCGCGCAAATCAGCGTCTTCAGAAACTTTGGATAGCTCCATCGCGCGTTCGCGGACCAGTTTACTGACGGCCTCACCTCGACGCATGGCTTCCTCGGTCGCGCTGTTTAAGTCCTTGGTTTGCTGACGCAATGAATCTGTTACTTCGCGCAGCCGACTTTTCGCATGATCGCTAGGGTATATGATCTGGCGCATTTGCCACCTTAGCGCCTCGGTCTCGTGATGGATGTTCAGACTGCGATTATAGACAACCACAATGACCCAAAGCAGCGCCAACGGCGTGACGATCCCAGCGGCTAGGCCGCCAACTTCGTGCGGCAACAATTCGGTAAGGTTATTCCACCCAAGGTTTTGTTCCACAAATTGGTAGGTAAACCATCCCCAAACGGCCGTGGCGATCAATGCACCAGCGGGTAATAGCCGATATTTGACCCAAAACGGTGATTCTGGCCGTATCGGCGCATCATCAAAAGCACCCTCATACCGCGGCTTTTGACCATCCAAGTCGGCAGGCAGTATGGCATCAAAGGTATCGCCACCTTTGGTTTGAGCCGCATTTTCAGATTTAGAGGCATTTTCCTCGGCCATTCGAGAAAACTCCAAAATATTACCAGTCGACCATCATAAAACGCTACATCATGCGCCGTAAACCGAAATTCATGACGATATATTGTGTATTACGTGGATAACTCTGAAATCAAATCGATGATGCGGTCACCCACCCCGCCATCGCGCGTATCATCAAACAAAGCGGCAGCAAAACGCTCCCGCACCTCGGTGCCGGCATCAGGCGTTTTTAAGGCCAAATCGACGGCTTTTGGTAAATCTGCAGGGTTCATGATTTCGCGCCCGATTTCGCGCCATCGCCATTCAATTCCCTGTGGGTCATATGCTTCTGTATCCCGCGTATGATTGGGGTTTCGCAGCAATAGGATGGGTCTATCCACTGCCAAGTAATCGAACATGGTGCTGGATGCATCGGTCACTAGAATATCTGCAGATTTAAGATAGGGAATAATATCGGCATCAGGATCATCCACGAGTACCACGTTATCATACTCGACCGCGATTTGACGCCAGTGTTGTATCCAATCCTTGTTCATTTGGAACGTATCTGGATGTGGCTTGATGACGACCGTTACATCATCTCGCGTCCCCCTAATGTACTCAATGGGGGCCTCAGCAATCATCAAGGCAGAAGATATCATCGGGCGGGCTGAAGGTGCATAAAGCACGCAAGACGACGACTCGATAAGTGCCGACGGCGGCGCAACGACATCTCCCCTAAACAACCTTTCTAGACCTAGATACCCCGTCGACTTAATCTGATCACCCGGGAAAATGCCCGCTCTGCTCCACATATCAGCAACCAGTATGCCAGGCGCACAAACTGCATCTGCGCCCTTAAACATCGTTCCATAGCGATTGAACGAAGCCAAAACGCAGGGAATGACAATGATATGAGCATTGGGGAAATGCTCTCGCAGTTGCCCACCTCTCATGTCATCGGTCAGCACCACATCGGGCGTGAAGCCCTTAATTTCGTCAACATCGCCCGAAAATAATGGCCAATGCACTTCTGATAAAGCTGCGAACAAATCAAAGAACGCATGAAAAGCGGTGGCGCGATTGAAATATAACGCGACCCGTCTGGTCCGGCTGTCTTGTTCCAGTAGCCGTTTACCTGCCCGCTCTGCACCTAGGCTCATTTCACCGGCATGGGCACGCAGGTTCGATGGCTCCAATCTGAGCGCATCTCTGAAGGCTTGCAGCGCCTCGGCGCGACGCCCTACACTTTTTCGGGCGTAGCCCAAATGCACTAACGTACTGGTACGCTTTGGGTTGAATTTCAAACTATGTTCCAGGGATTTCAGCGCATTTTCACCCGCACCCATTCGGCGATATGAAACGCCCAAGAGGTAATGCGCTTCATCATTTTCAGGCGAGAGTTCAATCGCCTTTTGAAGTTCAGCGATGCCTTGATCCGCATCCCCTCGCAACACCAATGCTTTGCCCAAATCCATTCTGATATCGATGCCCGTTGGATTGGCGATGGCAGCACGCTCAAAGTGTTCAATGGCGGCATCCAAATCATTGCTGAGCGCGTGAATTTCACCTAAGTGGAGGTTTGCAACTGGATCTTGTGGGTTTCTCGCCAATGCCTCTCCAAAGTGTTGATAGGCCACTTGATCAGCGCCCTGTTCTCGGGCTGCAATCCCTAGATCATTGGCGGTTACAAGCTCGCTATCTCCTTCATCTTCAGCCCCCTCGGGCGACAACAAGATGACAATCCCCAGCTTTGCCAACCAGCCCAGAGTACGCGGCAACTTAAACCGACAATCTTCGGCAATCATCTCTGCCAACTGGAAAACTGCGATGCCATCATGTTCTGACAAATTATCGAGCAAGTGAGCCTGTTCATCTGGCTCTAATAAATACACTGCGGCGACATCATTGATCGCGTTGGTTCGCAGCCTTGATAATCGCTGCGATACCCCCTCCCCCGAAGACAAGCCGGGGGAACGCAGAACCAAGGTATGTTCATTGATCGTATGCGAGGCGAACGGTCGGAATACCGAATAAGGGTCACCCATGTGCGGCACAGCGGCAGTGCCCCGTGCCGGTGGAGCAATTTCGGTGGCCTCTTCTCGGACGCGACGCAGTTCAGCCCACAACAACTGGTGGCGTCTGACAATCGCGGACCAATCAAACGTATCAACCGTATGCCGTCGGGCGGCTTCGCCCATGGTTTGACGCTTTCCGGCATCATTCGCCAGCAGTTGAAATGCATCCGCGGCGGCACGTATATCCAAGGCTGTGGTTTGATTAATCATGCCTGCCAAAAATGTATCGGCTCGTTCGAGATTTGCAGGCTCTAAGCTGTTTTCCGGTGCGAGGGTTAGATCGCCGCCACTTTCTGGCAACGGCAACCACGTTGGAATCAAAAAGCCGTGCTGATTTGGCTTTAAGATATCGCTGTTGGAGCCCCAATCCGTAGCGACCACGGGCAATCCAGCGGCCATAGCCTCCAGTATTTCACTATCCAGTCCGTGCGAGATAGTATCGTGGAATGCTGCGTAGACGTCGGCAGCATACCAAACACGGTCGCGAACTTCAGGCTCTCGGCCATCCAAAAAGACCGCATTTACGCCTGGGGCAAAGTCTCGGACGGCATTTCTATATGCGCGCTCCATCTGCTCGTTTTCAAACCAGCCAGCTTGAAGTAAGTGGATGCGCACCCCTGTCCTACGGCTCGCAGCTTCCAATGCCAAATAGAGTGGGGTCGGTTGAGCCCGTGCAAAAAACGCGAAATTGCCCGTCGTCAGAACGCACAGGTCTTCGTCCTGGATACCCAAGCGGCGGCGCACGGCGATCCGGTCATTTTGGGACTGCGTCGTATCCGCATAGGCGCTGGCGTTGATGCCAGATGGAATAACATAACGAAGCCCCGGAAAACTGACCGATGCCCCGGTGCGACTCAGAAGATATTCGGACTGACGCGCCATCAAATTCTCGGCCGTTTGCTTAACGGTCTTTGATGGGAAAACCAATGCATCCCATTCCTGCGCGGGCGCAGTCGTCAGTGACGCTAATAACTCATGTGTCTCGGCACGGCCAAGATCACTGAACTCTGATACGATGGAATACGCGCGTTGGCCAAGTGTGCGACGTCGCCAGAACAATGGCACAGGGTCCCCATCTTTGATCCGCAGCACCGGCGCGTTATCGAACCGGCGCGCCTCACCCAAGGCAACATGAATGCATTCTCGACCCTCTGTATCTGCGCGGGTGACCCGGCTAACAAAATCATCATAATCAGCTGTGCTTTGAGACTGACAAAAGAACGCATCGACGCCCGAGTATTTGATGAAGGCACCCAGGAACGATCCCGCAGGGCTCGGTTTCACATCAACCCGCTGGCGATAAAAATGAACGGCATTTTCAGCCTGTATCGGTGCAGTATCTTGAGGCTGCTTTATTGGTTTAACCCTGACCGCCATAACACATCAGCATCCAAAGATTTAAAAGAGGTGCTGGCCGCCTGTGACCCAGATTTCCGTACCCGTCACGTATTGGCTATCGTCAGAACACAGAAAATAAATTGTTCCAGCGACGTCCGCAGGTGTGCCCATGCGTTCCAATGGAATTCGTGGGATCAGCAGATCATATTCAGGGCCAACCATTTCAGTTTCGATTTCGCCCGGCGCGACGGCGTTCACTCGAACATCCAGTTGAGCAAACTCGTTCGCCATCTCTCGTGTCAGACCGGATAATGCCGTTTTCGATATCGAATAGGCAGACCCAGCAAATGGGTGAACATAGTGTCCCGTGATCGAAGTTATATTGACGATGGCACCCCTGCCTTTGTGCAAAGATGTTGCAAACCCACGTGATAAACGAAGGGGTGCGAAGAAATTCAATTCGAACACATCATGCCAGACATCCAAATCGCCATTCAAAATGCCCAAGCGTTCTTTATACGGTGTTTTAGGAGACATCCCTGCGTTATTGACCAAGCCATGCAATGGGCCGCCATCAAGGGCTTCGACTGCTTCTTCGATAAAGTTCGCAACACTATCAGCATCGCCCAAATCGGTGGGAATGTGCTTGGTCCACTTGGGTTCGCGCTTGCATGCTTCCGGTGTGTCCTCGCGCGAGCAGGTGATGATATTCCACCCACGGTCCAAGAACATGCGCGCCGTATGATGGCCAATCCCACGACTAGCGCCCGTGATAATGACTGTCTTGCGTTCTGTTTCATCTTCCATGAAGGAACGGTACTGGAAACTAGCCGGGGTTGCCAGTCCGGACACATCAAAATTATGTAAAGCGGCTTGGTTAGAAGTTGTTTAGGATGCGGGATTATGTGTTCTCGATACGAACTTAATTCCTCTGCCCGTGAAATCCGGCTGGCTTTTGATTTGTCAGAGATTCCCGTCCTTCAAAACCAACCAGAAATCCGCCCCACCGATGTTGCAGTGCTGATTGACCAAAACAAATCAGCGCTTATGCAACCTTGGGGATTTAAAGTGGATTGGACCAAACAGCCAATGATCAATGCGCGTTCAGAAACGTTGACCGAAAAACCCACGTTCAAACCCTGGTTGCAGTCCCGGTGTATTGTGCCAGCATCCGCCTACTTTGAATGGCGAACCGACGAGGCTGGAAAAAAGCGTAAAAACAGAATTTGGCTACCCGACACCACGACCATGGCGATGGCAGGGTTGACGGATGGGGAGTGTTTTACAATTGTCACTTGCACGCCTGCCCGCGCCATTGAGCATATACACAGCAGAATGCCCGTGCTGTTGGCGGCCAATGATATGGAACGATGGTTATCGGACAATCCATTTGGCCAAGTCCAAGAAGTCCTGAAACCGTATGAAGGCATGATCACCTTTGACGAGGAAAAGCCTCCACCCCCCGCGCAGGCGGATTTGTTCGGCTGAGTTTTAGTTTAGCAACATCGCGCGGAAACGCGTGTTAGGCACATTGAGCGCGGTGACGCATTAAATGATCGGCCAACACACAGGCCATCATCGCTTCACCAACGGGAACGGCACGAATGCCCACGCAAGGATCATGACGACCCTTGGTCATAATTTCTGTTTCGTTGCCATCACGATCCACCGTCGTGCGTGGCGTCAAAATGGAACTCGTTGGTTTGACAGAGAACCTGACAACAACATCTTGGCCCGTCGAAATTCCACCCAACACGCCGCCATTATTGTTTGAAGTAAAGACGGGCTTCCCGTCCTCCATCTTCATTTCATCGGCATTTTGTTCACCGGTCAGCGCAGCAGCCCCCATGCCAGCGCCGATTTCCACACCTTTAACCGCGTTGATCGTCATCATCGCACTGGCAAGATCACTGTCCAACTTCCCGTAGACAGGCGCACCCCAACCGACAGGAACCCCTGACGCTACAACTTCAATCACAGCACCGACGGACGAACCAGATTTGCGGATACCATCCAAATAAGTGGCGAATTTGTCAGCAATGGCAGCATCGGGTGCAAAAAACGGATTTTCGTTCACTTGACCCCAATCGCGTGTATCGGCAGAAAGCGAAATCTCGCCCATTTGCACAAGACCAGCTTTGATCACGATATCATCGCCAATGACCTTTCGGGCCACAGCTCCAGCCGCTACCCGCATGGCAGTCTCGCGCGCAGAAGAGCGTCCACCGCCCCGATAATCGCGAATACCGTATTTGGCATCATAGGTGAAATCGGCATGACCCGGGCGGTATTTGTCTTTGATGTCACCGTAATCTTTGGAGCGCTGGTCCGTGTTTTCAATCAATAGACCAATCGGCGTGCCCGTCGTCTTACCTTCGAACGTGCCGGACAGTATCTTAACCTGATCCGCCTCTTGCCGTTGGGTGGTGTATTTCGATTGACCGGGACGGCGCTTGTCCAGGAACGGCTGAATATCACCTTCGGTCAGTTCCAGACCTGGAGGACACCCATCCACCACACAGCCCAGCGCAGGCCCATGGCTCTCGCCAAAGGTCGTCACCCGAAACAGATGCCCGAAAGAATTGTGCGACATTTATCTCAGCCTAAAGGTCAAACAACGGAGATATCAGGCGCGTCCACAGCCTTCATACCCACAATGTTCTATCCGCAATCGACGTGATGGGTTTCGCCTGTCACCCCGCTCGACAGAGAGGACAAGAGATACAACCCAGCACCGCCAATATCATCCATATTCACATTCCGACGCAGCGGTGAATTGTATTCATTCCATTTCAAGATGTATCGGAAATCACCAATCCCGCTCGCGGCCAATGTTTTCATTGGTCCGGCGGACATTGAATTCACACGAATGCCGCTCTTACCCAGGTCCTCGGCGAGATAACGCACACTGGCCTCAAGCGCCGCTTTGGCCACGCCCATGACGTTATAGTGTGGCATCACCCGCTCCGCGCCGCAATACGTCAGCGTTAACAAGCTCGCACCCTCGTTCAATATCGGTCTGGCACGTTGGCAAATGGCGGTAAATGAATAACAACTAATATTCATGGTGCGTTCAAAGTTCTCGGGCGTCGTATCGATATATTCGCCCTTGAGTTCTTCTTTGTCGGAAAACGCAATCGCATGAACGATGAAATCAATACCGCCCCACTTTGACTTTAATTCGTCAAATACAGCATCAACGCTGCCCAAATCTGTAACGTCACACGGGATCACAATGTCTGATCCGACGGACTCTGCCAGTGGACCCACCCGCTTCAGTAGCGCATCGCCCTGATAGGTGAACGCCAATTCCGCCCCTTGAGCACGTGCAGCCTTGGCAATAGCCCAGGCGATTGACCGGTCGTTCGCGACGCCCATTATCAAGCCACGCTTGCCTTGCATGAGAGGTGCAGATTCAGACATATTTCTTATCCTAACTTAGTAATGACCGTCTGTCGGTGGTCCGAGAGCGTGAATACTTTATAACGAAATAATCAGCGCGCTGAAATGGCGCTATAATTATTCTACCCTGACCAACGCTGTGTGCCATATAATAGACAAATTAAGGCGTCAATCGCGAGAGGATACGTCATGCCCAAGAAAGGCGACAATGGCTTTTCATCAGAAAACGACCCGATAGACTCTGACCTAGATCAAACAGATCCTGATTCTGGGCAAGACGAATACGCAGGCGCCCACGTTATTTTACGCGAAGTGGGTGCATTTATCGCCTATGTAAGTCATCGATTTAATTCTGATCGATGCCTAAGAATGGCCGCTGGCCTAAGTTATACGTCACTTCTGGCCATCGTCCCACTGACCGCAATCGCTTTTTCGATGCTGGCCGCTTTCCCCGTTTTTGAAGGTGTCAGGGGAAACCTGCAAGAAGCACTATTTTCTAATTTATTGCCACAAACTGCCGAAGCGACCCGCGATTATTTCAATCAGTTTGTGCAAAACACCACAACTTTGAGTGCTGTAGGGATTGTTGCACTCGCATTGACGGCGATTCTCTTGCTCGGAACCATCGAAGCCGACATGAACACGATTTTTCGGGTGATTCGGGCACGCGCGATGGTTCCTCGCCTTCTTGTATTTTGGGCACTGCTGACCCTTGGGCCACTTTTGTCAGGGGCGAGTTTCTCTCTAAGCGGATATATTTTCGCCGCAACGCAGTGGATGGGTATTGATACAGCTGGGGGTCTCGGCGGTTATCTCATCGCGTTGCTACCGACCATCATGATCATCGTCATGCTGACCACATTTTATGTGATCATCCCGAACAGGAATATCAGCCTGACTGCGGGATTGATAGGCGGTGTCACGGCTGGGATTTTATTCACACTTCTACGTAAAGTGTTCGGCTGGTACATCATTACCTTCCCGACCTATCAGAACATCTATGGCGCGCTATCGGTGGTGCCGATATTCCTGATTTGGATGTATCTATCTTGGCTGATTGTGCTGATGGGTGCGGTCTTGACGGCCAGCACAAATGAATGGCAATCCGCAGGTGGTAAGCCAATGGCCAGCAATGTTTCTGCGGGCGCGCGCCTCGTAGCCGCGATGCAGATTCTCGGTGTGTTATATGAAGCCAGCAAGGACGGCACGGGTGCTGTTCGCCGGAATGCCATCCTTCGCAAAACAGGTGGTGGCGGCGAAGCTGTGGATAGCATCCTGCACCAATTACGGATTGCACGGTTCGTGGAACGCACATCTGCAAATCGATGGATTTTGGCTCGTAATCCAGAAACCACAAAGGTTGCAGAAGTTCACAGTATTTTGCGATTGGGTTTTGGCGATGTCCAGGTGCCCAATGATGGGTCCAAGTGGCAGTCCCGCTTCACCAAATTGATTGAGGATCTGAGGACAAACAACAAGGATGCCCTTTCAATCTCGCTCAGGGACGTATTCGAAGAACCCGAAACAAAGCCGGAAATACGCGAAGTTCAAGCTGGAGAAGATTAAATTCTCAACCTGGCCAGTGTGCGACTTAGTTTTTTTGTCGACCTTTAATAAATTCGGCCAACGCCGGGTCTGGCTTATCGGGTAGTGTGACGATCATCGTTACATAATGATCACCACGCTCTTCAGATTTTCGGCCACCCGTCGCCAAGCCTCGCCCGCGCAATCGAAGTCGCCCACCTGAGTTTGAATTCGCAGGCACATTTACATTGACCATGCCGTCAATGGTTTCGACCTGGATCTTACCCCCAAGTACGGCGGTATCTAAATCAACCGGCACGTCGGTGTGAATATCGCGACCAACGCATTTGTATATTGGGTGCGGCTCGACCTCGACTTCGATCATCGCATCGCCGTCTCGGCCCTTGCCAAATCCACGCATACCTTGGCCCTTTAAACGCAGAACTTGGCCATCAATGGTCCCTGCTGGCACATTTACCTTTAGCGTCGCCCCGTGCGTGGTCTTGATATCTTTTCTGGCGCCCCTGGCCGCTTCAAGGAATGACACTTTCAGGTGATAATCCACATCCACGCCGTCAATATCCGGCCCGGCACGGTCTTTAAAAAACCCTTCGAAGCCCCGTGATTTTCTCTCAGATGCTTGATCCGATTTCGGTTTTGCCGAAGTATTCGCAGATTTCGCACGTCGACCTGAACCGTCGATATCCCCCTTGTCGTATCGTGCCCGTTCCTTTGCGTCAGAGAGCAATTGATAAGCAGCGGAAAGCCGTTTGAATTCTTCCTCTGCCCATGGATTACCCGGGTCTAAATCCGGGTGCATTTCGCGCGCTTTACGACGATACGCACTCTTGATTTCTGCGGCTGTCGCGTCCGTTGCGACACCCAAGATACGGTAGGGTTCTGTAATTTGTGATTTACGCGCCATGAACGTTTACGCTGCGATCCCGATTTTTCGGGCGCAATCGAGCGTCCACGCATTCTGAGGCAATCGCGCCAGTCGTTCAGAGACAAGCATCTTCGCTACATTGCTTCGTCCAGACGCAATCGCAGAACTGATCAGCACCATCGTGAATAAATCTCGTTGTGCATGCGAGCCCCCCAACAAGTGCAAGCGATAGCGTAAGGGCATCAAAAGATCGACAACGGCACCGTGATCACCGGCGCGATGAGCCACGAGTGCATGCGCCAACGGCAACCCAATCGCACCCGTAATTTGCGCATTATCGTCATCGCTATCAGAGGCATAACTTTCCATCGCATCCAACAGTGCCTTCACGTCATCACCTGGAACAGAAGAGAGAGAGATGGCATGATGAACATCGATGAACGCGAGCGCTTGATCTGTGGTGTGGTTTTTACATTTCTCGGCCAAGGCTTCCCAACGCGGGCCCACGTTTTGCCCATGCAATTCCAGGCGTAACAACACAGCGGCGTCGTTCACCAGATCAAGGTACTCTTCAGAGTCCTCATCCCAAAGCTCTTCATCGTATTGTCGAAGCACCTCGTCATAATTCTGTTGATCCAAGTACATCAGCATCTGATGCCATTGCACGTGATAACGGAAGTTATTGGACGACTTCCATCCGGCTTTGTTCTTTTTGATCCAATCAATGCCGACCTGGCTTTCATCTCGCATTTCATGGACATGAGCGACCGCATGTATGGCCCATGCATCGTGACCATTGATTTCAACGGCCTCGTGCCCTGCACGTAGGGCGGCTTCATAGTTATGGGTCTCTTCAAAACCAAAGGCCTGCATGCCCTTCACGTATCCATATCCGGCGATATCAAGCGTCCACGCAAACAAACGTCGCGTGACGGTGTCTCGAAGGTTTTGACCATCTCCCTCATAGAAATGACCATGATGCGCCAGTCTTAGGGCCAAAATATCACGGGGCTCAGTCACAAGAATTGATTCCCATGTGTCGAGTGCCGCACGTTTGCGGCCATGCGACCAATGCGACGCAGCCTCAGCATGCATTTGTTCGCGCTTGGTTGCTGCCTGCGCATACTTCGTGGCATCCGAGGCGGCCTGCCGTGACCGTTCTTTTAGTGGGCCAGTCGCCATCAACATAAAGAAATAGCTTTTCATGGCGTGTGCCATGGGCATTTCGGGATCAGCCTCAAAGGTCGCCTTCAAATTCGGTGCGGCTTCTGGTTTGATCCCCAAATATGACTCGATCGTTCTATCAAACGCGGCAACGGCTGCGCTCGAAGCGGCGGTAATTTCTAACCCTCGGCAATCGTGTAACATGATCATCTCCCTATTGCCGAAAGAATATGCCGCACCATATAAGGTGCCAAGGAACAAGACGTCGTAATTCGAAATTTGTGGGCAAAATGTCGGGTCTAAAGGAAATCTCTGCAGAAACAGCCAAACAGTGGGTCGATGCCGGCGAGGCGGTCTTATTAGACGTTCGCGAAGACCCGGAACTCATGCAGGCCCGGATTGAAGGCGCCGTTCACAACGCTATGTCATCATTCGATTTTGACAATATCCCTGGTGGTGATGGGAAAAAGCTCGTTGTTTTGTGTGCTCATGGTATGCGGTCATATCAGGTTGCCGATTACTTGATCCGTGAGGGCAAAGTCGACGAAGCCTATTCCATGGAAGGCGGCATCGTTGCTTGGGCAGGTGCCGGGCTGCCTGTTGATCAGGGGTGATTGGCTTTTACGCCACATATCAGAAACTCGATATTTCCCTCAGGCCCCTTAATCGGGCTTTCAGTTATGCCGTTGACGGACCAATCATCCAAGCTTTCAAGCCAATCCGTGATTTCCTGACAAACGCGTGCGTGAACGTCTGGATCTCGAACGACCCCACCTTTGCCGACATCCTGGCGGCCGGCTTCAAACTGCGGTTTGATCAGCGCAATCAGCCCCCCACCCGGTTTCAACAGTGCCATAACCGCTGGAAGCACCGTCTTAAGACTTATGAAGCTGGCATCACATACGATGAGATCAAGCCGATCAGGAATTTCCTCTTTGGTCAGATAGCGCGCATTGGTTTTTTCCAGCACGACGACACGTTCATCGCTTCGCAGCTTCCACGCCAATTGACCATGGCCTACATCAATCGCGAAAACCTTAGAAGCCCCATGGGTCAGCAGTACATCCGTGAATCCGCCAGTGGAGGCACCAACATCGGCACAAATGTATCCTCTCGGATCAATTGCAAAAGTCGCCAAGCCCTTTTCAAGCTTCAAACCGCCTCGGCTCACCCAAGGATGATCTTGACCACGTAGCGTCACGTCGAAATCTAACGGGACCTGTTGGCCCGCCTTCTCTAATTTTTTTTCGCCGGAATACACGTGCCCCGCCATGATGAGGGCCTGCGCTTTGCTGCGGCTCTCAACTAGGCCACGATCGACAATAAGCTGATCGAGACGAATTTTAGCTATGAGATTACGCTCTTGCGGGCTGGCTTAATTCGTCTTCACGACCAAGCGCAGTCATGATGGATTCGACGATGTCCGCCGCCGTCAGCTTGGCCATTTCGTACTGAACCTCTGGCTTATGCTGATCCATGAAGATATCAGGCATCATCAAGGTGCGAACCTTGAGGCCTTTCTCCAGCAACCCATCGTTCGCCATAAATGTCAGCACGTGTGAACCGAATCCGCCAATAGCCCCTTCTTCGATGGTGACCAAAACCTCGTGATTGTTTGCCAAGTCACGAATCAAATCTTCATCAAGCGGTTTGGCAAATCTTGCGTCGGCGACTGTCGTGGATAAACCGCGTGTCGCCAACTCCTCAGCTGCTTTCAGACTTTCTTGCAAACGCCCACCCAGGCTGAGAATGGCGGCAGTTTTACCCTCGCGCACAATCCGTCCCTTACCGATTTCCAATATTTCGCCGCGCTCAGGCATCTCAACGCCAACACCTTCGCCCCGTGGATAACGGAACGCAGATGGACGATCATCTATCGACGCCGCAGTGCGTGTCATATGCATCAATTCGGCCTCGTCAGATGCCGCCATCACGACAAAATTCGGCAATGTCGCCAGATATGTAATATCGAATGCACCACAATGGGTCGATCCATCGGCACCAACATAGCCAGCCCGGTCGATGGCAAAACGGACGGGTAGAGACTGAATGGCGACATCATGAACCACCTGGTCATACGCGCGCTGCAAGAAGGTTGAATATATTGCGGCAAACGGGCGATAGCCCTCTGTGGCTAAGCCTGCTGCAAATGTGACGCCATGCTGTTCTGCAATGCCGACATCAAAGCTGCGTTCAGGGTACACATCACCAAACTTGTCGACGCCAGTGCCTGACGGCATCGCGGCTGTGACCGCGATAATCTTGCCATCATGCTTGGCTTCTTCGATCAAGGCTTTGGCAAATACGGCTGTATAGCTCGGCGCATTCGACTTCGCTTTGTGCTGCTTACCCGTGACCACATCGAATTTGGAAACACCGTGGTACTTGTCCGCAGAGTCCTCCGCTGGCTGATACCCGTGTCCCTTTTCGGTCACAATGTGAAGTAGGATCGGCGCATCTTCGGGATCATCACGCAAGTTTTTCAATATCGGAACCAAGTGTTCCATATTGTGACCATCAATCGGCCCCACATAATAAAATCCGAGTTCTTCGAACATTGTGCCGCCGGTCACCATACCGCGCGCGTATTCTTCAGCACGCTGAGCAACGGTCTCGATTTGACGCGGCAGCTTCTTCGAAACCTCTTTGGCAAAATGGCGCGCAGACCGATAGGCCTTAGATGAAATCAATCGCGACAAATAGTTCGACAATGCGCCCACCGGCGGCGCAATGGACATATCGTTATCGTTCAAAACAACAATAAGGCGCTCGCGCATTGACCCGGCATTGTTCATCGCCTCATAGGCCATACCTGCCGTCATCGCGCCATCACCAATCACAGCAATTGCATTGCCTTTAACACCCGATAATGACTTTCCAACAGCCATCCCCAGACCGGCAGAAATTGAGGTCGAAGAGTGCGCAGCCCCGAATGGGTCGTACTCGCTCTCGCTCCGTTTTGTAAACCCGGACAGACCATCACCCTGGCGGAGGGTATGCATTCGATCACGGCGACCGGTCAGAATTTTGTGCGGATAGCACTGATGCCCTACATCCCAAATCAATCGATCTTCTGGCGTGTTGAACACGTGGTGGATCGCGACTGTAAGCTCGACAACACCTAAAGACGCGCCCAAATGACCGCCCGTGATCGATACGGAACGAACGGTGTCTTCTCTAAGTTCATGGGCCAATTGCGTTAGTTCCTCCATCGACATGTTACGAATGTCTGATGGGTACTTAACTTGATCCAGTAATGGTGTATTTGACGGCGTACTCAACGGGATTCCCCTAATTTCATCATCTTAACAAATATGACAACTTTAGTTGACACTAAATTTCGGCACAACCATAGAACTTTTTGCGATTTTGGCCAAACACATCAACTTTTCCGCGTCACAATAAAATCTGCAAGGCTTTGTAAAAGAACAGCCTTTTCACCAAACGTATCAAGATGGCCTGCTGCTTGCTCTGCCAACATATGTGCCTGTTCTCTGGCACGCTCAACCCCTAGTAAAGATACGAATGTCGCCTTTCCTGCTGCCTCATCTTTGCCGGTGCGCTTACCCACTTCGTCCGCGTCACCTTCGACATCCAACAAATCATCAGCGATCTGAAAAGCGAGCCCAACATCATGGGCGTAATGATCCAAGGCATGCCGCGCATGTTCAGACGCTTTTCCCATGATGGCGCCCATCTCGCATGATACCGCGATCAACGCGCCCGTTTTCATTCGTTGCAGGCGTGTGATCTCAGGAATATCCAAATTCGATTGCTCTGCTACCAAATCCAACATTTGACCGCCGACCATCCCATGATCACCGGACGCTTTCGCCAACGCCAAGCAGAGTTCGGCCCGGATTGTCGCACTGTCATGTGTGTCAGGCTCAGCCAAGACTTCAAAGGCTTTGGTCAACAACGCATCCCCGGCCAATATCGCTGTCGCTTCGTCATATTTTTTGTGCGTGGTCGGTTGTCCACGGCGCAGGTCGTCATCATCCATCGCAGGTAAATCATCGTGCACGAGCGAGTAACAATGAATCATTTCAACAGCCGCCGCAGCGCGATAAGCGCGTGTGGTAGAAACGCCGAACAACGCTGCAGACTGGGTTAATAAGAACGGCCGGATCCGCTTTCCGGCACCAAGGCTGGCATAGCGCATCGCCTCTATCACCCGGGCTTCTGGCGTTTCTTTAATCGGGAGGAGATCCGACAAGACCTCATCCATTTCGGCTGCGCAGTCTTTGAGCGCGGCGCTCAGGTTATCCATTTGATTGACCTTATTCTTCGTCGAATGGTTCTGCGCCAGCGGCAGTTCCATCTGAACCAACGACGATTTTCTCGATGCGCGCCTCGGCTTCCTTGAGCTTGGACTCACAATGCTGTTTCAGATGAACCCCGCGCGTATATCCAGAGATGGAGGCATCCAAGTTGCCCTCGCCCATCTCTAATTCACGAACGATATCCTCAAGTTCCTCGAGCGCCGCCTCAAAGCTCATCGCTGCAATATCTTCAGGTATTCCCGCATTTTCGGAAGCTGGTTTTTTTGCCATTTTGGATTATCTCAATCGGACCCGGAATCTGCGCGCAGTCTATGCATCGCCCCGCTTCGGGGCAAGTCATTCAATGCTCTTGCAACGAAGCCACATGGACCGCAGTGCTGTCGCGCAACGCTTCCAAATCATACCCACCCTCAAGCAGTGAAATTACGCGCCCGTCGCAAACTTCATCAGCTAAGTCGAGCAATTTATCCGTGACCCAACGGTAATCTTCTGTTTCCAATTCTAACTGTGCGAGAGGGTCGCGTTTATGCGCATCGAACCCTGCGGAAATAATAATTAGTTCCGGATTAAAAGTTCTGATCGCGGGTAGCATATCTTCCTCGTATCCTTCACGAAATCCCACTGAACCGGTACCCGGGGCCAAAGGAACATTACAGACATTATTGTAATCCCCAGCTTCCGACACGGCGCCGGTACCGGGATATGCCGGCCATTGATGCGATGAGCCATAAAACAGCCCATCAACATGCTCAAAGCTGTGCTGGGTGCCATTGCCATGATGGACATCAAAATCAATCACGCAGACCCGCTCCATCTGATGGGTGGCTCGCGCATGGAACGCTGCCACCGCCGCAGAATTGAACAAGCAAAAGCCCATCGCCTTGGACGACTCCGCATGATGACCAGGAGGACGGACGGCACAAAACGCATTGTTGGCTTGTCCTGCCACGACGGCATCGACAGCCGCCACAGCGGCCCCGGCAGCTCGTTGAGCAGCCTCACCAGAGGACGTTGACATAACCGTATCAGGATCGAGACGCACACGCCCCTCTGTCGGGACATTATCCATCATCATTTCGATGTAGCCCGCGTCGTGGACTTGTTTGACGTGATTAAGATCAACTATTGGGGCTTGAAGTCGTTTCAAGTGCTTGAAAGCATCGTCATCAAGGCCATCCATCACGGCGCGCAGCCGATCAGGTCGCTCGGGGTGGTATTCCCCCGGATCATGTTCAACACAGCTCGGATGAGAATACAGCAACGTCGTCATGTGATCTCCAAACCTTTTAGGGGGCCGTCAAAATCTTCATATATTCGACCAAGTCTTTAAGGGAACCATCATCCGTCACCCGTTGGATCGGCATCTTGGTGCCGGGTAGCATAACATCTGGCCCTTCGTCAAAAAGCTGGAAGATCGTTTTTTCGTCCCAAACAAAATTGCGGGACGTGAGTGCCTCGGAATACCGGTATCCCTCAACAGACCCTACAGGGCGACCAAAAAGTCCCTCGAAATGAGGACCAGAACGTTGCGGTCCCTCTGCCGATAAACTGTGACAACTAGCGCACTTCGTATAAACGGCTGCACCAGGATGATCGCTGGTCAGCCAGGGTTTTGGCTGATCATCATCGGTCATTGTCATACCGATGCGATCACCAGTCTCTAAATGCCAAATACGCGCTTGCTCGTCAGAACTTGTTGAAATCGCAAATCTTCCGTCAGGTGTATACGCGACAGACCAGGCAATTTTCTCATGCGCTGGAATCTCATGAACCGGTGCACCTGTATCCAGATCCCACACCACAATGTAACCATCACGTCCCGCTGTGATAGCCTGCGTGCCGTCAGGGCTAAAAGATACATCAAACACTTGGCCATCTCTGACCTGAATGCTGGTCAACTCCGTTTGGGTTGCGATGTCCCACAATTTAATCGTTTTATCGATGCTGGCCGACAGCATGCGTTTTCCATCGGGCGATAGTCGTAGGGCTGTGATACCACCTCGGTGCCCCTCTAACTTGCCCGCGATGGCGCCTGTATCGGCGTTCCAAACATCAATCACCGGATGGTGTCCACCGACAAATAAATTCTCACTGTTTGGGCCGAATGCGACGGCGTTCACCGGGGCGTTCACATTCAAAGTTTGAATGGCCTTGCCCTCTGTCAAATCCCAAATGCGGACTGTTTTGTCCCAGGCCCCTGTCGCAACATACTTCCCATCTGCCGAAAACGAAGACGTTACCACCTTGTGTTTGTGGCCTGTCAGCCGATGAACAGGCTGAAAGGTGGTCATCTCCCAATAAATGGCAGAAAGATCATCACTGGTTGTGAGCAGGTATTCGCCAGAAGGGCTGAATGAAACGCTGGTCACCGGGCCCTCGTGCAAATCAAGGACAGCCAATTCTGATTGTTCGCCGAAATTCCAGATTCTGGCTGTATAATCAAAACTCCCAGTGGCGATACGATCACCATCAGGTGACACGTCGACGCTTCTGACCATTCCACCATGGCCAATCAAGTCAGATTTGGCGGGCAAAGAAACAACGAGCCCAAGTAAGATGGATAATAAAATTTGGCGTAGCGGCATGAGAGATATTTTGCGGCTATCAACACGGATTTCAATCCCGTTCGGCGCAATCTAAGTCAGATTTAATGTTTGGAACTGATTGCTTGGTCACGAGAAAGTAATTACACAAAACTGATAATTCCAAGTAATATTAAAATTGAACCTAATCTTATTGCTAAAAACTTGCGTACAATCGAGTAAGAGTTTGTCCATCGCACTGAGGTGGACGGGGTCAAATGTCCCGTTTTCGCGCGTTTCGCGCTAGGAGCCGTATTTTGAAAAGTTTCATTTCTCGCATACTGCTGGTGGGTTTAGTGTGCCTGTGGACAGATCATGCAGCGTTGGCACAAGACGGTTCCAGCGCTGCCGCCGTCGGCACAGACAAAGTCATTGTCGAACCATTGGACCAGACCGTGTCCGTTATTGGACGTTTTGTGCCCAAAAAATCAGGTGTCGTCGCAGCGCGCATTTCCGCCCCTGTCGAAGAATATTTGGTTCAGGTTGGTGATCGCGTGGAGAAAGGCGATGTCCTAGCACTTTTGGTCAAAGACACCTTTGTATGGGAGCGTAATCGCCAACGCGCAGAGGTTCAGAGCGCGCGCGCTCAACTCCAAACCGACCGCGACACACTATTGCTGCTGGAACAAGAACTCGAACGGCTGGATGGGTTGCGGAAATCACCTGCGTTTTCAGAGGCACGCTACGCCGATAAGGCTCAGGAAGTCGCGCGTGCGAAGAGCCAAATTAGTCGTTCAGCGGCCCAAATTAAAGCCGCAGAAGCAAACTTGGCTCTGGGTGAACTGGATCTGACGTACACAACTATCATTGCACCCTACCCCGGTGCTATTATTCGGCGTCATTCGGAAAACGGCGCGTACGTGAGAGAGGGAGACCCACTGGTCACGTTGTTGGATTACACAAATTTGGAAATCGAAGCGGATGTCCCAGCCAATCGCATCAGCGGGTTGCCGGTCGGTCGTGAACTGGACGCTGTCTTTGAGAACGGGCAAGCGCTGCGCGCGACTGTTCGCGCAGTGATCCCAGATGAGAACCCTAGAACACGGACACGTCGCGTGCGTTTCATTCCCACATTTATCGACAATACGTCCTCTAGTGCGGCCAACCAATCCGTCACAATCCGCGTCCCTGTCGGCGAAGTGCGCGATGTGATCACCGTCCACAAAGACGCAGTGCTCAATCGACGCGGGTCACAGATTGTGATCGTCAAACAAGACAGCAAAGCCATATTTAAGTCCGTTGAATTAGGTGAAGCTGTGGGGTCGCGGTTCGTCGTGCTAAGCGGGCTTAAAGAAGGTGACGAGGTCGTGGTGAGAGGCAATGAGCGTATCCGCCCCGGACAAGATCTCGTTGATCAAAATGTCAAGCCAAAGGATCCATCGTGAACGGTTTGATTAAAGTATCAATCGAACGCCCCATTGCGGTGTTTGCAGCCGTGATGATGGTGGTGATGTTTGGCGTTGTCGCGCTGTTTCAAATTCCGATTCAGTTAACCCCCGACGTGCGCAAGCCGATCATCAGTCTGCAGACCATTTGGCCAGGCGCTGCCCCGGCCGAGATTGAACGGGAAATTACCAACGAACAAGAAGAAGTGCTCAAAGGCATTGAAGGCCTCGATGAGATCACATCGGAGAGCCAAGATGGCCGCTCGCGTATCAGTCTGGAGTTTGCCGTCGGGACGGATATGAGCCGCGCTCTCTTGCTCACTGCAAACCGATTGGACCGTGTCAGCAGCTACCCCGACGAAGCTGATGAACCCACGATGCGGACAGCGGGCTCGGAAGATAACCCGATCGCCTGGATTGTTCTACGACGCACCGATGGCAACTCGGCCCCCATACATACCTTTGGTGATTTCGCCGAAGATGTCATCCAAGATCGGTTAGAACGTGTTGCTGGCGTCGCCCGTGTTAACGTTTATGGTGCCGCGCAGCGAGAGATGGTCGTGCGGGTCGATCCTGACGCAATGGCCCGGTTTCGCCTGACAGTAACCGATGTCGTGAACACCCTGCGGGCCGCGAATTCATCTGTTTCGGCTGGCGATGTTGATGAAGGTAAGCGTCGGTACATCGTCCGTACTGAAGGTGAGTTTTCGACCATTGACGAAGTATCGAACGTTATTATTCGCTCTCAAGAAGATGAAATAACTGGCTCTGTTGCACGGGTTCGTGTCGCAGATATCGCAACTGTCTCTTTTGATTATTCCGATCCCACGGCACGTATCCGCGTCAACGGCCAATCTGCCATTGCGATTAACACCATCCGAGAGACCGGCGCTAATGTGATCGAAACCATGGATGGCATTCGGGCCGCGCTAGAAGAACTCAACGAGGTCGAGTTACCATCGAAGCAGCTATACCTGACACAGGTTTATGACGAGACCATCTACATCGATTCTTCGATTGACCTCGTTCAGCAAAACATCATTTTAGGTGGCCTATTGGCAGCGTTTGTCTTGTTGATTTTCCTTCGTTCCGGCGGGGCGACGCTGATTGTCTCCATGGCCATTCCGGTTTCCGTGATCGGCGCGTTTGTCGCCATGGCTTTTATGGGTCGTTCACTCAACGTTATTTCCCTGGCCGGAATCGCGTTCGCGGTCGGCATGGTCGTCGATGCGGCGATTGTTGTTTTGGAAAACATCTTCCGGCTTCGCGAAAAAGGCTATAGCCGCGCGGACTCTGCATATCTGGGCGCAAAACAGGTTTGGGTGGCCGTCCTGGTGTCAGCACTAACAACCGTGATGGTGTTTATTCCCATCCTCGTGATGGATTTAGAAGTCGGCCAGTTGTTTCGCGATATTGCAGTAGCCTTGTCCGTCTCCGTGATCTTGTCTTTGTTGGTCGCGATAACGGTGATCCCTGCACTGTCCAAGAAATTGCTGGGTGGACCGGACCAAACCAGCATCACGCGCCGACGTATACCGGGCGTCGATCATTTCGCTCAGGGGTTCCACACCTTGATCATGATGATGACCCGCAAAGTGATCAGCAGCAAGCTGGCATCCATTCTTGTGGTCGCAACCTTGTGTGGCAGTGGCGCGTATCTGACGTGGCATCTCCTGCCAGAGCTTGAGTATTTGCCTGACGGTAACCGCAATTTGATCTTTGGCGTCGTCGTGCCGCCCCCAGGGTACAACTTGGATACGACCGAAGAGATTGCCTCAAAATTCGAGGCCACGATGTTGCCACTTCTGGCCAAGAACAACCCAGATGGCGTGCGCGAAGATGGCAAGCCACTGGTTGATCGTTTCTTCTTTGTTGCAACGCGTGGCACGACATTTTTGGGCGCAGCGTCAGCCGATCCTACACGTGTAAAAGAACTGATCCCGATCCTCCGGGAGGCCTCTCTACAAGAACCGGGGACGTTCGCGATTATCTCGCAAAGGTCGCTATTTGGGCGCGGTGTGGGTGGCTCTCGCTCCATCAGTTTAGATGTGACCGGTGCAGACTTAGAAGACATTCTGACTACTGCCGTCGAAGCCGTTGGCCTTGTCGATCAAGTCATGCCACGCGCAGAAGGCACTCAGATCAGACCGAAACCAGGGCTGGAACTTGGAGCTCCCGAAGTCCGTATTTTCCCAGATCGTGTCAAACTCGCGGATAACAATGTGACGGCGCAACAGTTATCTGACTCATTAGACGCCTTTAATGATGGCCTTCGCGTTGCCGAAATCACGGTTGACAACAAACGCTTGAATCTAAAGATCGAAGGTCCAGAAAACGCCGTTACCGCGACACAGGGCATTGCTGATTTGCCCGTTGTCACGCCATCGGGGATCATTTTGCCAGCGAGTGAATTGGCCAACATTGTGGTGACATCAGGGCCAACACAAATCAACCATCTGGAAAGACAACGTACCGTCACGTTGGAAATAAGACCGCCTGATTCCATTCCTTTGGAAACGGCTTTGAATAAACTTCAAACGGGAGTCATCGATGAATTGCGTGCAGCTGGCTTACCCCCTGGAGTATCGCTTCGAATGTCTGGCACCGCCGACAGTCTGAATGAAACCTGGGCGCATATGAAATTCGATTTGCTGATTGCGCTCGTGATTGTTTTCTTGGTCATGGCCGTCCTGTTCGAGAGTTTCGTATATCCACTCGTCATCATGTTCTCGGTCCCTTTGGCAACGGCAGGCGGCGTCATCGGATTGGCAATCATGAACCAGTTCATAATCCAGCCATTGGATATGCTGACGCTGCTGGGGTTTGTCATATTGATTGGAATTGTCGTGAACAATGCAATCTTGCTGGTGCACCAGACCCTGTATCACATTCGTGATGATGGCATGGAGGTCACCGATGCAATATTGGAAGCGACGTCTAACCGTATTCGTCCCATCTTCATGTCCACAATCACTAGCGTTTGCGGGATGATGCCATTGGTGTTGTTCCCAGGTGCGGGTTCAGAATTGTATCGCGGATTGGGCTCTGTGGTGCTCGGCGGGCTATCGTTGTCAGCTGTTTTGACGCTCTCCATTATTCCGCCATTGATGGCGCTATTTTGCGCTATGGTCGAACGGAACCGCGATGCACGGATCGCCAGTAAAATCGCCCGTGACCAGGACGATAAGCTATCATCACGAACGTCCGATGATTCTGTTGAAGAGATGACCGATGTTGAGCCCGTCAAACCCAAAGACCCCGTCGCAAAACCAAGTCCTGCAGAATAATGTCCTCGGATAACGAAACTGATTTTGCCATTATTGGTGGGGGGATCGCGGGAGCCTCGCTCGCCTATCGATTGGCAGAGGCCCTGGGATCAAGCGCGGATATCAAAGTATTCGAGCGTGAAGATCGTCCAGGTTATCACTCAACTGGCCGGTCAGCTGCTGTCTATACCGAAACCTATGGCCCGCCCGTTATCCGCGCGTTGACTGCCGGATCGCGCCCCTTCTTTGATAATCCACCACAAGGTTTCGCATCACATGAACTATTGCACCCCTTGGGCCTGCTGTTGGCGGGTACCGAGGCCGCACGCAGCCAAGCTGAAAAGATATATGAGGACTGCCGCGTGTTGACGCCAAATGTGACGTTCCTTGAAGGCTCGGAGATTACCGACCTGGTTCCCGTTCTTAAACTTGAATGGTCGGCCGTCGGTGTTCTTGAGCCTGACGCGATGTCGATGGATGTGGGGGCCCTACACGAGGGATATCTTCGTGGCTTCAAATCGATGGGCGGCGAGGTTATTGTGGATGCAGAAATACTCGGATTGAACTCGTCCCCAACCGGTTGGGATATCGAGACCAAATTGGGCAGGTGGAAGGCACAAACCGTGATCAACGCCGCTGGCGCATGGTCAGATGAAGTTGCCAGTCTTGCAAATTTATCACCGCTTGGATTGCAGCCGAAGCGACGGACAGCCATTGTCTTTCAATCACCCGACGATCTACCCGATACAGGTTGGCCGATGGTCAATGACGTAGAAGAAACATTCTATTTTAAACCTGACGCAGGGCGCATCCTGGCATCGCCAGAAGAAGAAACACCGATGCCCCCGTGTGATGTGCAACCAGATGAGTTGGACATCGCCATCACCGTGGACAGACTTCAACAGGCGACGACCTTTGACATCAAACGCATCGACAACAAGTGGGCGGGCTTACGCAGCTTTTTTCCCGATGGCGTCCCGTGCGCAGGTTTTGCCCCGGTAAATAGCAGCTTTTTCTGGCTGGCTGGTCAGGGCGGATACGGCATCACGACGTCTGACGCGATGGCACGCGTATCCACGGCACTATTGCTAGGCCAGGATACACCTGCTGATTTGATTGATATCGGCGTAGATATTTCGGAACTAAATCCTGCGCGGTTTTTTTAGTCGTTAATTCAGGCTGATTTTTCCAAAGTAATGGTAAACACGCCATCGGCCTCGACGCTTGAAACCAGGGTATGGCCAGTGGTTCCACTGTAGGTCTCAAAATCTTTAGGAGCTGCTGGGTCTGTCACTTCGATCTCAAGGATATCCCCTGCCATCAACTCCTTCATTTTCTTGTTAGCTCGCAAAACGGGTAATGGGCAGTTAAGCCCTTTTAAGTCCATATTCGTCGTCGACATCGTTTAATTCCTCACAAAATAACATAGTTAAAATGGCGTATATGTGGGGCAATTCAAGCTTGTTGAGTGGGCGACCTCGCGGTGTGATCACGAAAGTGTGTTTGGTCCCCGCTCTTCTGAAAAGTGTAAAATCTTTCTCATAATTCGTTAGATTATGAACTGATTGAAAGCCGAGGGAACATTGCAACATTCCTTGACGCAAACAAAAGACGTTTTCTCAGGCGAAGATGCAACCGAGCGCGCCAGCGCTGTCCTCAAAGCCATGGGCAATCGGCATCGCCTGATGATCTTATGCCATCTGACGAACGGTGAAGCGTGTGTCACTGATCTTGAGAAAATTGTCGGGTTAAGCCAATCCGCGTTATCCCAACACTTGGCTAAGCTTCGGCATGAACACTTGATCAAAACACGACGCCGGGCGCAAACGATATATTACTCGCTTGCAGGAAATTTGGCCGCACATGTATTGGATGCGCTCAAAGACACTGTTTCAGATTTATGTGACTTAGATGTCAAGGGCACTCACGCGCGCTCGTAGATATCGATACCATCAGCGTTCTGCGTACACTTGATACGCCCCTCATCCACAAGATGGTACAAATGCGCCAACGTCTCGCCGATGGCAAAAAAAGTTTGATGTTCATCAAGCGGACGATTGAATAATTCCCTAAGCACTTCGACGCCTGTTTTCGCTGTATCAACTGCATCAAAGGTCTCGTCCAAGCGTTCATGGTGATGGGCAATCAGGTCATCTAACCGCGCATGCAAACCATAAAACGGCCAATCATGACTGGGCAGGACCAACGGGTTCCCGCTGATCTGTGTGCCGATCCGTGAAAGTGTTTCCAGGTACAAACCCAGCGGTTTACCGTTTGGTTCCTGAGGCCAGACGCTGACGTTTGGGCTGATGCGCGGTAACACTTGGTCGCCGGAAATCAGCACGTTTGCGTCTTTGCAGTACAAACATGCATGTTCTGGCGAGTGACCGCGCCCGACAATCATTTTCCATGACTTACCACCGATCATGATTTCATCGCCATCAGTGATGCGATTAAATGCACCAGGTATCGGGGCAACAACATTACGATAGCCACTGACACGACCGCTGACGCTTTCCATCATTTCTTCGGAGAAACCGGCACGCCGATAAAATGCCCGGAATAAATCGAGCGAATATTCCCCGCCATCCAACCAGATCATCCGGCCAAACGTCCATTCCGCAAGCGGCATGATCAAAGGCACATCAAATTTCTCGGTCAGCCACCCAGCCAGACCCGCATGGTCAGGATGAAAATGGGTGACGACAACTTTGGATACCGGACGGTCCTTCATCACGCTCGTGAAGATTTTCTCCCACGCGCTTTTTACTTCTTCGCGGCAAATGCCCGTATCAACAATCACCCATTCGTCACCATCTTCCAGCAACCACAGATTGATATGATCAAGTTTGAAAGGCAGCGGCATACGCAACCAATGGATGCCAGGGGCAACTTCGAGGGTAGTGCCGAGTTCGGGCATCCCATCGAATGGATAATCAGGTTTAAATGTCATGGCGATGGTTTGACGGATGAACGCCGCTTTTTCAATCCCGAAGATTACCTTTAGGCCTGGGCAAATCCCGGTTTTGGTTTAGACGGATGAAGTTCGTCGCGCATCGGATTGGGGAACGACGCTGCATAAGGGTCGGTCATTGTTTCACTTTCGCGAGATACCGTATCGCTTGGCGCAGGTCGTCCGTTGATATCCAATTGCTCACGTGCGGCGCGTTCTTGCAGCACAATGTACTTCAGCTCTTCCTTGATCACCTCGGTATGTCGGTTCGGCTCTGCCTTCAAAACAGCGGATATAATGCCATGACGTACTGTCTTTGGCATACGATGAAAATTCTCGAGCATCATGAATTTGATCGATGGGCGAACCGACGAAGACAAAAGTAAGCTCAAGACCAATTTCTTGCGGATATCATGTCGAAGATTACCGTTTTCAGTCAGTTCAAAGAAATCTCGTACGAATTCGCGAGGGGCCAAATCACCGTCAAGTAAGCCACGCAAATTGTCCCGCAACGCAGCCGTAAATCGTTGGCGACTTTCGACAACAAATTTCGCCGCATGTTGATGGATTTTACCGATGCTCTCCGGCTCGAAAGCATTATCGGTAACGAACTTTAAGCATTCCCGAACCAACTCATGTCGAGATGTTTCACCGATGATGCGCACCACCCCATTTAGCAACTCATTCTTGGCCCCCGAGGGCGACAATCGCGCCGCAGCTGCCAGCGCCATGGAGCTCTCTGGGTCACGGTTGCTGACCATTGCCAACGCCAACGGGTCGTCCATGCTGGATAAATCGATATCAGCGTTCAACAAGGCTTCTGGCACCAGCAGACGATCCGCCTCGCCAGGAATGATCAATGGCTGGCGCTTCTTATAGCATTGTTTGATTGATAGCGCAGTGTCTATACCGGCTTTCGATATGCCCAACGCCGACATCGTTGAACCACTCATGCTTCAATTCTCAGTCTTGGCTGTGGCATCGCCGGGCGCGCAGGAGATGTCTTCAGCACCCATGCCTTAAATATCCGCGCACCATCACGAACAGCCGCTGCCGGAAGGATTGAGTTGATAGCCTCTTGCGTCGCCAGTGCTTGACGCATGGCGGCCAACTCACTCTCACGGCCCAATCGCCATGCCAGTGGCACATCTTCCATGGCATCGAGCGTCCGTTCTTTGGAGCGGATTTGATCTGCGAGCATCAGCGTCAAAAACTGTATCTCGGCACCAGATGGCCGGGCACCGCCGCGCCGCCATTTGCTGATCGTGGATGGTGAAACATCCAGAATATGCGCAAGTGCTTTTCCGGATATCCCGCCATCGGTCAACCCACGGAAGACCGGACTGATATCTATCGCGCCGATAATTGAACTTGTTTCTTGCGGCTGCAGGGCAGCCATCGTCTCATACGCCATCTCGAACACCCCAGAATGTTCATTGCCCAGTAGCGAATCTCTACCCACTCATTAATGGCCCATAATGGTTAACAAATCACCACATATCGTGCCTACCGCCACATATGGTTACGCCAATTAAATTATTTCTCCCCAATTCGATCAGTTGGGATTAGACTTTTTTAGTATGAGAATTGGGGTCGATTTAGGAGGCACAAAAATAGAAGCTGTCGTGTTATCTCACGATGGCCAAGAGCTTGTGCGCCAACGGGTTTCAACACCTCAAGACGATTACGATCAAACTATTTCAGCCATTTCTGCGCTTGTCTCTCAGGTCTCGAACGAGGCCAATTGCGGCGCCCAAACACCTGTTGGCATTGGCATACCGGGAGCTATCTCGGGTGCGACTGGTTTGGTTAAGAACGCAAATTCCACATGCTTAATCGGTCACTCATTGGACACAGATGTTCAAGCCGCACTCAAAAGACCCGTTCGAGTCGCCAACGATGCAAACTGCTTTTCGATCTCTGAGGCTATTGATGGAGCTGGCAAGGGCCATGGCATTGTGTTTGGCGTTATACTAGGCACAGGAGTGGGCGGCGGCATCGCGATTGATGGGAAAACCCACGCTGGGCTCAATTCCATCGCGGGCGAATGGGGCCACAATCCCCTTCCCTGGGCGCAACATATTGGCGGGCTATCTGAATCGCCGGGCCCAACATGTTATTGTGGTGAAAAAGGGTGCATCGAGACTTTTGTCTCTGGTCCAGGACTCAGCAATGACTTTTTTGCCGATGGCGGCACACAGGCGACGGCAGAGGCGATTTCATTGATGGCCGAAGATGGTTCGGTTCCGGCTAAGGCGGCCATCGCCAGATACATTCATCGCCTTGCACGATCCCTCGCCAGTGTGGTGAATATTTTGGACCCCGATGTGATCGTGTTTGGCGGCGGCTTGTCCAATATCTCTGAAATTTATGAAACCCTCCCCAAACTGTTGAATGACTATGTGTTTTCTGACGTATGCGATACGCCATGCGTCAAAAATGTCCATGGTGATAGTTCCGGCGTGCGTGGTGCGGCATGGCTGTGGGGACCTGACGAGGCCATCACAGCTTTATGACTATTGAACTCAAAGAGCACGGCAACGGCGTCGTATCTCTTTTTCTTGCCCGTCCCGAAAAACGCAACGCGCTGAATTCAGAAATGGTTTTGGCACTTCAGAATGCTGGCCGGTCGCTAGCCGAGAATGATGAGCTTCGCGTCGTTGTCCTGGAAGGTGCCGGTGATCGCGTTTTTTCCGCTGGTGCCGATGTTAATGAACTTTCGAGGCTAAACCCGGATACGGCGCGTGCATTTATTACCAACCTTTATGAAGGGATCGAGGCCGTCCGCGACATTCCCGTCCCCGTGATCTGCAAGATCCAAGGCGCATGTATTGGCGGCGCCATGGAACTGGCCGCAACATGTGATCTGCGTATTGCCGGCACCAATGCTACGTTCTGCATGCCAGAGGTGCGTGTCGGCATTCCATCTGTCATTCAAGCCGCACTTCTGCCCAGACTAATGGGCAAAGGCCGCGCCGATTGGATGGTGCTTTCTGGCGACGTGATCGATGCCAATACGGCCTATGACTGGGGCTTCATAGAAAAATGTGTGGCACCAGATCAGTTGAATTCAACGACAGACGAAGCTGTGCAATCCATCCTAAGCAGCGCACCACAGGCCATCCGGACGCAAAAGCGACTTTGCCGGGGTTGGGACGATCAATCGACGGCTGATGCCATTGCCGTCAGCATCGACGCCTTTGCCGCATCATATCAATCGAGTGAGCCTGCGGATTATTTGGCGAAAATGACCAAGAAGCCGTAATCGGCTCAATACACACCGACGGGCATTAAGAAAATAACCGCCAGTCCCAGTACGCCTGCTGCAACGCGCTGCCATATGGGCCGATCCGCGATCACCGAAATACTTAATAACCACAACCCGGCACCGATCTTGGCCATCGCCAAAAATGCCATCCAGGGGTCAGATCCCAATTGGATTAGTGATGGGTTCGCAATGAATGCCAGTGGCACCAGATACAAACCGATGCCAAGTCGCATCGCCATCCATGCCACGCGCAACCAAGGTGCCGAGGCCATACCCGCCGCAATGAATACCGTACCGCACACGGGCGGTGTGATCGTCGACAACAAGGCAAACCAAAAAACGAACAAATGCGCATAGATTAGGGGCAGACCCAACTCTTGCAACGCAGGCCCCGTCACCGAAACACAGATCACATAGGCGGCGGTGGTTGGCACTTCCATCCCCAAGATCAAGCACGCAAGCGCAGTTAATAACAGTGCTGCCCAGAGTTGCCCCCCAGATAAGGAGATGATGGCCGACGTGACTTTCACGCCCAAACCAGTCATTTGCAAAACACCGACAACAATACCGGCGCACAGAATAATCGCGGCGACTGTGGCAATCTGACCCGCGGCATTTAGTGCCGCATCAGTTAGACGTTCAATCCAACGTTTTACAGATACCTGACCCGACGCATTGATCACGAGCATTAGCGCTGCGACCAGAATAGCAACAGCCGATGCGTATTGCGGCGTATATCCGCCATTGAACAAACGTTCCAACAACACGGCGAACGGAACAGCAAAGAACGACACGGTAATGATCAGAGTTTTACGATCCGGTTGTTCCGATGCGTCCATCGGCTTCAGGTTTGCGCGCTTGGTAAAACCATCAACACCGACCCAGACGGCAAAGAAAAACAGCACTGATGGCAAAAGCGCAGCGGCCATAATTTCCGTATAGGGCACGCCGAGCAATTCAACCATCACGAATGCCCCCGCGCCCATCAATGGCGGCATGATCTGACCGCCGCTTGATGCCACGGCTTCAACGGCAGCGGCAAACGGTGGCGGATATCCCAAACGTTTCATCGCGGGCAAAGTCACTGCGCCCGTCGATGCAACATTGGCGGAAGCCGAACCCGACAACGAACCGAATAAAGCCGATGACAGCACCGAGACTTTAGCCGCACCTGCACGCAGTCGACCTGCGACGGCGATGGCCAAATTCATGAAGCCCTGCCCGGCCTCGCCAGCGTTGAGGATAGCACCCAAAATGACAAACACAGCGACCACGTTGACCGAAACACCTGTTAACGGTCCCCAAAACCCGGCCTCTGCAATCGTCAGGTTTCCAATCAGGCTCGCGACGGGCAAACCAGGATGACCGAACTCACCTGGGATGTATTGACCGAACAACCCGTACAAAAGCACCAGCAGTGCGACGGCAGGCAGTGGCCAATTGATCGCACGACGTGCCATTTCCAAAACGATCACGATCAGCGCAATCGCCATGATCATCTGCCAATGACTGTTCAGATAGCCGTACTGATCACCCAGCGCCGTTTCGTTAATCGCGATGTAACCGCAAATTACCAGCCCGACGGCACAAAACGCGTAGCCAATGAACTTGGATTTTAAATCGGGATGTTGAACCAGCACAAATATCCACGGCAGCGCCAAAGCCATGTGAATGGGACGGCTGATCAGATTGGGAATCAGCCCTGAAAAAATGAGATATAGATGAAATGCGACCGAAAGAACCGCGAGCCCGAGAGCGATTTGCCCTCGGACTCGTGGCCCGTTCGATTGGATAGCATCCAGCACGCTTATTTAAGGGCGTCTGGAACCGCAACTCCTGCTTCGGCGTAGTACTTGAGCGCACCCGGATGAAGCTTGCCGTACATCAGCGAGAGCATCTCTGGCTTGGCGCCATTCCACCACTTGTTGTCAGACCCCAAGCGTTCTTTTTCTGACCAGTATGCTTTGGTCAGCGTATAAGCGGTTTCGTCGCTCATGCCTGTAGTCGTGTACGCCATCACGGGCAATGACGTGGTCGTTGTATCAGTGTCGATGCCAGGATACGTGCCACCAGGAATAACCAACTTAGTTCGCTTAGACTTTTTGACTTGTTCTTCCGTCATGGAAATAAGCTTCACATCCGTGCCCGCTGCAGCTTCCATCACGTTAGGTGCAGGATAAGAACCAGCCGTCGCAAAACCATCAATCTGTTTGTTTTTCAGCGCAGATACCGCAGCGTTCAATTCTACATCAACCGTTTTAACGGAGTCTTTGACGCCGAACATGTCGAAGTATTTCGTTGCTTCGCGGGCGCCAAAGCTGCCCTTACCCGTCAGGAATGATTTACCTGCCAAGTCAGCGAATGAATTGATCCCAGAATCAGCCCGGACCACAAAGTGCATGGTCAATGATGGAATCGGAAACAACCCTCGAATTTCATCAAACTTGGCGTTCTTCGGCTCGAACTTGCCCTTACCTGCCTGCGCCAACTTGACCAGCACGGGAGGTGTCGTGAAGACATAATTGCCAGGACGAACAGCTGCTTCTTTAACGTTCTGAACAGACCCTTGGCTTTCTTCGACCGTTAGGATCATCTCGCCATTCGTACCGCGTTTAACGGCTTCGGAAATCTGCACAGCCATTTGGTAATAGGATGATGTGGATTTCGCAGATTTATATGTAACGCGCGTTTCGGCTTCGGCCGCAACTGATACAGACGTCAGTAGTGCTGCCGCAGCAGCTGACGCCAATAGCTTCCTCATGAACATGGATGTGTCCTCAATTGTTTACTGTTTGATGAGATATACTAGCGATTGCTGGGGCAGCTTCAATCACCGCTTTTATCGATCCCGTCGCGCTTGGAAAGAACGCCTAGTGGGCCATAAACATGGGAATTTCGGCGTGTCCCAAAACATGCTTGGTCACACCACCCAAGATCAACTGACGCATGCGACTGTGGGTATATGCCCCCTGCACCAAAAGATCAGCCCCAAATTTTTCACACTCTTCGAGTAAGCGCGGGCCGACACTACTGGATGGAGATTCGAATACTTTGATTTCGGGCTCCACCCCATGCCAACGAAGATACTGTCTTAGTTCTTCACCGTGCGCCCCAGAGGTTTGGAAACTTTCAGCCGTGAGCACCATCACCGCATCCGCTTGTTCTAGCAAACGGATCGCCTTCGATACGGCACGAGCAGATTGCACGCTGCCATTCCAAGAAATAGCAATGCGTTTACGGATCGATCCAGCGCCCTTCGGTGGCACCACAAGAACAGGGCGCCCCGTCTCGAAAATTGCAGCATTCAATGTCATCGGAGTCAGCACATCTTCGGTATCACCGGGACGAGCGATCACAATAATATCATGTAGGCGGCCAATCCTCGCGATCACCTCGTCCTCACGACCGTGCGTGTGACGCCACGCGACCGTTGACACTTTATCTGCGCCCGGCCTATCCGAAATCGGCACGCCATGTTCTGCGACACTATCATCAAACATTTTCTTGGCGCGGGCAGCACGCTGGGATGCTTCTGTCTCGGCGATGCGAATCATGTCCTCAACCATCGCAACAGACATACCCTCGCCCAGCAATGGGATCGACTCTTTGGCTTCCGGCTCGACGTGCATCACCTCAAGGTGACATTTCAAGTCTTTGACGACCGAATACGCCTTGTCGAGTACGAGCTTGTTTTCCGGAGCGCCGCTCAAAGGACATAGGATTGTCGCAACCATCACTGAATCCCCATCTGATTTTGACCACCTCTATGGTGCGCGGAATCTGCTCACGGGTAAAGCTTTTCAGGGTGATTTCTGCTTCAATTCCGGAAATCTGCGGCGCAATACATCCGATGCAGACTGATCGGTGACGTATTTTTCGCCCCCACTATCGATACGAACCCAGTCCATATTCCCAAGATCATAACTGGATTGCTGAAGGGCGATATCCGGTGTCACGTCCGAAACATTATTCTTTCGGCTGTTAATCCGTTGCAGTCGAATATCGTCGGACGCATCCACCCATAGCCCCTGGAATTCAACCCCAGCATCGTTGGCCACTTTCAATGCCGCTTCGCGATGGGCCTCTGACGCAAAAACTGCGTCCAGCACCACACTCTGACTCGCGCCAAGTATCTTGCCCGCCGTCTCAAAAAGGTGCGTGAAGGTCCGAACGGTCATTTCAGGTGTGTATCCGTCAGGCCCCAAGGGCTGATTTGGATGAACCCCGGCAAGTCGCTTGCGCTCGACATCACTCCGCAGTACCCGTGCGCCAACACACTGGCTTAACATCGGTGCGATCTCGCGGGCCAATCTGGATTTACCTGATCCAGATAAACCACCCACTGCGACCAAACGAACAGGATTATCTTCAAGATACGACGCTGCCAATGCCAGGTAGGCGCGCGCTTGTGCAAGTTCCGTCTCTGACTTTGAGATATCTGATTGCCCGGCAGCCGCTGCTGCGCCGACATGGGCTCTGATCTGGGCCCGCATAGATAAAAATATTGGCAGGATTTGATAGACATCGACACCATCATCAGACAAATCTAGATACCGATTGAACACGAACGACGCCAAACGACGCTCCCCCCGAAAATCCAAATCCATCAAAAGAAACGCTAAGTCATACATCGTATCGATGTCAGAAAAATCTTCTGAAAATTCGATGGCATCAAAAAGGGTTGGCTGATCACCAATCATGCAAATATTGCGAAGATGCAGATCCCCATGACACGCCCGAACAAACCAATCCAGCTGACGGCGAGACAATATCTCCTTGCAGTCATCAATCAGATTCAAGGTCCGCGCCGTGACATCCTCGACCTGCTCCGGTTCGAAAAAATGGATGGGCAGATTATCAAAAGACAATCGGTTGTTCTCAGCGATTTGACGGATACCCTCGTAGCCTCCGCGATCTCGTTTGACGTCCGCGCCGACATGGAAGGCCGCGATTTGATCGGCCAAGGCCTCCATGGTCTTACGTCTTAATTTGCGAGGTTGGATGATGAGTTGATCGAAAGCCTGCGTTTCATCAAATCGAACCATTTCGACAAGGTATTCTATCGGCGTGCCAGGGCCATCCAATGCAAGACCATCTGGCTCTTGCGTGACAGCGATGAGCCCTTTGTAAATTTCTGGTGCCGTCCGCTTATTGATGTCGATTTCTTTTTCGCAGGCGTCTTTGCGCGCAGCCAACGTGGTGAAATCCAAGAATGGGAACTTCACCGCTTTCTTCATCTTGTAGGCAGACTGATCTGAAAGAAATACGACGGAAACATGGGTTCTAATCACTGTCGGTGGGCCGCCGTGATCGGATAACAGTGCATTCAAAAAATCGATGACGTCGTCTTGATGTGACACAGGCGTGTTATCCAAACACGGCCCTGGGCTCTTCGACCCCTTCTGGGTCTTCGTGGATGATCACCTCTGCGTTCGGGTACGCTTCCATCAATTCCATTTCGACCGCTTCTGAAATTTCATGAGCTTCAATCAATTTCATATCGCCGTCCAATTCTAGATGGAACTGAATAAAAACATGCACACCAGATGTCCGGGTACGCAGATCATGCATCCCATGGACCTCTTCATGGGCCATGACGATGTCGCGAATTTTTTGCCGCTCTTCATCGTCCAACTCGCGGTCCATCAATATCGCCAAGGCCGTCTGGCCAATGCCCCAAGCCCCCTTGATGATATAGAGCGCAATAAACACCGCGATCAGCGGATCTGCGTATTTCCATCCAACAGCAGTCGACAAGAAAAGCGAAATCATCACGCCAATATTGATCAAAACATCTGTCTGATAGTGCAGGCTATCGGCATCAATGGCGACCGACCCGGATTTCTTCACCACATATCGCTGGAACCCTACAAGCCCAATGGTAAGCACGATAGAAAACACCATCACCCAATAGCCGATTTCGGTATTGGATATTTCTTTGGGATGCGCGACCCGTTCCCCCGCTTCGATCAGCAAGAACAAAGCGGAGCCGCAAATGAACGCAGCCTGCGCGAGGCTCGCCAGCGGTTCGGCTTTACCGTGTCCGAAGCGATGCTCCCTATCCGCAGGCTGCAGTGCATGATGGACCGCATACAAATTGATCAATGACGCAGCCGCATCCAAAATTGAATCAATCAACGTAGATAACAAGCTGACGCTATCCGTCATGATCCACGCGCCGAACTTCGTCACAATCAGAATCGATGCGACGGTAACCGATGCAATCGCGGCCGCCCGCATCAAACCGCCACCCTGGATGGCCGGCTGCGCGAACGCGTCTCCGCTGGTGGTCGTTGGTCCTGGCGTTATATCGCTCATACTTTACCCAAGGGAACAAACGTTCCGTGGTCCAAGCTTCTCCATCACGATGATAAACGATCCGCTCGTGTAGACGAAATTTGCCATCAGACCAGAATTCAATCGTTTGCGGCACAACACGAAAACCCGACCAATGATCGGGGCGCGGTATCTCACCTATATTGAACTTGGCGGTGAATTCTGCAACCCGCCGCTCCAGCACGAACATGCCTTCCATCGGGCGGGATTGCGCTGATGCCCAGGCCCCAATCCGGCTGCCACGAGCCCTGGATTGATAATAGGCATCGGCTTCTTCGTCTGTGACCGATTCGGCCACACCCTCGACGCGCACTTGTTTGCGAAGGCTCTTCCAGTGGAAATTCAACGCGACATGCTGATTCAGGGCTAACTCATTACCCTTGCGGCTTTCCAAATTGGTATAAAAAACAAAACCACGTTGATCGAAATCCTTTAGCAGGACCATACGCGATGACGGTTTGCCATCGGGTGTGCAGGTCGCCAAATTCATAGCATTCGGATCATTGGGCTCGCTCTCTTTGGCTTTTTCAAACCAGTCCGAGAACGTCTCGAAAGGGATATGGAAGTCGATCATTTGTGTTCCGTGATGTTTGTCACTGCCCGAAATACCTTCACAGTGTATTGCAGTGCCTTAATTGTGCCTCAGATATCTATGATATTTGATATCGTGCTTTCGTTTACGAGTCGAATAGCATTACAGTTCATACTACATGGCATCAGATCCAATTGGGACGAGAGAAATGTTGCAATCACAATCAAACCGCAAATACAGCAAACCGATTATCATTGCCAGCCTGTGTTTGGCGCTTGCCGCCTGTGCAGAAGGCCGCGAAGGCGAAACCATCGGCACGGTGGCTGGTGGCGCGCTCGGTGCGGTTCTGGGGTCACAGTTTGGTGGCGGCAAAGGTCAGCTGGCAGCGGTCGCAATCGGCGCAATTGCTGGGGCATGGGCGGGTAGCACACTCGGCAAGAAATTGGACGAGGAAGACAAAGTCTATGCCCAACGGACAGCGCAGGACGCCATGGAATATAACAAGGCCGGTCAGACTTCAACGTGGCGCAATCCTGATTCGGGTAATTCCGGCACGGTAACCCCTGTCCAAACATATGAAAATGCGGCCGGTAAGGACTGCCGGGAATTTGAGACCAGCATTTTCGTCGATGGCGAACAGGAAAAAGGCACTGGAACCGCATGTCGCCAACCGGACGGCACCTGGCAAATCGAAAGCTAAACGTGTTCTGGCAAGATTGTCTCGCAACGGTTCTTGTTGTCGCTGCCATCGCAATATCACCCTCAACAACTTCAGCAGCTGAGAAGTTCGTCACCTTTGACAGCGCTGATGTCACTGCAATCTCAGCTGTGTATATCGAGGCAGAAGCTTCAAACTCAGAACTTGTCCCTGGAATCGTAATGCTGCATGGGTGCGGCGGGTTGTTCAACAGTTCTGGCAAAATGAGTACCCGCACACGCGCCTGGATTGATCTATTCAAAGCAGAAGGATGGTCATTGTTGCTGCCCGATAGTTTTGGCCCCCGCGGTCATCGTTATTTGTGCAAAACTAAAGATCGTCCTGTAACGCCAGAGAGGCATCGCCAATTCGATGCACTGGGCGCACTCAGGTTCATGCAAGCGCAATCAAATATCGATCCCAAAAGGATCGCATTAATCGGCTGGTCAAACGGGGCCATGACAGGGCTCCACACGGTGATGAAGGGCAGTCGTTCCGCGCCAGACAAAGGGACTGGTGACTTTGTCACTGCCGTGTTGTTTTATCCTGGATGCAAAGCCATCGGCAAAGAACACCCGGATTATGTGGCGCGCTTCCCGACGCTGATCCAACATGGCGCAGAGGACAACTGGACACTACCGAAACCCTGCGAACGACTAGTCGAACGCTCGCAGTTCGAAGCAAAAGGCCGCATGGAGATCGATATTTATGATGGTGCCGTGCACGGCTTCGATCACCCGTCGTCAGAACCGCGCACCCTCAAATTACCGAGCAAGAAAAACCCCGAGGCTGGATGGCATGTCCGCGTCGGCACCCACCCCGAGGCCCGCGAAAAAGCCATCGCCCGTACGATGGCCTGGATGCGCGAATATCTTAAATAGGTAACTTGAAGGCGCACGTCGGTAGACATAGGATGCGCACATCATGAGCACTGATTCCCCCTCTTCCGAAAAAGAAACCGAGCCCCCACTTCGCGCTGCCATCGTTCCCGTAACACCGCTACAGCAGAATTGCTCACTGGTTTGGTGCACAGAAACGAACAAAGGCGCATTCATTGATCCTGGTGGGGATATTGACCGGCTTCTGGAAGCGGTTGAAGAAGTTGGCTGCAAGATCGAAAAAATCCTGCTAACCCATGGTCACGCTGACCATGCCGGTGCCGCCGATGAACTTCGGGAGCGCTTAGGCGTCCCCATCGAAGGACCGCACATCGACGACAAATTCTGGATTGATGCGATCCCACAAGATTCTGCCAAGTACGGATTTCCAGGTGGACGTGCGTTTGAATCTGATCGCTGGCTGACGGGCGACGAGACGGTAACCGTCGGCAACGTTTCGTTTGGTGTTTATCACTGCCCGGGCCATACGCCCGGCCATGTCGTATTTCACCAACCCGAATCCCAAGTGGCCTTTGTCGGCGATGTTCTGTTTCAGGGCTCGATTGGGCGCACCGATTTTCCCAAGGGCAATCACGAACAACTGATCACCTCGATCACAACGCAGCTTTGGCCGCTCGGCGATGATACCGCCTTTGTCCCCGGCCACGGCCCCATGTCCACGTTCGGACACGAGCGGGCAACCAACCCCTATGTCAAAGGGACTTGATATTCGGCCTTTCCAGGCGGGCGATGCCAATGGCATCCGCGATGTAATTGTGCCCATCCAAACGCGAGAATTCGGCGTTCCGATCACATTCGAAGATCAACCTGATCTAACGGTTATAGCGGGCTTCTATCAACATGGAGCCGGAGACTTTTGGGTGGCCGAAAGTGATGGTCAAATCATCGGTACCATTTCGCTTTTGGATATTGGCGATGGTGCAGCAGCGCTACGCAAAATGTTCGTTCATGCGGATTGGCGTGGCCGAGAGCACGGCACCGCACAAAGACTCTTGGATACGTTGATGGATCATGCGCGTGGCACGTCGTTAGCAACCATCTATCTTGGCACCACGGCGCTCTTTATCGCCGCGCATAGGTTCTATGAAAAAAACGGCTTTGAATTGATAGATGAGAGCCAATTACCTTCATCCTTCCCAAAGATGGCTGTAGACACTCGGTTCTACAAATTTGATTTGAGGGATAAATAACGAATATTGACCCTGAAATGAATTCAGGGTGACGGGGTGATTCAATTTATTGAAACCAAAATATCATCTTATTGAAACCAAAATATCATCATCATGCTGAACTTGTTTCAGCATCTATCGCAAACATGACCGTGCTACTAAATTAGGAGCCATCAGTGACCGATCACATCATCAAAAGCGTCGAAGAACTCAAAGCCGTCTACAACCAGGAACCCTCCGAAGCATCCCTCGTCAAAGAGAGCGATCATGTTACCGACGAGTATCGCAGATTAATAGAGGCATCGACATTCCTGGCACTGGCATCCGTCGGGTCAGACGAGATCGATTGCTCGCCACGAGGCGATAATCCCGGTTTTGTGCGTATTCAAGACGAAAAAACCCTGATGATCCCGGATCGGCGCGGTAACAACAGGGTCGACACCCTGTTGAATATCGTCAACGACCCAAGGGTTTCACTGATGTTTTTGATCCCGGGGTCGGGGACCGTGCTTCGGGTCAATGGCCGAGCGGTCCTGAGCATTGATCCTGAATTGCTCGAAAGTTTTGCCGAAAAAGGCAAACCACCCCGCTCGGTCATGGTCGTGACCATCGATGTTATGTACTTCCAGTGCGCGCGCGCCGTGATGCGTGCCAAACTGTGGGACGCGTCCATGCATGTGGATCCTAAGTCCTTGCCGTCCGCTGGCGATATTTTGGCGTCTCAGACCAAAGGCCGCGAAGATGGCGGCGTCGATGGAGAGGCCTATGACAAAGAATGGCCGGAGCGCGCCGAAAAATCTATGTGGTGAGCCCCCTCACCTAACCTCTCCCCCATTGATGGGGGGGAGGGATTAGAAATCGATGCGTCGTCAGGGTCCCTCTCCCTCACGACGTGGGGGAGAGGACAGGTGAAGGGGTGTTCGCCCTTGCATATCAGGCCTCTCCGCCTTAAACCTCCGGTCAACAGGACGTACTGATTTTTATCTCCGGAGAAACCAACGTGACCGACACTTTGCATCCCTTCCGCTCGCATACCTGCACCGAGCTTCGCGCCGACCATGTTGGCGAAACCGTTCGCATTTCAGGGTGGCTGCACCGCAAGCGCGATCACGGCGGATTGGTGTTCATCGATTTGCGCGATCACTACGGGCTGACCCAGTGCGTAATCGATGTCGAGAGCGAGCTTTTCCCAACCGTTGAGGCCGCACGCCCCGAGACCGTCATCACGATTACCGGCGAAGTCGTCAAGCGATCCGAAGACACCATCAACGCCAACATTCCCACCGGCGAAGTCGAAGTTCGCATTCGGGCGATCAACGTCGAAAGCCCCGCCGAAGTGCTGCCATTGCAGGTCGCTGGCGAGCAGGAGTATGGCGAAGACATTCGTTTGCGGTACCGTTTCCTCGATCTCCGTCGCGAGAAGATGCAAAAGAACATCATTTTGCGGAATGGCGTGATTTCGTCGATTCGCCGCCGCATGGTCGATGCAGGTTTCATGGAATTCCAGACACCGATCCTGACCGCGTCATCACCCGAAGGTGCGCGAGATTACCTGGTTCCCGCACGGAACCACCCCGGCAAGTTTTATGCCCTGCCCCAGGCGCCGCAGCAGTTCAAACAGCTGCTAATGGTTTCCGGCTTCGACAAGTACTTCCAGATCGCACCGTGCTTCCGCGACGAAGATGCCCGTGCCGACCGTTCCCCAGGTGAATTCTATCAGCTTGATTTCGAAATGGCTTTTGTCACCCAAGAAGATGTGTTCCGCACGATTGAGCCCGTCATCGCCGGTGTGTTCGAAGAATTCGCAGATGGCCGAGGCGTGACCCAAGGTCGGTTCCCGCAAATCCCATACAAAGAGTCCATGCGAAAATATGGTTCCGACAAGCCTGACCTGCGCAACCCGATTGAGATGGAAGACGTCACCGATGCCTTCCGTGGCTCGGGCTTCAAAGTCTTTGCCGGGATGATCGAAAAGAACGAAGACGTGCGCGTCTTTGCCATCGCCGCCAAAACGGGTGGCAGCCGGGCATTCTGTGATCGCATGAATTCATGGGCTCAGAGCGAAGGTCAGCCGGGTCTCGGTTACATCTTCTTCCGTGATGGCGAAGGGGCTGGCCCCGTTGCCAAGAACATCGGAGCCGAGCGCACCGATAGCATCCGCACGCAATTAGATCTTAAAGATGGTGATGCCGTGTTTTTTGTCGCTGGCGTGCCAAAAGACTTCTATGCTTTTGCGGGCTTGGCGCGGATGAAGGTCTATAACGATCTCGATTATTACGAGAAAACAAACGACTTCAAATTCTGCTGGATTGTCGATTATCCGATGTACGAGTTGGATGACGACGGCAAGGTTGAGTTCTCGCACAACCCGTTCTCGATGCCCCAAGGTGGCCTCGAAGCCCTAGAGAATATGGACCCGCTCGATATCCTCGCCTATCAGTATGACATCGTCTGTAACGGCGTTGAACTGTCGTCGGGTGCGATCCGAAACCATCGCGCTGATATCATGGTCAAAGCATTTGAAATTGCCGGATATGGCATGGATGTGGTCGAAGACAAATTCGGCGGCATGCTGCGCGCGTTCCAATATGGAGCACCACCGCACGGTGGCTCCGCCCCGGGCATTGACCGAATTGTGATGCTGCTGGCGGATGAACAGAACATTCGTGAAGTCATTGCCTTCCCCATGAACCAGCAAGCCGAAGACTTGCTGATGGGGGCCCCCACCGAGGTCGAAGCCAAACGCTTGAAAGAATTGAGCCTAAAGCTTGATTTGCCCAAGCCGAAAAAGAAGGTTTCAGACAGCAACGCAGAAACCAACGCCGAGTAGCCTTTAGGTCTCACGCCGAACAAATGTTTTCATGGTTTTGGGAAACGCAGCGTAACAGTTGTGCCTTCGTGCAGTTCGCTTTCGACCGATAGCGTTCCCCCGTGCAATTCCATCAATCGGCTGGAGAGTGATAGGCCAAGCCCTGTGCCGTCATGGCTGACCTCAGCGTTTTTACGTGCCTGACCAAACGGCTCCAAAACTCGGGCCAAATCATCTTTGTGAATACCCATACCGGTATCGGTGATTGCGACTAATTTGCTGCCGTCTGGATGACGTCGCACAGCGACTGAGATTTCCCCATCCTCCGGTGTGTATTTATCGGCATTCGATAGAATATTGATAATGATTTGGCGAAAACTGCGGAGATCGGCGTAGATCTCGCGCGCATCATCATCAATCGTCACGCTAATGCTGTTGTGATCTCTGTTCCCTCGAAAGTTGATCAAATTGATCGCATCGACCAGCGCCCCTTCTACGGCAAAGGTCTCTGGTTCCAAGACCAACTCCCCGGCTTCGATCTTCGATAAGTCCAAAACATCGTTAATGATCTCAATCAAATGCTGACCGGACGAGCGAATATGTCCGGCGTATTCTAAATATTTGTCGTTATCGATTTTGCCCAGCGCCTGGCTTGAGATCATTTCTGAAAAGCCCGCAATGGCATTCAATGGTGTCCACAGTTCATGACTCATATGGGCCAAGAACTCGGACTTCGCGCGGCTGACTTTTTGTAGTTCTTGGGTCAATTCCACGAGATGTTCATTCTGCCGAGATGCGTTAAGTGATGATCGCCATAACAAGAACGCGAACACGATGCCTGACAGCATCAGGCCGCCCGTAAGGATAATCAAAAGCTGTGAAATAGACAAAAGGTCTTGGCGCCGTTGATCTCTGAACTCTCCGGCCAATTGGGTTGTTCGTCCAGATAGGCGATCTATCTCTGCTTGAAATGGTAACAAATTTTCTCTCATCCCCACCAGCATCTCGGCACCTCCGCTAATCGCCCTATCGACACGCGACTCCTCTGACTTCACGGCATCAAAAACCTGACCTATAATACGGTTGAGTTCAGGAGAGAGAATGCGGTCGTACGGTGGTCGTTTGGGTAAACTGGAAAGGCGCTGATAGACAATATCGTACTGCAGGATGGCGTTCGCTGGCGTCGAAGTGCCCGGTGACCGCTCAATAATTTCAAGCTCCATCAGCATCAGATTAAAATGCATCCGAAGCTGTACCGCCGCCATGCCGCTGCTGTCGTAATTTATATCAGATAATTGACGCTGTGCATTCCACCAGAAAAACGACACCAATATCACAAGGGTGAAGAAAAAAGCCATCAGTCCGCTAATACCTAGCAAGAATAAGCGGTTTGATTTTTCAGTCTTCATGACAATTTTGCAATTCCGGTACGACGTAAAAACTCACTCTACAGTGAGTTGTTTGAGCTGCCAGACGCTTCGCGCGCTATATTTCTGATCGACCAATTCTGGATATTGAGTGAGAGGGTAAATGACCCTGGCTGTGTAAAAACGTGGATGTGTTAGAATCTCGCTATTGATTTTGGCGAGGTTGTTATGAAGCGTTTTGTTGAAGGCGTATCACGTGACCAGGTTTCGTTTCTGCCGGAATG
>Ga0181561_10000180_pt1 | contig 48641 bp, 39 predicted proteins | sample 011ome_19_FD_133760 | JGI IMG/M metagenome (GOLD analysis project Ga0181561, IMG submission 133760) | Coastal salt marsh microbial communities from the Groves Creek Marsh, Skidaway Island, Georgia - 011510BT metaG (megahit assembly) | ecosystem: Environmental > Aquatic > Marine > Intertidal... | reverse complement strand
TTGACCTTTCGGACGAAAACGTCCAACTTCTGGTACGAAGAGAGCGAAGAAGAGGAGAGCTCTCCGAGAAACGAGGCGAACGTTTCCGAATCCATCACTCTTTCTCTTTACTTCTCTCTCCCTAAACCCTAAACCCTACTCGTAGGAAAATTTTCAAAAACTTCTTTCTTTGTTGCGTGGGAAAAACACGAGAGAGAAGAGTTGTAACAGACACGACCGCGAGAGAAGAAACGACTCTCTCTCCTTCCTCCTCCCATTCCGACGATACCGAACGATAAACTCTTGGGGCCATATGAGACGTTTTCCCGGTAAACTCCCTCCCAAAGGAGGAGGAAAAGGAGAAGGAGAAAGAGCAGACGCGTCTTCTGAATACGAAAAGTACAAGATGGAATCGAAAGAGAGATATTATTCGCACTCGCGAGCGTCGTCGTCCTCTTCGTCGTCGAGACGAGTGGCGGAAGACGAAGAGGAGGAGAAGAAACGCGCGAGGAGGAGAATTCTGAAAGCGACCAAGCGTGGCGCGTTTACCGGTTTGACTTTGAAAGGCGGCGTGAACGCGTTCGCGGTGCTCTCGAGACTGGCGAGAGGGAAAACGAGTTTAGAAGCGTCGAAAGCGAGAGAGGCTGTGGAAGACGCGGTGAAGTTTAGTTTGTTCGTGGCGTCGTTTAGCGGTCTGTACGTGACGTCGGATGAAGTTCTCGCGGCGAAGTTTGGCGCGGAGAAGACGAAACGGTACCGTGCGTTTTTGTCCGGAGTGGTGGCGTCGCCGAGTTTTCTCTTGGCGGGCGCGAAGCCGAACTATTCGTTGGCGTCGTATCTTTCGTTGAAGGCGTTGGTGTTGATGAGTCGGGTAGGCGCGAAGAGCGAGAACGAGCGGGTGAGACGTATTTTTCGAGTCGCAAATTGGGAGCACGCGGACGTGGCGGTCGTGACGAGCAGTGCGATGGTTATTTTAGGATGTTTTATTTTGAAACCAGAGGCGGTGCGAGGCGCGTACGGCGCGTTTTTAGATCGACACTGCGGCAAGACGAAAAGGCAGGTGGAAGCGTTGAGAGAGTTGTGTTTTTTACCCGAAAATGATCCAGAAGGAAAAGCAGAGGATATGTTTCGCGAGTATTGCGAGAGAACGGCGATTGCATTGAACGAAACCGGGTCGTTGAGCGCGGCGAAAAAAGAAGAAATGTTGAGAGCGATGCAGAGAAGAGGAGTAAAACTCCCGTACTCGCGAGATGCCGTGTACAGGAAATTTTTCATGAACGACGCGAATCCAATCGCGCATTTTCTCGCGTTCGTGAAAAACTCTTGGGGAACCTCCTTCGTGAGTCACGTTCCGATTTACGTCTTCCCTGCGATTCTTTTGCACCGAGAGAAACTGTTGAAAGATCCCAAGTTGCTCGGCAAACTTTTCGCCGGCATCGCGCGGTCGTCGTTGTTCTTAACCGTTTACTGCGCCTTGGCGTGGCAAGGTCCGGACGTGCTTGGACGTTTGACGAAGAAGGTCACGCCGACGACATTAGTGTGCGGCGTCCCACTCGCTGGCGCGGCTACATTCATAGAAAAGAAATCTCGCCGCGGCGAACTCGCAACGTATTGCCTGGACAAGTCCGTAGAGTCCGTCGTCATCTCCATGCTCTCGTGGGGATACATCCCCAAATCCTGGAAAAACAAACGCCTGGACGTCCTCTTCTTCGCCTTTGCCGCCGGCACCATATGCATGTGTTACGACCGCAAGCGCGACTCTTTCCGCTCAAACTACCTGAACGTCTTCGATTTCATCCTTGGCAACCGAGGTCACTCCAGACACAAAATTCGACACGTCGGATCCTACGAGATTTTATTCCAACCGCCTTCGGTGGTTGACTTGGACGCTTTGCTCGACGACGACGACGACGACGACGACGACAAGAACAACAACAACAGCAACAAATGCGAACGAGAAGATAAAGAGAGTTCCTCGCGTTTACGAAAAAGCAGGCTAGCGGCGCACTAGACGAGCAGAAACTCCGCTCGCGAAGTTTTAAAGCACTACTCGTAGTATTTAATATTTTTTTATGCGTATCTTCTTCGAAATATCTTCACACATACTCTTGCAAGAACACGCGCTTGACATGTCATCAACTCTCTCTCTGCGAACCGTTCCGTCTGCGATCGTCGCGTCCTCGAGCAGCGCATCTCCTTCCAGACGACGAACCTCTCTGAAGTTCAACAACAACGACAAAAGCGTCGTCGTCGTCCCTTCCCCGACGATTCGAAAACGAAACGCGAATGCAAAGCCAAACTTGCAAAAACTTTGCGCGACGCAAGAGTTGCTCGGGTTTGATTTAAACCCAGCCGCGTTGGGTTTTATCTGCGTCATGGTCGTTTGGGGCATCCCGCAGACGCTCGGCATGAGCAAATTGGATGGAAACGAGAAGATCGCGCGAGAGAAGATGCTCGAGTGGGGGATAGATACGACGACGAAAGAAGGTAATGCCGACTACATCTATAAGAATAACTACGGCGCGGTGCAAGCGAGGTTTAAGAAAGAGTGCGAGAAGAGAGGCGAGAAACCGGAGGATTACTTGTGAGTGATGTTATATTATTAAACACTGTAGTATTATTAGCGTTTTTGATGTGTATTAAAAACATAAAAATATAGATGTATGCTCTCACATGCGTCTTTCTCTTTGTTTCGCTCGCTGCGTGGGACCGGATCCCGGAGCGTTTCTCTAACTTTCTCTCTGTCGACGACTATGAATCGATAAACGGTTGTCTTTTTTTATACAAAACTTTCTACAAAATTCATTCCTCTGTTTGTTTGTTTGTTTGTTTGTTTGTTTGTTTCCTTCCTTCGGTTTTCTGCGTTATTCCTTTCGATTTCTTAGATGCTTACTTCATCGGCGAGTACGCGCTTTCTTTGTGCGAGTATTCGTCTAAGCCGAGCATGGATGCTTCCGCCTCTGGTGGTACTCTCAAACCGTCCGTGATTTTTTCAGTCACCAACAAGCACGCGTAAGAGGCAACGGCGGTGTATACGGCAGTCGCCACCGCCGCATATACTTGCACGATAGTTTGTTTGAGCATGGGGACGTCGTTGAAACCGCCCAAGGACGGGTGGCAGAGGATGCCGAGCATGATGGTGCCCAGAAACCCGCCCACGCCGTGGACGCCGAAGACGTCCAAGGCGTCGTCGTAGCCAAAGTATTCCTTTACCGTGGTAGAGAAGAAGCGGCAGATGATACCGGCAGCAATACCGCCTAAGAACGCGCCTTTTGGACCGATAAAACCAGCCATCGGCGTGATGGTCGCCAAACCCGCGATAGAAGCCGTGCACGTGCCCAAGACGGACGCTTTACCAAACTCTTTGATGTCCCACAAGGTCCACGTCACCGCGGCGGCGGCAGCGGCGATTTGCGTCGCCATGCACGCGAACGCGGCGTTGGCGCCAGCAGATAACGCGGAACCACCGTTGAATCCGAACCATCCGACCCATAACATCGCGGTACCCAAAAACGTCAACACCAAGTTCCCGACCGTCATTTCCATTTCTTTTCTCTTGCCGACTTTAATAGCCGCAACCAATGCGCCGATGCCGGCGGTGATGTGAACGACGATGCCTCCGGCAAAGTCCAAGACGCCTAAATCGGCGAAATAGCCGCCGGCACCGCCCCAAACCATGTGGCAAGCTGGAAAGTACACCGCAAACGACCACAAGGCGCAGTACCACATGACCGCGTTAAACTTCATTCTTTCAACCATGGACCCGACCATCAACGCCGGCGTGATGATGGCGAAAGTGCACTGGTACAGAACCCACAAAATTTCTGGGATGGTTTCGTGCATGCTCAACGGTCCAACGCCGGATAAAAACATCTTGTCCAAGCCACCAATAAACGCAGACAAGCCCGTCGCGCCCTCTTTCATCGCCGCGGTACCAAAGATCCCCGCCGTGGAAAAGCACATCGAATACCCGCACACGAACCAGATGATGGTCATCATGCACGTCAACGCGAAGCACTGCCCGAGAACGGTAATCAAGTTCTTTCTCTTCACCAAACCGGCGTAAAACGCGGCCAAACCTGGGATAGTCATGAACAACACCAACGCCGAAGACGTCAAGATCCACGCGGTGTCCCCCGCGTTGACAGCAATCGTCGCCGCGGCCGCCGCCGCCGCCGGTTTCGCGAACGCGCTCAAACTCAGCGCAGCCGTGGTGGCCACCAATGCCAGCTTGGATTTATTCTTGGGAGATTTAACAACTCTCGATTGTTCCATTTCGGTCACAAAAGCGCTCGCATCGGATGTATCGTCCTTCTCAAACGAATAAGACGACGAAGAGCTCGACATCGAAACCGCCACCGCGCGTCCGCTCTTCTTCTCGTCGCATCCTCTCATTTTTAAAGAGGTGAACACGTGCGCGCTTTTTTTGTGCATCTCCAAAGGACGCATTTCACCCCCGGAGTGGTGCGCATTATTATTCGAAAAAAAAGACGCGCGCGTCGTCGTCGTTCGCTTCGTTTTCGCCAGGAGCATCATCGACGAGGACGTTTTCTGGATGGAGTTTATCGTCATCATGGTTGTTATGATTGTTCTTCCGTTTCTCTTCTCTGAGTGTTGTTGTTATTACTACTACGCGTGTGTGTGTGTTCTTTGAAAAGACAAATTAGTGCGGATAACGGTCTGCTCAACCCTCTCCGTAAAAAGCGAACACGTGTGTGCTCGACGATTAATTAATTTAATCGAGAGAAGATGTCGACAAGAGACGTGTACGGACCGGAAAAAATTCTGTCTGCCTGCCGCTGCGCGAGTACGTTTGTCGACTCGCACGTAGAAAAAATTAAAAAAAATTCTGAGCACCTTTTTAAAACTCGAAGAAGTCCGAGACCTAAACCCTAAACTCTCTTTTCTCTTTTCCTCTCGCGCCGCTAAACGCCACATACATCGTATAGCGCAACGCGCGCGCGCGCGGAAACAACAACAAAAAAATGGTGGTGCGGCGGGTATTCCCGGGCGACAGAATACGCGACGAGGATATCGTTACCGCCGAGAGAAACGGAGCGGAAATCGAGTGCGGCTCTGGCGTGTACGAGGACGAGAACGACATCAAAAGAGCGAGCAAAATCGGGGAGATTTGCGTCAAAGAAGTTGAAATTGAAGAAGAAGAAGAAGAGGAGGAGATGGAGGAGGAGGAGGAGGACGACGATTACGAGAATAGGAAGAAGGAAAAGAATCAAAAGAAGAGAAAGTTAGTCGTGGAAGTTTTGAACGAGAGAGAAATCGCGGATGAAAGCGCGCGCGTTCATTTACCTAAAGTGAACGACGTCGTCTTTGCAAAGTGCACGAAAATTAGGGACAAGCTGGCGCAGTTCGACGTCCTCGTGTGCGACGGGAAACCGTTAAAGATGGAGTTTAGTGGCATCGTGAGACAACAAGACGTGCGGAAAACGGAAATAGATAAGGTTGTCATGGAGGAATCGTTCGTTCCTGGAGACGTGGTTCGATGTAAAGTGCTCGCGATGGGAGACGGGAGGAGTTTAGTTTTAACGACGAACGAAAATCCGTTAGGGGTCGTTCGGGCGAAGTGTCAGAGATGTAAAGCGACCATGGTGGCTATGAATTGGCAAGAAATGATGTGTCCAAAAACAGAACATCGAGAAATGAGAAAAGTCGCTAAAATCGACGAGATTAAAGATATGTAATAAGAGTTGTAGTAGTAGTAAATGATTCGCGTCGTTTGCGCGTTTTGTATTTTTTATTTTTACAAACCTCCGTGGAAGTTACTACCTGTGTTTCCTCTAGTCCTACTTCTACTGCTGCTGTTTCTATTGCTATTGCTGTTGTTGCTGTTGCTATTTATGCGAACGGTATCTTCGGTGTCTCTTTGTTCCTCTCCTTCTCGATGAAAATATGGCGCCCACATCGCTTCGTCCTCTTCGACGTCTTCGTCGAAGAAATCTTCCTCGTTCACCGACAACAACGACTCTGCGTTTTCATTCTCGTCGTCATCGCTCGCAGAAGAAGAATCGAGCAACGAGCGTTCACCGCTTTTTTTCTTCTTCTTTTTCCCGAACAGCGCTCCCATGAACGACATCGGCATGTTGTCGTCATTGTTATTGTTATTATTCGTCGTCTCTCTTCTCTCGCCTCGTCTCGTCCACGCCGACATGAACTGCTTCGCGCTCTTCTTCACTCGCTCGTTCCCGACCGACATCGTCTCTTTCAATTCGTCCGATAATTTACCCAAAATTGTGCTTCTACCCCCCCTCCTCCTCGTGCTCGTGCTTTCGTCATCGTCGTCGTCGTCGTCGTATTCGTATTCGTACTCGTCTTCGTCGATGTTCGCCCGTCTTCGCCTCCCGTCGTAACGAACTCTTTCCTCGTCGTAATCCTCTTCTTCCTCTTCTTCTTCTTCTTCTCGTATCAGCGCGAGATACACGCTGTACAAAATAATAAAAACCGTCGCAACCGTAAACACGACGTACGCGAACGCGGCGTTCACGTCTAAATCCGGCGCCGGCGTCCCTATCGGCGCCGGAGGCGGAGGCGACGACACCGGTTCCGGAGGGCGCATCGGTTGAAAAGGCGGGTGCGGTGGGTGCGGGTAATGAGGCGCAAACGGCGGCGATATCGGCGACGGCGGCGCCATCGGTGGTGGGTTCGACGGGTACAGAGGGTAGTCCGGGTACTCCGGCGAAGAGAGGACGCTCATGATGTTTTGGTATATCGATCAGCTCTCGCGAGTGGTGATGCTAATATGTAGTAACACGAGAGAAAGATTCAAATAAAATGACGATATTTTCTCTTCGTGTTTTCCCCAAAATCGCCTCAAAACGAAAGAGAGGATAACGCACGCACGCGAAGATAAACACATCTAAACAACATGCCAGTCACGGAAGAAGAATTCCTCGCCGCCGCGGAGGAGGTCAAAAAATACAAGCAGTGCACGAACGACGAGCAGCTCGAGCTGTACGGGTGGTACAAACAAGCCACGGTCGGAGACTGCGACACGGACAGGCCCGGGATGTTTGATTTGAAAGGGAAAGCGAAATGGGACGCGTGGAAATCGAGAGAAGGGAGCGGGAAAGGGACGGCGAGAGAGGAGTACGTGAAAGTCGTGAACGGGATCAAGGAGAAGTATTCCTCGTAGTAGTAGTAGCGAGAGAGAGGCGTTTTTTAACGATGACATCAATAATACTCGCGTTATGTTTGATACTCTTCGTGTGCGCTTTTTCTGTCTTGTCTCTCTCGTCCAAAAATTTGCTTTTTTTCGTCTTCACAAATAATTTTTCTCATCAGAATTGGAGCGTGAAAGAGACGCAAGCGCGTTTAAACACACAAACACACACACACACACACGCGGAGAGAGAGGGAGAGAGCACGTTTCGTTTTTTCTTTCTCTCTTTCCGAGCGCGGACGACACTTCGACGAAGAGGTTTAATTAAAAACAGAGAGAGCGCGTGAACATTTTTACCCGCGTAAAATTCTCTCTCTCTTGGGGAAAAAGAGAGAGAGAGGTCTTCTTCTTTCTTCTTTCTTCTTCATCTTTCCGCGTCCTCGTCATGCCTCGACCGCCTCGACCGCCGAGAGAAAGCGAGGGCGACGACGGTGAAAATGCGTTCGAAGACAACGAGGAGGAGGAGGAGAGACGACGACAACAACAACAACAACAATTAGAGGGAATTGAAAACGACGAATTGCTCTCGCCGTCTTTGGCTTCGTTTACCAATTCGCAGTTGAAATACGCGAGCGAGATGAGGAACGTGAACACCGGTTCGTCTTCGCCGGTACAAACGCAGATAAATCATCATCCGAGATCGTCCACGCCTGGCACGCAGAGCGCGAAGTCTTCGTCCAGTCGCCCTTCGACGCCGACGTTGCGTTCGGGAGAACACGCGGAACTGGGCGTGCGAGAGTTTATGGAAGACGCGACGGTGGTGATTGAAAACAGGACGGTGGCGAATTCGGAAGAGTTGGTGTCTTTTTACGGCGTTTTTGATGGCCACGGAGGAACTGGAGCTGCTTTGTATTTGAAAGAACACTTGGTGGAGAACGTTTTGAACGATCCAAACTTCCAGAGGGGAGACGTGGATAAAGCTTTGATCGAGGCGTACGTGAGAACGGATTTGGATTTTTACGAAGCGACGAGGCACAAGACGCCAAAGAGTAAAGATGGATATTTCGAAGAAGATGAAAACGAGGAGGACATGGAGACGAGTGGATCGACCGCGTGTACCGCGTGCGTGTTCGAGGGAAAGCTAGTAGTCGCGAACGCCGGAGATTCCAGGTGCGTGGTGAGTAGAAGTGGGAAAGCGTACGATTTGACTCGAGACCAAAAACCTTCCTCCAAGGACGAGGAAGAGAGGATTAAAAAAGCGGGTGGGTTCATCGAAGATGGGTACGTCAACGGTTTATTAGGCGTCAGTCGAGCCTTTGGCGATTGGCATTTTGAAGGTTTAAAGAGAAATGAAGAGACGGGTAAACCCGGGCCGTTAACGGCGGAGCCAGAAATCGATACGTGGGAAATAGACGTCGAGAACGACGAGTTTTTGATTTTAGCGTGCGACGGGTTATGGGACGTGTTTTCATCACAGAATGCAGTAGACTTTGCGCGAAAGTCCTTGCTCGTGAATAACGATCCAAACGTAGCCGCAAAAGAACTAGCTGATGAGGCTTTGCGACGGCATAGCGCAGATAACATCTCCGTCGTGTGCGTCTGTTTCGGTGACGAACCGCCGCGAAAGAGTCGAACGCCGGAACCGAGTCCTGCGTCGAAAAAGTTAGCCGAAGGTCAAACAAAGAAAGGTACCGTAGAACGGTCGCTGTCGTTGGAGGTTCTCACGCATTTACAAAATCTAGTCGCGGAAGACGAGCAAAAACCGATGGCGGATAACTTACACGGCATATCTCCCAAGAGAGTGAAATCGGTTCGGTTACTTTCCGAGTTTCAGAAGCTCGAGGAAGGCGGCGGTGCGAGTTTGTCACAGCAAAATAGCGCTTTATCCTCCCTTGGAAGTAAACCGAGCAGACGCGCGGGATCGAATAGTAACTCATCGTTTGAAAGCGAAGAAATAGAAGAAGCGCCGTCTGCGCTCGACGTGGCGAATGTATTAGAAAAAGTTGGATTGGCGGTGAATAGCGCGAGCAATAGCAATAATAATAGCGCAAACGAACCGTCGTCGCCAACATCAAAAGATAGATTGGAGAATAATGAAGCCAATCATCGACTCATCCAAGGATTCAGACGCTCACACAACACTAGCAGCTTAGGTGGATCTTCTTTAGAGGAATCTGAATTGGGTAAAATCGCCGAGGAAAGTTTCGCCGATGCGCTTCGAATGCGCAATGACGATGACGACGACGAAACAAGGAAGTAAAAAAAAGAAATTGTTGTATATATGTGTATTGACATTGCATCGCTCATATTAAATGATTACACTTGCATTTCTATCTCGCACCCGCGGCTCCTCCTCCCTCTCCTCCTCCTGAGGTACTGCTATTGTTTTTGCTGCTATTCTTATTCGTTGGAAGAACACCTCCGTTGGCGTTTTTCAGCACGAGATCGCACACTTCAAAATACATAACAGCCATTCTCTCCGCAACGACCGCCTGTTCGCCTCTCTCTTTTACTCTCTCGTCGTCCAAAAGCGAACATCGCAAATTGATCAAACAATCAATCATCCGTCCTGGCCTCAAATCTTTCAGCATCAACTCCTCGTCTGTGAGTTCTTCTCTTTGGTTGAACCCGCGAGTGGTTTTCGTGAGTTTAATTTTTCCTTCCTCGTGTTGTTTCCTCGCTTCTTCGGATGCTTTTTCGTTTTCAATCCGTGCAGATTCCATGGCTTCGAACAACATCTCACGTCGTTTATTCGCATCGTCAGTTTGCACGAGTTTGCGAATCAACGCGGCCTCGGCTTTCGGCAACTCCGAAGGCGCGAATGCTCCCGAAATGACAATTTCGGAATACACGCCCAAACTATCCGATTTCGGAGACATTTGTCTCGCGGATTCTCTCGCCAGAATGATTTGATACAACAAATCCCACGATGGCACTACTTCTCTCAATTCCATCTCGTCGCATAACTGCGCCGCCGCTCTTTCGACGTCGTCGATGTCTGCCTTCGGCACGTAGTCTTCTCGCGACGTTTCGTCCTTTTCTTCTTCGGTGGGATCTTCGACTACCCCGTCATATACTCTCAAGCACTTCGCACGTCCTCCGCCTTTGTGTGCAATCTTCAAAACCTCCGCCCTATCTTCCGCTCGCATCAACCGCGCGACTAATTGTACCACCTGCATTTCTGGTTGCATCTCCACCGTGACCGCTTGTAAAGTCTCCTCCTTAATCGCTTGCAAAAGCGAGAGCAACGGCATGTCGTCTTTCATCTCCGCTTGCTTAATATACGCCCCTAAAACGGATAAAAACGTACCATCGAGCTCGTTAAACTTCGATTTTACCACCGACTTCAATATCTTCACGCGCATTTGTTCTTTTTCCATCTCTTTCCTGCGTTTCTTTTCTCTCTCGAACGACGACGAGGCGGTCGATTTTTTTTCGTTGCTGCTCAATTCGTCCACCTCGTCGAACACTTCCTCGGAAACTTCGTCCACGAATATCTGCTCCACGGTTTCTTTTATGATGGAATCCAAAACCTTCGCCGCGTTGTCCACGTTCTCCTTCACGAAGTCTTCCTCTCTCTTCGCTTCAACGACGACGCCTCTTCTTCCTCTTCGCGGCGTTCGTTTTCTTTTATTTTCGAGTCGCTGCTGCTTTTTATGGTGGCGGCACGCGAAGACGAAATTTGCGTTCCAAGAATTCCTCATCTCTCTCCTCGCGAAACGACGCGCGCTGCCGCTGCTACGACGACTCGCGAACAACGTCGGAGCGGTGCTCGGCGTCGCGCGACAGAAACTCATCGCTCTCTTCTCTTTTTTTAATGTTACACGCGTGTTCGTCTTTATAATAGAGACTTTGGTTCTTCTCGGGAAAAGAAAGCAAAGCTCTTTTTTTGTCTCGAAAATATGAAAACCCTAAATACCAAAAGTTCGTTAGGAAGACGGCACCCCTTTTTGCGCGTCGTCGTCCTCACTCTCGCTCCTCGAAAAGACGGAGAATTTTTTAGCGCGAGAGGAGAGAGAGAGAGCGGCGCGTCGTCGTCGTGGTGGAGAGAGAGAAAAACCACGGCTTCGTTCCAGAGAATCGCGCGGGAGACGCATTTGTGCGCGCGAAAGGAACGAATCGAGCGCGAGAGAATATTCGCGAGGGGGTGTTTTTTAGCGCGCGCGCGTTTAATAAGTAGTTGCGCAGAGGATAAATTTTTCTCCTCGGGCACACGCGGGGAAGAAAAAGGAATTTGTTTAATAGGAGGATGACCATGACGGAAGAGTACACGCAAATGCGCATGCGTTCGCCGGCGACGAGCGAGCCGTCGGCGGTCGTGCAAGGGTTCAACGTGAATACCACCACCGTGGTGGAGCAAGAGAAGAGTTCTTCTTCGCCGCAAGTGGAAGCGCTGCGAGCGTTGCGGATCAGCACGACGAGTGCCTCGTCATCGTCATCCAACGAGAAGAAGAAGAAGAGTAAAAACGAAGAAGAGGATGCAATGACGCTGCCGATGACGCCGAAAAAAGGCAGTTTGATGAGCGCGGATGTGGAGAAAGATGCGGAGGAGTTGATGACGCCTCGGTCGTTTTCGAAGCGCATCGGGAAACCGGACATAAAAGTCATGTTGGCGACGGGGAACAACGAACCGATCGACGTGATGCGGGGACGCGGTATCGTGACGAGCATGACGCTGAGAGCGAAAGCCGAGGGAATCAAGAGAGTGCCAGAAAAGACGTTTACTGCTTCTGGTAAGTCTAGGTTTAGTAATAGTAATAATAATGGACGCAGCAATCAAGACGAAGACGACGAAGACGAAGTGAACTTGGTGTTGCCTGCGGAGGTGCTGCGCAACGCTGCGCAAAAAGAAAAACAAAGCAACGAAAACGATACGGAAGTAGATGACAACACTTTTGACGACCCGAAAGAGTACAGAAAACTGATGGTGAAGTTGTCGGATTTATCGTACATCCACATTAAAGCCGCGGTTGGGGTGGACAACGCGACCGGAAACGTCATCGAGAGAGACTTTTGGTTGCCTTTGGACGAAACGAAAACCATCGGGGATTTGAAGAGGTACGTCGAAGAAGCGAATACGTTAGAAACGATGAAAATGATGCAAAATCGAAACAAAATGATTACGAATGGGACCAAGAACTCGACTTCTCCACCGAAAACGACTGCGATGAATAACAGTAAGCTAGCGCCCGTGAACGAAGACGAAGAGTTGGAGTCGGTGGTTCTTTACAAAGGAAGAGAGTTGGCAGACTCGAGACGTTTGATGGACGAAAACGTCACGCACAACACAACTTTGCATTTCTACGTGAAAAAAGACGCGCAAAACGTCACGGTAAAGATGCACGGATCGCGCGACGTCGAGTTGAACTTGAAAGCAGATGAGACCGCGGAGAGTTTGAGAGGTAAGATTTCGGCGCTGAGTTCATCTTTAGGCGCGCGAGCTGGAGAAAATGGAGGACAAAATCAGTTAGATTTGTTTTACGGCGCGAAAGCGTTGAAAGACGGTCCGTTATCCAGCTACGGCGTTCGTGCGGGTGCGACTTTGGAACTCAGACCACACGTTCCCGTACGCCAAAACGTCGACGGCGCGATGAACATTCCTCGGGGCATGCGCAACAACAGGAACAACAACGGCGAGTCGCGATCGTATGGATCTGGATACGATTCCATCTCGAGATCGATCAACATCAGCAACAATAGTCACCACAGCGGTAGCAGCCGAAACGGCAGCCACCAAAAGTCGCCCCGATTATCATGGGGATCTTACAACGGAAACAATCACCAGTTTGGTTCCTCGGTCGATCGATTCAATCAAACGCACCAACAAAGTGGTTCATACATGCGTTCACACAGTTTGCGCTCATCAAATTCTACGATCGACTCAGTTTCTCCACCGGAGCAACCAATCACTCCGATTGGGAGTTTTGACATGGCCAGAGAAGGATTACTGGCGGGCGTACACCCGATGTTATCCTCCGGCGGTACCGGCGGTGCGTACTTCTTAAAGTCCACCGTCGGTGAAACCGTGGCGGTCTTTAAGCCAGCGGACGAAGAACCACTCGCGAAGAACAATCCGAGAGGAAACTCGTGGATGAACAACCTCAACAACGGAAACAACACGGATACGGCTATCCAAAGCTCCCCGGGTGAAGGCATGCGAAAAGGTACCCGCGTAGGCGAAGGCGCGGCGCGCGAAGTTGCCGCGTATTTACTCGACCACGACGGCTTTTCTGGCGTTCCAGTTACCTCCTTGGCAAATTTGAGCGAGCAGAGCGTCTTTTTCAGCGGCGAAGACGACGATATTATCCAGCGAGAAAACGAAAACAGCGGAAAGTTGGGTTCGATTCAAGAGTTTATCAAAGCCGACGCCGAGGCGGAGGAGTTTGGACCAAGTTTGTTCCCATTGGAAGAGGTGCACAAAATTGCAGTCCTTGACATCCGCTTGGCGAACACCGATCGAAACGCTGGAAATATTCTCGTCAAAAAAGACGAAAATACGGGCCAAATCGTATCCTTGATTCCTATTGATCACGGCTACGCGCTCCCGCACACCTTCGAGGACGTGTGCTTCGAATGGGAGTTTTGGCCGCAGGCGAAACAACCTTTCTCGAAATCTACGAAAGAGTACATCGAGACGCTGGATGCGGAAGAGGACATCGAATACCTCCGCGACAACGACATCGAGCTACGCTCCAGTTCCGAGAGAGTGCTGAAAGTAAGCACGATGCTCCTCCAAAAGGCATCAAAACTGGATTTTCCGCCGGCAGACATCGCCGCCATCATGTCGCGCTCCGTGCCAACGCGCATGTCCGACGTGGAAAAACTCGTAGCCAAAGCAGCATCCACAGCAATTTGCGCCTGTCGATCCGAGCGAGGTGAATTAGTTCACAAGTCTCCAAATAACGGCAGTTTTTGGAACGACTTGGACGAGGAAGGCGAAAACGCAGAGTCAATTTTCATGCGAGAGTTTGAACGCGCATTGGACGCTTACCTCGCGGAAAGAGAACGATGAGCGAAACAAAAGAGGAGGTGTACACTTATACAATAGACATTTGACACGAACAGCACACACACACACACACACACACACACAAACAAACACAGCAAAAGACATGTAATATTATAACAACAACAACAACAACAACAACAACAACAATAAAAGCAAAATTAAGTGCAGATACCTTCTTCAAAACATCCACATTAAAATCCATACTCCTTCCTCAATGCAACGCTCTCTGCCGCCGCACAAAAAAGTCACTCACTTTCCAAACCAAAACTTTGCCGACGTCGTACGCACTGCGCGCGATGCCCGTCAACAACAACAACAACAACAACAACGATAACACCATGGACAATCTGTCTTCTCGTTTTAACGACATGTTCGCCGCGTCGCCCTCTTCGTTGAAGAAGATTTCTTCTTCTTCCAAAAAGGAATATCCATCGCGCGACGACGGCGCGAGGTGCGCTGAAGGAGGAAACAGTCGAGACGTCTCTCGCTTCGCGGCGATGTTTTCGGCGTCGCCAGCAGAGCTGAAAAAATCTAAAGAACTCGCTTCGTCTCCGTTGCCGTCGATTGCGAGAGTGATTTACGACGACATCAACGCGTGCGACGACGAGAACAACGCCGGTTTTTCGGCAGCGAATCGAGAGGAAAAGCAAGCTCGCTCGAACTCGTTCGAGGACATGTTTCTGGCGAGTCCGGCGGCGTTGAAAAAAATAGGACAGACGCCGCATAACACGCCAGTCCGTGGTTACAGTAGTACCGAGAGTGTCGCTTATCACAGTTTAGAAAACAAACCGGAAGCGCCTCCGTTACCGGTGACATTTGAAGACATGTTCGCGGCTTCGCCGAAGCAGTTGAAAAATATCGCCTTGAACAATAAGTTGCGGATAAAGGAGAGACCCGTTTTGGAGAGTTTACGATCGTCGACTTCGAATGTTGCGGCACCATCGTCGACGTCGACGTCGTACGAAGGAAGCAACCGTTTTGAAGTAAAGTATTTGTTGCTCGCAAAAGATGAAGAGGAAGCCAAGAAAATTACGCTAGAAATTTGTCTAGAGCAGACGGTGGAACTTCCCGAGTCGCTCGTTCCTGAAGGCACATGGATTCGCGAACACGTGGTAGGGAGATGCGAAGAGCTGAGCGACGCGTCCAAATGTTTGAAAAGTCGCATGTATTGCCCTTCCAAGAACAACATCGAAAAGAATAAGAAAGCATTCGAAGCGACGGTTTCGTACCACTCCGATTGCGCTGGGAGCGAACTGACGCAGCTCATAAACGTGATATTTGGCAATACCTCGATCAAAGAAGACGTCATGGTAGTTGACGTCAAGTTACCACACTGCATATTAAAAGATTATCCGGGACCGCGATTCGGCTCTGTTGGTTTGCGAAGGATGCTGGACGTTCATAAAGGCCCACTTCTAATGACTGCGTTGAAACCGATGGGTTCTTCTGCGGACGAATTAGCAGAGTTCGCATATAAATTTGCGCTCGGCGGTATCGACGTCATCAAAGACGATCACGGCTTGGCAGACCAACCGTACGCACCGTTTGAAGAACGAGTTAGAAAATGTTCAGACGCGGTGAGGAGAGCAAACGCAATTACCGGAAGGCGTTGCGTGTACGCGCCGTGCCTGAACGCGCCGGCGCATTTAATCATTCGCCGAGCGTTCACCGCGAAAGATTTAGGCGCCGGCGCCGTTTTAATGATTCCAGGCATCACCGGCTTAGACGCTTGTCGTGAACTCGCGGCGGACGATTCGTTCAAGTTGCCAATTATCGCGCATCCGGCCATACTAGGATCCATGCTTGGCGGTGGGACGAGAAATTCAGTCCGAGGCTTTGCGCACGAAGTTTTACTAGGCGTTTTACCGCGAATCGCCGGATGCGACATGACTGTGTTTCCAACGTTTGGTGGACGATTTGGCTTTAGCAAAGAGGAATGTTTAGGCATCAAATCCGGATGCGAGCGCGGCGATTTAGAAAGCATGCCTTCAATCGTGCTCACTCCCGGAGGTGGCATGACCATGGAAAGAGTCAAAACCATGCGGCAGGCCTACGGAGACGAGAGTTTATGTTTATTAATAGGCGGCAGTCTCTACGGCGCGGGAAAAGATCTAGTCGAAAACGCCCGAGGCTTCTTAAAGTTAGCGGGAAGAGAAGATTTGTACGGCCCGTTCGAGGGAAACAAAAAGTAGCATTCGCGCGTTACAGATAAGACAAATTTCAATACAATCATCGTCGATCCTACTGCCAAGCGTCTTCGCCCAATATCCCTTTCTCCTTCAACTTCCCGATCAGCGGCGATACCAGCGTCGCCAACATGTGCACCCCCAACAGCGGCTGAAACAAAAACGGCCACAGAAACAACCACGTTCCCAACACCGGCTCGTCGTAACTCAAACCTTGCTTATACACGCCTAACCGCACGCCAACGCCGAACACTAACCACGCTAATATAAATAAAATGACGAAGAAATCGTACAGCAAGAACTGATCGATGGCTTCTTTGAACGCGTCCACGCCTTTTTTCTCTCGCGATTCTTTTTCTCGTTGCTTTTGCTTCTCCGGATTGGACAAGTCTTGCTGTTGGAATTTGAGCATGTCCTTCTCCAACTCTTTCAAGGTGTCGAATTCGCTGCCGCTTTGAAGCGCGGGCTCTTTCACCTCCTCTTTATCCTCTCCCGACGACGGAGACGACGACGCGCGAACGATGGTGGTGCCAACAGACGCGCTTCGTCGCGCAGCGCTAAACTCAACTCCGCGAGCAGAAGAAGAAGAAGGAGGAGGAAGAGGACGAAAGAAAAGCGACGACGACGACGACGAAGATCGAACGCGGTGTTGTTCAGCTGCTCTGGAAGAAGAAAAAGATCTCCTCCTCGTTCGAAGAATCGAAGAACAACTCGCGGACGACGAAGACGAAGACGACGACGACGAAAACGACGTCGAGGCGCGCGCGAAGACTCTCATGACGATGTCGTTTTACGCGTCTCGCTGCGGAGAAAGTCTGACGGAAAATTGGAAAAGAAAAACGTATCTTTCTCCTCGAAACTTCCCCAAAAGCTCGCATCTCTATCGAGCGTTCGGTCGAAACATCGCGCGAGCGAAGCGAGACGACGAGAAAAAAACCCCGAGAGAGAAAACGTCTGAACTTTTTCTAAAACTGATTTTGTCCGCGGAGAGAGATTATATCTCCATCAAATGACCGCAACAGTCGTGACTCTTTCCAAGCGCGATGGCGGTTTGTTATTATCCACCGCGGCGTTGGGATTGCGAAGTGCGAATAAGAACAGAACGACGCGGAGAGCGAGCGCGGCGGCAGCGAAGCCACGAGCTGGAGTCGTCGCCGTCTCTGCCGTGTCGTCTTCTTCTTTCAATTCTCGCTCTTCCGCGGTTTTATCGTCGTCGAGAGCGACGTCGTTGAAAGGACAGACACGAACGACGCGAGAGACGAAAACGAGAGCCTTCGTGGACCCGTGGGGCGTGACGGACGCGGAGTACACGACGTTAGAGGCGAACTTGTTCGCCGCGTCTTTGTTTCCGTACCTGTTCTTTCTCTTCTTTCTTGGGAAACCGGAAACCGCGTTCCCGAAGAGAGCTTTGTTTGGGTTTAAGTTTTTGCTCGTGTTCGTGTTCGCGACGATACCGGCTGGGATTTACGCCAAGGTGCACTACTCGGATATTTTAGCAAACGTGGATTGGTTACACGGCGGCGCGGAGAGTTTGTTGACGATTACGAACTTGCTGATCGTGCTCGGGATGCGAGAAGGGCTGAGAGATGCCGAGAGAGAGGCGAAAGAGGAGCGAGAGAATGGCTCGACGACGACGACGACGACGGATAGAGGAGCGGAGTCGATGGCTTTTAGTAGCGTTGAAAGTAGGAGCGATAGCGAAGCGAATAGAAAGTACGAGGAAGACAAAGGCGTGACTAGTAATACGAATGACAACGGGCTAAACATTAACAGCACGTTTTCTTTGGCAGGATTAACGTTGCTTGTCGTCGGTGCCGCTGCGCTCGTCTCTTCGTCCTCCCCGGACGCCATCGCGGCGACTACGGATTCCATCGCGGAGGTGGCGGATGGCAACGTCGTCTCTTCCCTCATAGCGTCCGCTAAACACGGCGAACCCGGGAACGCGTTATCGTTACCAACTTGGGTCATCCACGCCTCTTCGTTGATTGAATGGCTCGTCGCCATGTCTTTAATCTGGAACTATGCAGACGTAAAGAAACGTCCGAGTTACAAAGGCTTGACGTGGGGGATGGTTACCTCGCACGCCTCGGGTTTAGCAGCGTGCACGTTCCACGTCTTCTACAACTCCCCAACTCTGAACTCCGTGGTCGCTTTACAAGCCGGTTTAACGTGTCTCGGTAACGCCACCATGGGCATCGCGGCCTTCCGCATGTACCAAGAAGGCAAACGATTAGGTATCGGTTCCGAAGAAGACGGAGACGAAGACGCCATCTCCGTCCTCGCCGGATCGAAAGCGTTGCAAACTCCCTCTTCCAAGTCCTTCCTGGAAACCGACGCCTTCCTCCTCCTCAAGCTCTTCGCCGTTTCCACCGCGGTTTCCGCCGCCGTCAAATGGGGTTCTCTCTTCGTCGACTTCCCGTTCGAACCGTCCTTGTTCCTCGCGTATTCCATGATCGTCTTCCCGACGATGTTGAACGTCAACGCGTGGAAGAACTTGTCCGACGACCCGACGAAGAAAGCCGACTCGCTGTTGTAATAACGCTATTATATATACACGAACACACACACGCACGCGCAAGAAAAAAGAACAGAAGAATCACTCGCTCGTCTCTTCCTCCACCGCGTCGTCGTTTCTTCGCAGCGCCGCGTCGTTGCGCCACCCGCCGTCGTCCATGGAAAACGTCAACGCGTTCGCTTTCGCTTCTCTCTTTTCCTTCTGCAAAGCCGACGAGAGTCCGATGGATTGTTTCCTGAACCGATATCGGCCGTCGTCACCGACGGCAACGAGGTCCGCTTCCATCGGAGACGGGGATTGTTTTTCCTTCGTATCCTTGTCGTTTTTCATCCTTTTCCGATGATATATATATGTATATCTCGCGCGTGGTCTCTCTCTGCTGAAGTTGTGAGTTGAAGAAGATTGGAAAAAGTTAGTTACAAAAACTCCATTTTCCTCGTCTTTGCTGTTTTTCTTCGTTTTGCATCGAGGAGAGACTTTCTTTCCCGCAGAGAAGGGAAGATGACGCGACAGAGCGAAGATATCAACGTGGACTATTTACTTTTGTCGCCGTCGCCGTCGTCGTCTTCTTCGTCGTCGTCTTTGGTTTCCTCTTTGTTGGGGAAATCGAAATCAGATGCCAGAGCAACCGTCGCGAAAGAACTCCGAGGAGGAGGAGGAGGAGGAGGAGGAGGAGGAGAAAAGGGAAAGCCGACGTCGACGAAATCGTTTCAAAACGGGTACATCGAGTACGAAAACTACGAAGATATTGGTTTGAGTTTGGAGTATTCGAACGAGCGCGTGGATTGCGTGCATGTGTACAACGAAACGAAGACGGAGTTTACACCTTTTCGAGGTGGTGCATTGCCTTTTGGAATCGACTTCGCAAAGGATACGGCGAAGGACGTCGTTCGGAAACTAGGAGAACCGACGAGTAAAGGTGGGACTGGCGTACAGATTTTCATCGTGTACGAGATACTCGGGATTAAGATTTCTTTCAACGCGAACGATTGGGAGCAGGCTGGCGCGAGCATACACTCGATGGCGGTTTGGAAAGCGAGCGATGAAAAGTAGACGGATGGGAACAAATTAGGGGTGATAGTACTTTAGTAATGTATAGCTATGTATTTATGCGTGTAATTATATCGACGTGACAAAGAATGCTTTACTTCTTTTTTCTACGCTTTCTTCCACCCTCGGCTCGGGTACGCAAAGGCGCATCCGCCGGGCGCTTTCTTTCCTCTGTTGCTTTTTGTTTCGCTTTCGGAAGCGGAATGTAAATCGGTTCGTGCGTCACCGGCATTTCTGGGTTCTTCTTCTTGTTCTCTGCTACTTTGTCGTTCTTCTTTTCGTTATCCTCTCCGTCGGATTCTGAATCCGAATCCGACGACGATGAACTGCTACTACTGCTGCTGCTGCTACTGCTACCATTGCTTCTATTCTTCTTCTTTTTATCCTCTTCGTCGCTACCTTCGTCGTCATCAGAATTCAAGAAGAAATCGTCCCCATCCAAATCATTTTTCGCCTTCTTCTTGTTCGTTGCACCCTCGTCATTATCATCGTCTTCGCCGTCAACGATGCCTTCGTTGGCGTCTCCCAACTCTGCCTTCGCTTTCAAAATCTCCTTGATCTCCTTCCGAAACCGTTCTCTTCGGCGATTTTTATGCGTCTTGGCGTCTTCGTCGTCCTCGTCGTCGTTGAACAGCGACACGTACTTCCGATGTTTCGGAAAATGCATCACGTACTCTAAATCCTGCTCCAACGCTTTCAGTTGCGCTTTTTCCTCCTCCGTCCGCTCGTCTTCCTCGATTCGGGTAATCTTCTCCATCTTTCTCGTTACTTTTATTCTCTCGAAGAATTTCACCCTGTGATACTTCTTCGCGTATTTCCGCTCCTTCTCCGCGCGAAGATTTTCCTTCTGCGCCTTTTCTAAATCTTGCAACTCCCTCTCTTTCTCCTCTCGCAACTTTTGCGGCATATTCTTCGCCTTCGCGAGCATTCTCTGGACGTCTCGCATCTGGTTTTTAATCGATTTCGGTTTCTTCTGTCCGGCAGCAGCCGCCGGGGAGCGATTTCCCGCGTCGCCGCCGCGTTTTCTGCCTCTTCCGCGACCACCACCACCACCGCGACCTCGACCTCCTCGTCCACCTCGTCCACCTCGGCCGCCTCGTCCACCGCGACCGCCTCCTCTGTCGTTGTTGTTATTGTTATTATTGTAGGCCATTACGTTTCTCTCTCTCTCTCTCTCTTTCTTTTTGAGGTGTGTCGAGCAGGGAAAAAAAATTTTGGTTGGAAAACGTAAAAACGTCTTTTCTTCACGAAAGACGAAAAAAAGAAGAAGAAAAAGAGAGATCTCATTCATTTTTCTTCTTCACTCTTCGTTCTTCTTCTCCTGCGCGAGCGCTTCTTTTTTGCTCTTGCGATCGTCGTCGTCTCTCTCGCGAGAGCAAAGGCGAGAAAATGTTGACGCGAGGGCAGATGAGGCGCATGGGCGAGAGAGATTTGTGGGACGTGATCGTCCACAACGACGATATTTGTTTCAAACACGTTTTGCCGAGATTGAGTCAAAACGATATAAAATTCTTGTACGACGTGAATACGGAGACGAGAGCGTTGATCAAAAGAGCGATGACTTCTGGGATTACGTTGGAGGATAGGTTTCAGATTGAAGAGATGTCGTCGATATCTACGTTGGAGTTTGCGTGGAATAACATGGACTGGGAAGCGAGAGATAAAAATGGGTATGTGATGAATCAAGATTGGTTTTGCTGGAAAGCTGCTCGTACGAATAAACTCGAGTTACTCAAGTGGGCGCGGGAGGAGAAAGGGTGCGAGTTTGACATTAATATAAGTTTTACGGCTGCATTGCGCGGTAATCTTGAAATGCTGAAGTATTGCGTTGCAAATCAATGTCCCGTGGATGAGGATGTGTGCGGAAGCGCTGCCTCTCACGGTCATCTCGAGTGCCTCAAATACTTACATGAGGAAGTCAAAGCGCCGTGGGATTATCAAACTGGATGGTACGCAGCTCAAAGTGGTCATCTACATATACTCGAATATCTTTTTGAGCGTAAGTATGATAAATACAACAGAGATGCATGTGCATTTACCGCTCGCTGTGGCAAGTTAGACTGTTTGAAGTACTTACACGAGGTTGCTAAAGCGCCTTGGGGTGTTGAAGCCGTACTACACGCGTACTTCATCGATTGCCAAGAATGTTTACGGTACCTCCTCGATAACGACTGTCCTTTGCCGGAAGGTTGGCGATATGAAGACGGAGATTTATACGTACCAGAATCAGAATCAGAATCAGAATCATAAACACACAAATACAGTTATAGCAAAACTTGTTGGATATACGAAGAGATACCCGACATGCAAAATGAAAGCGGTGCCGCGTGCGGTACCGCGAACGAAGAGCTTTTCCCATTCGCAATAAAAAAAAGCAATGGGAAGCTGATGTGTTACCACTACACCACAAGCGCTGGAGTTTGTGACTAAATACGCTAGCCGGAAATCGAATCTATCAAAGGGAGAAGTGTAAGTTCTCTTTACTTTTTAAGTGATTTAATTCTTACCCGAGGATCCAGCTTATGCCTTCGATTATTAATCAAGATGATTATTAATGAAGCACACCTCGATTATTAATCAAGTAGATCATTATAGTGGAATTCACACTGACCTTCTCTTTTCAGAGAAAGCTTCAGTCGAGTTGGCCTAGGGTTTAGGGAGGAGCTTATGAAGTCCTTCTTTCTTTTTATATTTAGGGTTTATGAAATGAGCACGAAGCACACCCACACAAAAAAAAATTAGATCGAAAACGCGGCGCGATAAATAATTCCACAGAGCACGCGCCGGACAAGAGCGCTCGCGCGTTGAAACAAAAAAGGGACGCACAAACTCCTTTTCGTTCGCAACACGCGCACCTGTTTCTTTTTTCTCCCTCTCGAGTGTTCTGTTCCCTCTGTGTTTGTGAAAGAACTAATAAAAAGAAAGTTTTCCAATTTGTTAACAAAAGAGAGCCCACGGCCGCCAATTTTCTAATCCGATCCCTCCTCAATCGGAAGAAGAAAAAAAACAAAGAAATGACACAAACGATGAACTTCACTCACGGCGAGGAAAGAATAATAGATTCCGTGCGCATCGCGACGGCACATTTACCGATCAAGAAACGATACGAGCAAAAGTTCAAGTGTTCGTTCGATCTCGGGTCGAAAAAGCACCGCATTTTGGACGAGCAGTACACGAATGGGAAAAATTACGTCGACATTTCTTTGCTCGATTTGGGAGATTTGTTGAGACGATACGCGGACGGCGCGGAGAACGTGAAATCGAGAGAGGAGTTTCTGAGAGAAGCGAAGAAGGAGATGGAAGAGAAGGAGGAAAAGGCGAGAGAGATGCGCAGAATCGCGGAACAGAGGAAACAGAACGCGAGGAAAAAGCAGGAAAACGCCGAGCGGCTCGCGAGAGAAGCTCAAGAGAAGAAGAGGAAGATTAAAGAGCAACAACAACAAACGCCGACGTCTACGCCGGTAAAGAAGCAGAAGAAAGTAACAACGAAAGAAACTGATAACACTGATAACAGTTCGAACGATTCTGGGGCTACGATTGTAACAAAGACGCCGAAGAAACCGAGATCGTTGACGGCGTCGCAGAAAAAATCGCAAAGTTCTTTGAGCGTCGATACAAAGGTGCCGAATTCCAACAACAACAACAACAACAACAACAACAACACTAAAAGTGGTTCTGCGAAGAGCGAATCAGACGACAACGAAACAGAAGAGGCGAATAACAGTAGTAGAAAAGCAGAAGAACCCGAGGAAGAGAAACCGTTGACGGACGAAGAATTGGCCCGAAGAATGCACGTAGAAATGAACGCGAGTCCACGATTAGGCCGAAGCGGAGGAAGAAACCGCGGGATGAGCTTATTGGGAAACTTTTGAACTGCTACTACTTAATACTTTTACACAGACAGATTTTTAATTCTTTCGGTAAAGGGAAAGAAACCTTTTTTTGTACCATATACATACATTTCTTTGAAGTAAATTTTAATAAAAAGGAATTGCAAATACGCAGCATATATTTTTGATTGATGTTTTTGATTACACGTACACCTAAATCTCACGCACATATATATAGATATAATAAATTAGACGTCGATCAACCATTTCGGCAACTTTGATTTCTGTTCGTCTTTCAAAACTTCGCTCAAATACTTCTTCGCTTCGCTCGACTCCTTCAAAATCTTCTCGGCTTCCACGAACTGTTTCGCGCGTCGTTCGAGCTCTGCAGTCGTAGCGTTGATTTCGTTCGTGAACGCCTCTCGCGCGATTCTCGCTTCTTCCATCGCCAGTTTTTCGTATTCCGCAATCGCCGCGCGGCGAGCTTCTACGATTCTGCCCTCGCTATCGTTTTTTATCGTTTCAATCATGGCGGCGGTTTTCTTCGCCTTCTCCATGGCATCTTGGAGCTCTTGGCGAACGTCCTGGACGGACTGTTTCTTCGCTTGAATCAACTCTTCACCGTGTCGACTGATCGCTTCCTTCATCTTTTCTGCGTCTGTTTCTAACTGTTGTACCGTTTTGCTCAGTTGCTCCTTCTCCTTGACCAAAGCGTCTTTCGTTTGTATCATCTTCTCCATCTCGAGTTTTTGCGCGTCCTTCGAGTCGTTGATTTGCTTTTGTAGAGCGGCTATATTTTCGACTAAGATCGCAGAGGAAGAGTCTGAGGCGTCTTTAGCTTCTTCCAACGCTTTTTCGTGACGCTTTTCCAACTTTTGCACGTTTTCTTCGTGCTGCTTCTTCAAAACTTCCGCCTCTTGTTGCACTCGAGCAACTTTCGCCAACAAAATCGAATCCGCGTTCTTCGCCGACTCTTTCGCATTTTCCATCGCTTTCGCGTGTTTTTCTTCGATAGAAGCTAATTGTTGTTTCACTTCCTCTCTCGCTTTTTCGGTTTCGCGTTTTGCCGCTAAAACTTCGCTCTCGTTTTGCCTCTTCAAATTTTCCATCTGCGCTCGCGTCTTTTCCTCCGCTTGCGCGGAATTGTTCTTCATCGCCAACAACTCGCCTTGAAGCCGCTCCATTTCCGCGGTGAATTTGCCGTCAACCGCGTTCACCTTCGAAAGACGTTCCGAATTTTTCATGCTTTCGCTTTTCGCCAGCTTATACAACGCGTTTCGCTCGTTTTTTGCCACTTCTAAACTCTTGTTTGCCTTCTCCAACGATTCGCCGATATCTTTTTGGCGCAAAGACCACTCCGAGGCGCTTTGCGTTAAACTCTGTTGACTCGCATTCAATGCGCTTTCCAACGTCGCTGTTTTCGTCCTCAACTCTAAACCGATCGCTTGCAACTCTCTTTCCCAAGATTCTAAATCCGAAGCTGCCATTTCCATTTGATGATTCAATTTTAAACTTTCTCGCTGCGCTAATCGATACAAGGCGTCGCGCTCTGCTTTCGCCATTTTCAAAGCCTCTTCGATCGGTTTCGCTTGCTCCGAACCAATCTTCTTCGCTTTTGCAACTTCAGAGAGGAATAAATCGCGCATCGCGCGTTTGTCGCTGGTGCTATACTTTGTTAACGCTTCGATTCGCGCTTCCAAGACGGCAACTTTGTCGCTCGCCTCGTCCTCCATCTTTGAGTTTTTATCTTTCCCGAACTCACTTTGTAACGTCTTGTACAACGCGTTTCGTTCCGCTTTTGCCACGATCAACTCCTTTCGAGCATCCTCGAGCATCTTAGACACTTCAACATCTACAGCCGAGCTCGTCTTTGATGCCATTCTGAAGTTTTCTTGCGCCGCTGCCAACGAACTCTCATACGTCGCCTTCATCGTCTTCAACTCGTTTTCAATCGCCGATACCGCCGCATCTCTCTCGTGCAACACCTCTGCGATCGCGTCCACGTTCTCTGCTTGCAACGCGGCAACGATTCCCAACTGTTCCTCTTTCAAATCGGCGATGACGTCGTAGAGCACCTTGACCGCGTCTTCGGCGTCAGCTTTGGTATAATCTCGATCGCGTCCGGAGGCTTTCGCGAACTCGGACGATTGAAGTCGATACAACGCGTCGCGTTCAGCCGCTTGGAACTTACTTTTTTGCTCGTATTTTTCAAATTTCGCTCGGTATGCACTCAATTCGGTTTCTATTTGGTTTTGCGCTGCAATTAAGGCTGATTCACTCGTCGCTTTTTGCACTTTGTTGTCGTACTTCAAGGACGCCTCTCGCGCGAGATTTTCTGAAAGCAACGCTTGGACAACCTTTTGAATCTCTCGATCTTTTTCTTCTTGCAACTTGGATACCATGGCGACGACGTCTTCTTCGCTCACCATTCCTCCTCCTTTAGCAGCAACACTAGCAACTGATACTGGTGTCGCGCTACGTTCTTTTTTCTCCGCGCTCAACTGTCTTTCCTTCTCCAACGCTTGCGTAAACTCTCTTTGCGCCGCGTTCATCGCCGACTCGTACGTCGCCTTCATTCTCGCCATTTCTTCACGCAAACTCTTCACCTCTTCATCGCTACTCGATCCCGCGGCTTGATTTTCTCTCAATTTGCTCCCCATCTCTTTTCCTTCAATCGCTTGATCGATTCTCGCGTTCATTTTTTGCATCTCTGCCGAGCGTTCGTTGATAATTTTCGCCAACTTTTCCTCAGCTCTTTTCTTCTCCTCCACGACTTTTCGCATCTCTTTTTCAATCTTCTCCACGGACCGGGTCATTTCCTTCTCAAACTCTCTCGCCATGGCTTTCTTAATCGTCCCTACCGCAGAGGCGAAATCCACCGACGCGCTCAACGCTTCGTTATTCAACGCGTCTCGCCCGGCTTTCGCCGCGCTTCTCAACACGTTTTGTACAAACGCCACGGCGGTGAACATCCCGGTCACCGCCGCGATGCCGCCGATAGCGCCGAGCAACTGCCACGGACTCGATAACCCGTAACTCACCCTCGCGGCTTGAAAAACAACGATCCCTAAAACGTTCGCCATCGCGTACGTCGCGCACGCCAACGCGTACGAACCCGCCGTGTTGCTCGAAAACGCGTAATCGTTCTTCCAAACGCTCGACGCGTATCCCGCCAACGCGCTCGCCGCCGCCGCTCTCAAAAACGCCGACACCGGCGTTCCAATCCATCGCGTCCACTCCATCCCAGCTTTCACCGACGACAGTCCGCTGCTCCCAAATATCGACAGAAACGCGATATCCGTCGTCGCGCACGCGAGAAACACGCCCAGAAACTTGAACGCCGTCGCTCTCTTCTCGATGAAATTTTTGGCGGGAAAAAGAAGCGAAGAAGAAAACTGTTCCTTTTTCTCCTCGTCGTCGTCGTCGTTCGCATTCCCGGTCGTTCTCGGAGAATACGAGGAGGAATACGAGGAGGAACGCGCGATCGTCGTCGTCGCGTGTCGTCGTCGTCGTCTTCCCGCGGCATCACCAGCACCAGCACACAACGGCGAGAAAGAAGAGGAAGAAATCATCTTCAAAGCGCTTTGTCTCGGAGGAGAAAAAGGAACATCGTCTTCTTCTCTCGTCGTCGTTCGCGAAGAAGAAGCGCGGCGGCAACGACGACGAAAACGCCGGTTAATATTGTTGTTGTTCAAACGCAACGGAGAGGAAGTCGAGGCGAACATCTCTCTCTCTCTTTTCTCTTCTTCTTCTTCTTCTTCTTCTTCTTTCGCGCGCGCGCGTGGTGTGTCGAGGCTTTTTTGTGAGATATTGTTTAGGGTTTCAGTGAAAATGCGAATTGGAAAAAAAATCAAAATCTGCATTTTCGCGCTAAACGCTGCACAACGAATATTAATAACAACGCACCCTTACACTTACACACACGCACGAATGGTGCAGAAAATAATCGACACCTGCGCGTCTTTGGTGCCCCAAATCTCGTACTCCGACGCGTTGGGATACTCCACGCTCATGACCAACGTGCAAATATGGCTCGGGATACTCGGCGCTTTGGGGTGGTTCGGCGGACAGTGGTGCGCCATCAGCACGATGTTTGGCTTGTTGGCGTTGGTGTCGTACGAGACGAAGAGTGCGAATTTGATGAAGTATTTGACCGTTTCAATTTTGCCACTGACGATATGCGATATCGTGTGGATGTCGACGTACGCGAAAGAAGCTTCCACGGCGAGGACGAAGTGGACTTTGGCGTGCGTGATTTTCTTGTTCTTCATGAGAGTGCCTCAATTCTTCGTTTGGTCGAAGATGTGGAGCACGGATTGGGGCGCGAACGACGCGTTCGATGGGCAACAACAACAACAACAACAATTAGGAACACAGCAGCAGCAACAGCAACAACAGTATTCGTCTCCGGGCGTGGGCGTGAGACTGGACGACGTGCAAGAGACGCCGAGAGACCCGAACGCGCCGCCGCCGTATCAACCTCCGAACGAGTTCGCGTAAGTTTAAAAAAGAGTCATCAACCCAAAATGTTTAGTTTGTAAAAAGTGTTGCGCGTTTTAATAAGAATAATAAGGTCATGCGTCGATGTTAAACGAAGAGAGTGCGTCTTCAGATGTTTTCTCTGCTGTATTATTATTATTAAACGTGATTTCCGCGTCTCTCTCTTTCCTTTGATTTTTTCCTAATCGAACGAGTTAATTTTTAGTATTGTTACAATATAATAGTCGAGAGGGCGTCTTCTCCCGCTCCCTCTCCTTCCACGTGGCTATGTGAGTTTCTATGATGAGTAATTTTTGATTCTTAATCTCCCCTTTTCTTTATATGTATTTGTGTTGGTGTTGTTACTATCATTATTTGTTCGCGTCTTGCAACGGCGCCTGTCCGTAGTTCAGCGGTCTTCGGTAGAGCATAATGTGCGGCTCCGGTCGATGAATCGCGTAATGCACCCACCCGCGAGATTGTTGCACGCCCAATCCTCGCCATTCCGTCTGTTTCGAGCGTTAGAAAAGAATGAGAAACACGTCTGATGAGTATACTTCTAAACTCACATTTCTCGCGCGCGCGCTCTATTTTCAAAAGACAACACACAACGAGGGGAAAAGAAAGAACGGAGAGAGAGAGAAAAAAGAATCGCGGCGTCTCTCCGACGAGAAGAAAGTCTGCAAAAAGCGACGCACCTCTGACAACAATCTGTTCTTCGGCAAGCACTTGGCGATATCCGGCGGTAACACCACGTGTCTGTTCGCGAAAGGAAAGAGAGAGAAAGAGAGAGAGAGAAGTTGTTTTCGTCAGCGACCCGTTTTACGAAGAAAGAGGAGAGAGAAGGACAAAACGCGGTAAAAAATCACCCGCGCTTCCCTCGTAAAAACCCAGAAACGCGCGCGAACGAGAAAAAGCTGCGCGTCGTCGCGCTCGCTTCTCATCCGTTTCGTTTCCTTCGCGCGTCCGCGAACACCGCGCGCGCTCGAGCAGCGCTCTTGAAATTTTCAAAAACACTCCTCTCGACCAAAAAGATTTAAGCGCCCACGAGAAAATGAAAAAAATCTCCGCGCGCGCGCGCTCGTTTCCTCGTCGATGCGAACATCCGATGGCATCTCGCTCCGCGCATTCTCGCGGAAAAGAATATAAGTCTCGCGCACCTGTACTCGTAGACGTCGTCGTAGTATTTTTCACTGTACTGTATTTGCGGCATGTTTTGTTTCGCGCGTGATTTTTTTTCTTGTAATGGCGGAAATGAGTGCACTCGTTCCCGTTTTTGAAAATTTTTAGTGATGACCTGATGAGCACATGTGAGCTGAAGAGCTGGAGCTCCTTCACTAAAAAGGCGCGCGCGAACGAATGCGGTTCTCTCTCTATGTATCTCTCTCTCTCTCTTTCTCTCGTTGATAACGTTCTATTACAATTCTTATTTCTGCGCTATAAATATGCGTGATAGATAGATCAAGTTACGTGTTATTTGTTCAATTCAAAGACTCAAACGCGTTCGCTTTAGCCGCGGCGAGCGCTTCGGCCAAGTTCGAGGCGTCTCTTCCCCCGGCTTGCGCAAAGTTGGGTTTGCCACCACCTCCGCCTCCGCACGCTTTTGCAGTCGCACCGCAGATTTTACCGGCGTTGAGGCCTTTCTTTACGGCGTCGTCGCCGGCGGCACAGACGATGGCAACTTTGGCGTTGTCGTCGGAGGCGGAGGCGAGGAGGACGAGAGCGTCCGAGCCCAAGGCCGCGAGTAAAGACTCGCATGCGACTTTTAACGCGTCCGGGGCAACAAATTCGTCCATTTTAGCTACCAAGATTTGCGTTTGCGCCGTTGGATGCGCTTCTGCTAAAGATTTCAAGCTCGATGCCTTGGCGACAGCTAATTCGCCTCGTAACTTTTCCGCCAATTTTTGTTGCTCGAGCAAATCTTTTTGCATAGATTTTACCCGGTCGGAGATCTCCTCGGGCTTAACTTTTAAACTTTTCGTCAAGGTATTGACAACTTGCGCGTTCGTGTTGACTAGGTCAATCACGGCTGGACCAGCGACGGCTTCGATGCGTCGAATACCGCTAGCGATGCCAGATTCGCTGAGGATTTTAAAACCACAAATTTCCGAGGTGTTGGAGACGTGCGTGCCGCCGCAGAGTTCCATGGATACGTTCGGGACGTCCACGACCCGAACGACGTCGCCGTACTTTTCACCAAACATCATCGTCGCGCCTTTTGCTTTAGCATCCGCGATGGGCATCTCTGCGACTTCCAAATTCGTCGAGTCGAAAATCCACTCGTTGACTAAAGCTTCGATTTCTTCCAACTCTTTCGGGTTCGGCCCGCGTGAGGAATTGAAATCAAATCGCAATCTATCAAAACTGACTAAAGAACCGGCTTGTGAGACGTCGTCGCCCATGACTTGTTTCAACGCACTTTGCAATAAATGCGTGGCCGTGTGGTTGGCTTTCGCTCTTCGTCTGGAATCCTTGTCGACTTTGGTTTCTAAAACGGAAGTCTTGGCGACGATTTCACCGGATTCCACGCGCACGCGATGCGAAATGATGCGCCCACCGGCGGCTTTTTGGACGTCTAAAACGCGCACTTCGGTGTTGCTATCTTCTATTATCATAACGCCAACGTCGGCGATTTGACCACCGGACTCGGCGTAGAATGGCGTTTGGCTTAAAACGACGTCGACTTCGTCGCCTTCCCGGGCGCATTCGAGCATCTCACCAGTTTTCGGGTTGACAATCGCGAGAACTTTCGATTCTCGGGAAAATAAACTGTCGTATCCGATAAAAGCAGAGTGCTCGTCGTTGTTTAAATCGTCCGCGACGCGTGCTAACGCGTCTCCCGCGGTCACGTCTACCGTCTTTGCAGCCGCGCGCGCCAAGTTTCTCGCTTTTTCCATTTCCATTTCGAATCCTTCCACGTCTACGTCCACGTTATTATCTTCGGCAACATCCGTGGTGATGTCTAAGGGAAAACCATACGTGTCGTACAACAAAAATGCTTCGGCACCAGTGACGCCATTTTTATCCTTCTTAGCTCTTGCGATGATATCCGACAGCAAGTTTTCGCCGTTGGCGAGCGTCTTCTTGAAGCCCAACTCCTCGCGTTCCAACTCGGCGTAGATTTTCTCGCTTCGTTTCACAACGTTCGGATCACATTCGGAGGATAACTCGATGGCTACCTTTGCAATCGCAGAGGTAAACGTCTTCGACTCACCTTCTTCTTTCATGCCTAACAATTTACCGCTTCGCACGACCCGGCGAATCAATCGTCTCACGATGTATCCTCTCCCCACGTTCGACGGAAACACCCCATCGGAAATTAAATACGTCACGGCTCTGATGTGATCTGCAGCAACCTTCAACATTCGCTTTTGTTTCTCGTCGCATTCGTCATACTTCAAATCTGCCATCGCGCACGCTTTTTCGATAATCGGCATCATCAAATCCGTCTCGTAATTGTTTGGTTTCTTTTGTAAAATCTGCGCGACTCGCTCTAATCCCATCCCGGTATCGATGTTCTTATTCTTCAACGGGGTCGTTTTCCCGTCTGCGTCTCTCGATAACTCCATGAAGACCAAGTTATAAAACTCCACGAATCTTGAGTCGTCGTTTAAATCCTTTACGCCTTCTACGCCCAACTCCGGCTTGAAGTCGTAATACAACTCCGAACACGGTCCACACGGCCCGGTCGGCCCAGCCGCCCAAAAGTTATCTTCCGCGCCCATTCTTAAAATCTTCGCTTCGGGAACGCCAACTTGGTCTCTCCAAATTGCCAACGTCTCGTCGTCGCTTTCAAACACGGACACCCAAATCCTCTCTGGGTCAATCCCGAGCTCTTTCACACTCAACTCCCACGCCCACTCGCACGCTTCCTTCTTGAAATAATCCCCGAACGAAAAGTTCCCGAGCATCTCAAAAAACGTGTGGTGTCTCGCTGTCACGCCAACGTTCTCGATATCGTTCGTTCGCACGCACTTTTGACTCGTCGTCGCCGATTTCACCTCGCGTTCCTTCTGACCCATAAAAATTGGCTTGAACTGCAACATCCCGGCGATGGTCAACAACACGGTCGGATCCTCTGGCACTAACGAAGAGGACGGTAAAATCGCGTGGCCTTTGTTCTCGTAAAAGTTCAAAAACCGTTTACGAATGGCTCGGCCGGAATTGTCCCTCGTCGTCGACTGTTCCGCCTCGCTCGTCGCCGCCGCCGACGCGGCGGAAGAAGAAGAAGAAGCTCGGACGACGTGTCGACTAATCCTACTACTTTTCGCCGACGATTCGTTCCACACGCGAACGACCGTTTTCGCGCTTCTCGTGAAAGACGCGCTCGTGGAAGAGGACTTCATGGCCAGGGAAGACGTGGACGAGGATTGCGTCGTCGTCGTCGTTAATCCGCCGCCTCCTCCCGATGCGAAAACGCGTTGCACGAGCGTCAATTTACTTCCGCCGAGGAAACAGCGGTGCGACAACATCGTCGTTTATTATGCGTATCCAAAAAGCTTTCTTTTTTCCGCTTTCAGTTCACGAAGTCACGCGCGCGAGAATGTGTTGTGCGAGGGCGCGGCAGCGCGCTTCGGGTGCGGTGTTTGTGTGCGTGTGTTGTTTTACTCGACGACTCGCGCGAGAGAAAAAGTGACGATTGCGTCGCGTCGATGTGGATAAATTTTAGAAGAGCAGGGAAAAAAAGGAGGTTTTTAGAGAGTCTGCGGCGCGAGGAAAGCGTAAAGCGCGAACAAAGACTGTGCGGAAATTTAGTCGCGCACGAAGAAGCACGCGAAATCTACATGAACTGATCTTCGATTAAATTCTTCAATCCTTGCATTCTCTCTATGATTTCCGGGGTCATCATCCTCGCCGCGTCGCCGCCTAACGAAGTCTTCACGACGGACTGTTCTCTCGTTCTGAGGATGACTTCGATGGTTTGGAGCATATTTTCCGGCGTGCACCAGAGCATGTCTTCGTTACCGTCGACATTTTCGAGTTCAGGTCCTGGCGTGAACGCTTGTTCGAGCATGTTTCTTTGTTCGATCGGGTCGTCGACGCTGAGGACGAGTTTGAGGATGCGCACTTCTTTCGGTTGTTGTCGTCCGACGGTGTCGCGCATTTTCGAGTAGAGATGTACCATGACATCTTTCACTTCTTCTTCGACGTATGGGGATTCCTTAACAGACATGTACGCTTTGGCAGCTGTGAGCATTAACGCCGGGTCGAGCTTACCCGTGGAGGCGAGTTCATCGATCTTCGCATCCATGTCCTGGATGGTGTCAACTTTGAGAAGTTCTTGGAAATTCTCCGCGGCGTTGTCCAAGAGCTGTTGGTCTCTCGAAGCTTCGTCGAACTGTTCGACGATACCTAAAACTCTCGACGCGATCCTCGCTAAATTTGCCGTCAATTCTAAATCTTTCATTTCGTTCGCTCGTTCGATTTTATGCGTCATGTAGCCGAAAAATTCCGCGGTAAACTCCCCTCGCCGAGAAGGCACGAAACCTTCCAACACGTCGTCGTCTTTCTCCATCAGTTCCTCCAACAAATCTCGATGATTCGTGCACCTCGCGTGCGTCTCTTTCAACTTTCTCAGCAATCTCGCCAACAACAGCTCCTCCTCGTCTCTGTTCTTCACCGCGGGATCTTCGTCCACTTTCTCGACTCTCTCTTCGATCCTCGCGAACAAACCGTCGCACAAGTCGTACCACTTCTCCGAGCTCGCTAAAAGACCAATCCACTCTTCCTCGTTTTTCTGCCGAAAGATGTTGATTAACTTGTCGAACATTTCCGGCGACATGTCTATTTCTCCTTCGCTTCTGCCGGTCGCCGTCTTCTCCGCGGCGGCAGCGCCGAAATACGGTTCCGGTTGCTTTTTTTGGCTCAAATCGAACTCTGGACCGACGGCGGGTAAATCGTCCTTCATCTGGTACGGCGTCGTCCCGATATCAGGCTGCGTGTAGATGTTCTCTCGCTGTTTTTTCGGTCTCTTCTTGCTCGATGCCATCGCCACTACCGCGCGTTTGCTCCTGCGACGAAGTATGTTTTCGCCTCGCGAAAGGAAAGCGCAGCAAAAGGCATCCTCTTGGCGGCGAAGCGAAGACGACGAAGAGGACGACGACGCGTAGAACTGCGACGACTGGCGACGGTGCACGCGGTGCGCGGCGGCGGCGACGCGACCACCACTCGACGCGGCGACGTCGACGGCGAACATGAAGATTTCTTTTATTAACTTTGCGTTTGTTTACGTGTGTGTTTACGCGCGCGTGTGTGCGTGTTTGAAGTGAAGCTTTGGTGCGAACATTCGTGTGTTTTCTCTCTACTATTCTCAGCGCGCTCGCGTTACAAAAAGACATGTTTCAAATCACGAGGATTTCATCCGCATCTCCGCGGCGTTGGCGACGTTCCTTCGCAAATTTTCCACCCTTCGCTTCCAAAAGAACGTTTGGATTCTCGTCTTGTTCTTTTTGTACAGGAAAATGGCGACGAGAAAGGCGTAGAGGACGACGAGTAACTTCGCGAGTCTCTGGTCGCGACGCCAGAATCGCTTGGTGAGGAGTTTCTTCCATCGGAAGCTTTTGAGTCGAGAGAACGCTGACGTCGCGCCTTTCGTAGGCGCGGGTTTCTTCTTGACTGGTTTTGGTTTCTTGAAGACCGGGACTGAACCGTCGAAACACCACTCCTTTTTTGCGAGTGCAGACGATTGGTTTTCTTCGATTTCGTCTTCTTCGTCGTCTTCTTCGTCTTCTTCGTCCGCGCTCTTCTTTTTTCCGCCGATTACTTCCGCACCCATCATCTCCACCGCCTCTCTCCAATCTCCGCTAAATTCTTCCAACGTCGCGCAAATCGCGTCCGTGCTCTTACACGGCGTCAAGATCCCAGTCGCCGCGCCGCCGACGCCTTCCACGAAATACTCCTCCTTACACGCTTTGTACAACTGTTTCGCGTACGAAGCGCACACTTTAAATCTATCGCTGCTACCGTTATTACCACTCTTCGATTTACTACTCCCACTACTTCCACTCCCACCGCCATAACTCCTCTCAACTAACCCGCCTCGCCCTAAATTTCTCCCGTCGCACTTGCTGCATTCGAATCGACTGTACAGCGCCGCGCACGTCGGCGAGACCGATTGCCTTTGCATCTCCACGTGATGAATCAGCATTCTGTCGGTATCTTGCGAGCTGCAGCACGTGGACGCGCGATAGTCGTCGCAAAACGTCAAAGACGCGCGCATGGGCGGTTGTTTCGTGTTTTCGCACGCGCCGACCGCCTCTTTTTCCGCTCGAATGTGCGTCACGCCGAAGTAAAAGAACGACATCGTCAACAACAACACGACGCAGAATCGGAATAAAGACAAAGACGAATTCCGACGCTCTCTTCTTCTATCCCGCGCGCTCGTCTTTGTCGTCGTCATCATCATCATCGATGTCGTCGTCGTTATCTCGAGACGCCTCTCTCTCTCTCTATATATATATATATATTTCGCGCGAGTTCGGGTTTGTTTTTCTACAGTTGCGCGTCGTTATATGCGACGACGCGCTTTGCGATGTGAAGTTTTGTCTTCATTTTCTGTTTAGGGTTTCAGACGTTTTTCCGTTTCGAGGCACAACAGAAAGAAAGAAAGCGACGCGCTCTCCATTTCCCCGCACACATAAAAGAGAGATAAGCGCGCGGCGGTGCGCGCACGAATAAAGAGAGAGAGAGTCGAGACGCGCTCGAACTTTTTCCTTCTTCGGTTCTCATCCTTCTCGGTGTCGCTCGCAAAGGCGACGCGAGCGCTTTTAAAGAGAGAAACATTTTCGCGCGTTACTCACACAGAAAAGATATCTCGTTTCGTTTCAAAGATACCGAATATATATAATATATAAAGAATGTCCGCTTTCGTCGCTTTCGCCCGGTCGACGACGATACCACAGCCGGCGGCGAACGCGTGTCGATGCGAGAGTCACGCTCGCGCGAGCGTCAGGGCGGCAACGGATGGATTTTGTGGGAATAATTATACCGCGAAAGTGTCCTCCTTCTCGACGATGATGACGAGGACGACGAGGAGACGAGGACGAGCGAGAAGAACGACTGTCCCGGGGCCGACGCCTCTCCTGGCGGCGGTGACGAAAGAGCAACGGACGGAAGATGCGTTCGAGGCGGAAGAGGAAGAGATCGTCGACGCGTCGTCGACGTCGTTTTCGTCGTCGAAACGAACGTGCGAACTCGTCTCTAGCGTTGACAACCGCTTCACGGTGAAAGGGACGATATTTCTCTCGCGCGTGAACGCGGACGACGTGTATAACATGCTCACGGATTACGAAAACGCGAGTAAAGTTTTTCCGAGCACGATTAAGAAAGTAGAGTACCTCGGGTATGAGAACGACGACGAGAACGACGATGCTTCGCGGACGAGTAGAAGCGAGAGTGGGAATAAAACTAGGACGAAGGGCGGCATCAAACACATAAAACAGACGTGCAATTGGAAGTTTTTCATATTCGGCGGGAACTTTAATATCGAGTTAGGCGTGGTCGAGAACGATTCGAAGAGACACATGACGTGCACGCTTGAAGGCGCTGCCTCGCAGAGAAAGTTTGGGTTTTTGAGAGAGTTTGAAGGTTCGTGGGAAGTCGAGGAAAACGGAGAGGAAGGAGCGAAAGTGACGCACGTGTTAAGCGTAAAGCCGAGTTTGACGCCACCGTATGCGAGCGATATATTCGTGAAACAAGTCGAAGGGATATTAGAGGACGTGGAGAGAGAGGTGCAGTCGTGGGAAAATGGGTACGCCGTGCCTATGCACCGAAGATAATATGATTTTAAACGTAGAAAAATGCGCACGCGTTGATTTTGAACAAGTGAGGGAACTCAAGAAGAGATATAATTACCCCGTGTACGATAAAAGTAGTATTATACAACAATGAACAACAACAACAACAAATTACCTTCTATTTAAAATGCGTTTCTAGCCTCGGACGCGTAAAACTTCACGTCTACGTCCGCATCAGCTTTTAATCCGTCCAAAACTTCCAAGATTTCTGTTCTGATTGCGCTCCCGACGCTCACGCTCTTCGCCATCTTCTCGAGCGATTTAGCGATGTTGAATCGGACGTTTGCCACAGAATCCGCTGCGGCAGCTTTTGCAATCGGAAAGAGCGTCCCCGCGATATCCACTTCGTCTACTTTCTCCGCCAACAAACCTAAAGTCGATGCTACCGTCACTCTCACCAGATAATTCTTTTCGGTTTGTAACAACGACTCGAGTTTAGGAATGACGTGTTCTTTCGCCCAGGCGAATCCAAACAAGGCGGTTAAGTTTTGCAAGTTTTGTCCAGCCGCTTGACGAATGCTGGACACAGGGTCCGCGAGCCAGCGCAAACATAACGAGTTCAAAACGTCTTCCGCGCTATTATTTTCGCTATCGCTAGTGCTCACCTCTTTCGAAAACAAAAACGAACTCTCGCCGGTTTGCGTGGCTAAAATCGGAATGTATTCGATGATCGCCAGTCTCACGCGCCAGTGTCGATCTTCGGCTAAATCTTTGATGGCGGGAAAAAGCTCTTTGGAAAGCGTGTCTACACCGATGACTTCGTTGACTTGGTCTAATTTGCCGATGACGTTCAGTCTCACTTCTGGAAACTCATCCTTCAACAGCACCAAAAAGATTGGTAAGAGTTGATTCACGGTTTCCTCTTTCCCTAAAGTCGGCGCAGATTCCATGACGACCGACGCCAACGCCGCTCGGACGTGTTGACTGGCATCTTTCGCGAGCTCGCGAACTCTCGGAATGATATTTTCTCTACTTCTTTCCGGTCCAGCAAGGGCGCAAAATTTGCTCACCTTTGCCGCCGCCGCGATGCGCACCTCCGCTTCCGCGTCTTCCAATAAGTTTTCGTACGCCGGAAACAAATCTTCCCTCGCGAAATCGGCGCCGATAATCTCGCACAACTCGTAAATCTGTTGCGCTACTGCGTATCTGACCCGCCAGGACGTGTCCGAACTAAACTTCAACGCCACCGGCACGATGCTCTTCAACCTTTCCTCCTCGCTCACCAACTTTGATAGACTCACGCAATCGTCCACGGCTAATAACCTCACCGAATCTTGCTCGTCCGCGGTTAACTTTGCGAACCACTTCAACACCTCGTCGTTGATAAACTGCGCATCGTTCACGTTCGCTCCGGCAACTTTTCCTAAATTCGTCGCCGCCGCTCTTCTCACCATCGGCGTCTCGTCGTCGCACAACTGGCCGAACAAACTTCTCAACTGCTCCATCATTTTCTTCTCCTCTTCTCCGGCTCCGTTATTACTTTCGTTCAGTTTCTCCAACGCGCACGCGAAAAGGCCGCACGCGCTCACCCGAGCCGTAAACCACTCCCCGGTGGCCAACCGTTTCACCAAAGGGCAAAAATGTTCCATCGAACTCGCGAGATCGCACCGTTCGCCGACTTTAACTAAACCTTCCACCGCTTTCTGCCTCACCACCGTTTCCTCCACCGTGCTCAAACTTTCCAAAGGTGGCAAAAGCAAGCACACGAACTCATCCCCGCCGACAAACGCGACGAGCGATGGGATGTGCTCCGCGACTGCCATCAAACACTCGTCGTCGTCGTCGTTCATGTCCACCAGAAAAGGCACCAACTCGTTTCTCGTGCGTTCCGGGCCTAACGCGGCGGCGATCGTCGAGAGTCGGCTGATGGAGTTTAATCGCAATCGCACGTCTTCGGACTGTTTTTTTTTTAATACGAAAAACCAAAGCGCGAAAGCGCGCAAGAGAGAAACCGCTCGTCAGTGCACACGCAGACACAAAACACAAACGCGAAAAGCGAAAGAGAGCAGAGCAGAGGAGAGGAGAGGAGAAAACGCTTCATCGCGGCAAAAGAGAGCCCCCCTCTTTCTCTCCAAAAGTCACATTTTTTGTATAAATCGGATCGGAAAGAAGAAGAAAAAAGCAATCAATCCTAAAACGAAAAATTAAAAAAAAAAGAAAGAAAGCAATCGTACCTTCAGCTCGTCGATGAGCGCGGCGACGGCGACGACGTCGTCCGGACCAGGAGCGGATGATAATGCGCTCGGCGGGTCGTTATTATTCATCGTTGTTGTTGCCGATGGTGGTGGTCGCACGGTGTCAGTCATGTTTTCTCTCTTTTTTCTTTTTGACGACTCTTCCCCAAAATTTTTTCGATTTTTTTTCTCCCCCCAAACCCCTAAACCCTAAACCCATGTTTGCTCAAAAACGTCAGCAGCCGCAGGGAAAAAATCGTCAGAGAGAGAGAGAGAGAAGAAGTACACAGTAGGAGAAAAAAGAACACAAAATCAAAAGAAGGGGGGGACGCCGACGAGAGAGCACAGAATAGAGTCATACACACGTACACACACGCGGTCGTTTACGAAGAAGATATAAAAGAGATACAGAACGAGAGAAGAAAGAAAAGATGAATCAACCATCGCGCGCGGAAAAATTCCTCATGCCCCCGGGGTCTCGAAAACTGTCGTACACGCCGGATACGAAATTACCAAACGCCGGGGAGTTTATTCTCATGCGCGAAGATCACACGCTCGGGAACATGCTCCGGATGGAACTGCACAACGATCCGAACGTGGTTTTTGCGGGGTATCAGCATCCGCACCCGACGGATCACCGGATTATTATTAAAGTGCACACGAATTCGGAGACGAATCCGGTGCGAGCGATGAAGGAGGCGAATCAGAGGCTGACGGAAACGGTGGAGAGTTTGAAGACGCAGTGGGAGAGCGAGTTGGAAAGCGTGAGAGATAGTGGGGCTATTTGAGCGTCGAAGACGCTTTGTATTGTTGTTATTATTATTATTATCTTATTATTGAAACCTATTACTACGTGTGTTTGTATATGCGCGCTCTATTTTGAAGAAGAAGAAGTGAGAGGATCGTCTTCGTCGAGAACGGACGGCTCGTTGTAAGAGGAAGACCTTCCGTTGTCGTCGTCGTCGCGATGCGACGTCGAAGAAAATAAATACTTGACGCCTTTTGCGGCGTAGTTCATCATTTTCGTGAGCGCGTCGTCTTCGTCGAGCTCGTCGTCGGAGAGGTGTTCGTCCAACTCGCCGGCTTCCTCGATTTTATCGTCGGCGTTGTTCTCGTTTGAGGTATCGCCGTAGAAGGCTTTGCCAGTCGTTGAAACCGCGTCGTTGTCGTCGTCTTCCTTGTTATACTCTTCTCGCTCATCTTTACCTTTGCTCGCTTTTTCTCGCATCATGATCTCTCTCGCGTTGAACATGCTCTCCGCTTTCAACAAATCTTTCCTATTGCCTAATCGTCCAACTTTCTTCTTCGGAGTCAAACCGCACATCTCTTTTCCCGCGCCGCATCGGTTGATGTACCCAGCTCCGACTAACCCGTCTAATATCGCATGCTCTAACTCCATGGAATGTACCGCGTCCACTCCACTTCGTTCCGTACCTCTCAACACGTAATATTGATACTTTGCCTCTGGCGGCAACGCGGACGGGAGTTGGTTTCTCCATCCTCTCCCGACGTTTCTATCGTCCACGCCGAATCCGTACAGATTAACCTCGTCGCATAAACTCATCGCCATTACGGTGGATATGATCCCCGAACTCGGCGTATTCCCACCTTTTGGTTTAAACCCTTTCGCTATACACTTATCCGCCTTCGATTTAAACTCTCTCATGAGTTTCCCAACCGCGCCTCGAACCGCGCTTTCTAAACCAACCACGCGCACGTCCGGTCTTTGCGGATACGCCTTCACCAAATTCCTCGCAATCTTATCGATCCCTCTCGAGGCGATCAAATACACGTCTTTCTCCAACGGCAAATACTCCTTATCTCCTCTCGAGTACTGTTGCGTCCATTTCTTATTCAACACCCGAAACGTCGTCTTCTCGCCGACGAAAGCTTCGTACGTCGCCGTCGGCGCTTGGTTTTGTCTGAACACCACGTCGTGCGCGTCGATCGCCTTACCAAACTCCGCAGATTTCAATATCCCACCGTTCCCAACGACCGCGCATCGTTTGAACTTCACTCGCCTCGCTATCCGTTCCGGTACTCCTTTATTCGCATTCGCATTCGACGACGACGACGACGTCCCGCTCTCGTCCGTCACGTCGATGGTTTTGAAAATCTGCGATGGTTTCGGCAACATCCGCTCCGGCATTCCATCCACCAAAATTTTCGCCGCCGCTTTCATCCTCGACGGAACATGCGCCGGACACGCGTCTTCTTCTTCTTCTCCTCCTCCTTCTGTCGTTCCAAACTGGCCGACGTTCGGTGCGGTCGTTCCAGACCGCGACGCGAACGGGACCGAAAACTCCATCGCAGAAACGATACCGACAGCAGCGCGAAGGAGTCGCGATTGATGTCGATTTTCCCCGCCCGAACAAACCAGGAAGCACAGAAGAAGGAGCAGGAAAGAGACTCTCAAAGAAGGAGAAGGAGAAGAAGAAGAAAAAGAAGAGCCGGAGGAACGGGGTTTGCGCCGTGTTTTCATCGCTCCTTTCGCTCCTTTCGCGCGTGTTTTGTTTCGCTTCTCTTTCCCGAACAACGCCGGAAGAAGAAGAAAACAAAAATGGTTGAAACCCTAAACAAAAAAGTTTGGAAAAAAAAGACGACCGTTTGAAAAAACTTCGGCAAAAAAAAAGCGTAACCGTAACCGCGATACGTAACGCCGGCTCCTCCGATCCTCGGTTTAAAGAGCCAGAGAGAGATAAACCATCATCTCGAGATTCGATGTCGTTTTCTCCCTCTCGACTGCCAGGAGGCGCGGCGGTGCCTCGATTTGGATCGAGCGTTATGAATGGATGGAGTTGTTCGCATCATCATAATCATCATCGTTTTCGTCGAACCGCCGGCTTGAAATCATCGTCGCATCGACGACCGAAACGCGCGAGCGCGAAGACGCCAACCGTCTTCGCTTCTTCTTCGTTCCAACAGAGAGATTTATGCGAAGGCAACGAAGGTGAAGACGTCGAGATTTTGCAGAGAGATCTCGTCGAGGAAGGGCTGTTGGATCAAAAACACGCGAACGGGTACGTCGCGTTTTTAGATATCTTTTTTTTTTCCGTTGGACTTTTACTTCGCGTTGTCGTGTGTTTGTTGTCTCTCTCGTCTTCAAATATCTATACGAAAACTTTACTGAACTTTGCACTTTCAAATCTCTCTCTCTCTCTACATGTATAACATCATGAAAACAACGAATGCAACACAGGCACTTCAACGGCCAAACGACCGAGGCGATCGCGACGCTTCAGCAACAGTTCGGTTTACCCGTCACCGGCGAATGGACCGAGTTGGAAAGGTTGGTGTTTCAAGGCGCGACGAACGGAACGCCGACGACCAACGCCGGGAAGCGAGCGCTGGCGCCGCCGACGGCGAGAGGGAAGAGGGCGCTGGAAAACGCGCAGATGTATTACACGAGCGTGGAGAGTTCGGATGATTTGTTCAGATACGGTGGAAACGCGTTGCAACGGTTCGTGCAGCCTGGGTTTTCTGGAGATATTTTGACCGGGTTGGTGTGGGGGATTGGCGTCGCGAGCGCGGTGTCGTTTGCGAATGATCTCTTTGAAGATTATTTGCAACCTGGTCAACAAAGATCGAAAAAACAACAGAGAAGAAGGGTTGAGTCGAAGGAAGAAGGGTTGTTGCCACAGCTGAACTTTTTCGGTGGCGGTGGTGGTAACAGGGGCAACGGCGGTCGAATCCAACGCGCGTTCAAGCAAGGAGGAGGACAACGGCAACAACAGCAGCAACAACAACAGCCTTTCGAGAGAGGTGTTGCGTATGCATCTTCTTCCTCGCCTTTTCCTCAACGTGGTGGTGGTAATGCACCGGTGCCGTATTGGCAAACGGGACGCACGGCGCGCATGTTGCAAGAATACCACGGAGCTTCTGCTTCTTCCAACTTTGTGCCGCCATCAAACGCGCCCGGTTCGAGTGCGCCGCCGTCGCCGGCGTTCGCCCAAATGAATACGAACGCGTCGGCATCAATGAGTGTAAAAGAGATGAACGCGCTTCGCAAAGAAATCACGCGACGAAACGCGAGTCAGGCGTTTGCGCAGTATAACAACAGTAGCGGCAGTGCGCCGGCGCAAAAGAGAAACACAAAATTAGGCTCTCGAGATGCCGCCTTGGAACCGATCCAAGCAAAATCTCGCACTCAAACGCTCGAAAGACCGGGTTACGCGAATGATGGCTTCGGCGAGTACGGGAATAAGAACGGCAGGCAAGGTAACAATAGCAGTAACGGCGCCACCACCACCAGCAGCAACAACAATTCAGGAGGCGCGATGGACGAACACAATCGAGGGCCGCTGTATGTCCAAGGCTTGGACTTCCTCCGAGAAATCCCAAGCAAAGTTCCAAACTTGTTCGCACCGAGCGAGTTTTCTGCTCGAGCGATTAAAGAACGCGAGTTGGAAGCGTCCATCCAGGAAGCTCGACGGATTGCCGAGAACGAGCGCGCGGAAAAGCACAAAGCGCAAGAGGCGTTTGCGAGACAAAAATCGGAACTCTTGGAGGTTTCAAGAATCGCTCGGCAAGCCTCCTTTGTGGCTGATTCGCATGAACAACGCATCAAGGAAATCCAAGAGAAACTGAATGCCATGCAAGTCAACGAAGGGACGAAAATGGAAAGTTTAGTCGGTCGAATCGACGAGTTAGAATCCTTCGTCAAGAAGTCGCTGCAGGAGAAATTTGAAAGTCTGGAGGTTGCTGCGGAGCGCAAATTCAAGCAGCTCGCCCTCGATGTCGAGAGAGTCGAGTTAGCGATGAAGGATGCCGGCTCAAACTTGGATGAACTCGATACGATTGGTCAAGTCACGATGGCTTTATCGAGCGTAAAGAATGACGTGACAGCAAAGTTACAAGCATTCGAAACGCAGTTGAACGAACAGTTGGAAGCGACGTCGAGGCAAATGAAAGAGGACCGAGAAAGCGATACGCGTGCCGATATTGCTTTCGCAAAGTTGGACGCGCTCGAGCATACTCTTTTAGACGTCCAATCTGGTGCCGGTGCTGAAATCGAGCGTTTACAGGCGCACATTGATCGATTAGAAGCGAGCTTGCAAGCCGCTCCGGCTCCGGCAGTCGTCGAAAACGAAATTGTACACGAAGAAGAAGAAGAAAAAGAAGAGGTCATTATTCCATCCTCTTCCGCGTACACGGAAGTGGATACGTTAGAAGAGTTGGATGTAGTAGAAGAACAAGAACAAGAAGAAGTTGTCGAGGAAGTTGTCGAAGAGAAGAAACAACAACTCGAGAATCTCTTCGCGGCGCCCTCGGTACCAGATGTCGTCATTCCCGTAGCTCCACAAGTCTCTCCTGTTCCAGAAGTTGAAAAAGAGGACGATTTTGTCGAGGGACAGATATTCGAAACTGGTATTCCGAAACGCATCGCTACCGGTCGTGAAGTTATGTTGCAAGGCTTCCATTGGGAGTCGCACAAATCTGAATGGTACGACATCGTCAGCGACCGCGTGGAGCAAATCAGAGATGCTGGATTCACGCAGGTTTGGCTCCCTCCGTCCGCGGACTCGCTCGCACCGCAGGGGTATTTGCCCAGAAACTTATATAAGCTCGACTCCCACTACGGATCTGCCGAGAAGCTCAAAGCGTTGACTCGTAAGATGAAGGAAAACAATATCTTGCCTGTCTTGGACGCCGTGTTGAACCATCGTTGCGCGACGCACCAAGGTGCCGGCGGAAAATGGAACCGATGGGAAGGCACTGGTATTGACTGGGGAGAGTGGGCTATTTCCAACGAGCAACCAGACTTTGCCGGCTCCGGGAACGCTCCGACTGGCGACGTATTCCACGGTGCGCCAAATATCGATCACACTCAAGAGAGAGTGCGCCAGGATTTGTGCAAATATATGAGATATTTGACTTCCGACGAAGTTGGTTTCGGTGGTATTAGATTTGATTTCTCCAAAGGATACGGTGGTTCGTTCACCGGAGAATACGTACGCGCGTGTGAAGATAATGTCGAGTTTGCCGTTGGGGAGTTTTGGGATACCATGAACTACGGTGTTGGATTGGAATACAACCAAGATTCGCACAGGCAAGCGATTGTTGATTGGGTCGACCAAACTGGCGGATGTTGCACTGCATTCGATTTCACAACCAAGGGTATATTGCAAGAAGCCTGTGGACGCGGCGAGTTCTGGCGTCTCGTCGACGCTCAAGGTCGCGCTCCGGGCGTCATCGGTTTATGGCCAGCCCGCGCGGTGACCTTCTTGGACAACCACGACACGGGTAGTACCCAAGCACATTGGCCGTTCCCTGGGAGTCAAGTCGGTCAAGGTTATGCGTATATCTTGACCCATCCGGGTACTCCGTGCGTGTTCTGGGACCACTACTTCGATTGGGGCGACAATTTGCGCAAGCAAATCGATTCTTTACTCGACGTCCGCGACAAGATGAAAATCCACGCTCGATCCGTCTTGAAAATTGAACACGCCAAGGATAACTTATACGCCGCGAAAATCGACGATAAAGTCGCCGTTAAATTAGGTCGCGAACACTGGGAACCTAAAGGCGACGGTTGGAAAGTCGACGCCTTCGGCGACGATTGGTGCGTCTGGACGTTGACCAAGTAAAAAAGACAAAGAAAGAACCGTAGTTGAGAAAAAAACTCGCTCGCACGCACGCGCGCGACGAAAAAACAAACAAAAAAGAAAGAAGATTCCGAGTCTCTTCTCATGGTGTATTGCGAGAGTGACCGTTCGCATCGACTGGTCTGAAAAGAAGCTCGATGGTTCGCTCGACGCAATTTGAGAGAGAGAAGGGAAAGGAAGTACACGTAGACAAGACATGCCATTTTTTTATTTATACAACACAAAAACTGCTTTGCGAACACGAAAAAAAGTCAACCACAACCCACAGATCTTCACACACGATTCGCACTTCCATCGCCTCCGACGGACTTTTAATAGAAGTCTCTCAACGTTCGAACGCAAGAAAAGATCGCATCCATGACATCCGCGTCGCCTTTCCTCGCCAGCTCGCGTTCGTCGTCGTCGGTCGTGAACGCCAACACCAACAACTTCAACGGCAAAACGTCGCTTCGTTTTCCCCACGATGCGAAGAAGACGTCGTTCGCATCCTTAGCGCCTGCAGGGAAGAAGCACCACGCGATGATGCTTTCGCGCGACGGAAACTCTGCCGCGGTGAATCGTTTGCGTCTAGAGGTACGTCTGAACAACGCAAAGAGAGAGCGCGCATCGTTTTTGTTTGCGCGGCAGCAGCAACCGATGGAAGAAAAAAAATACCTAAAAATAAACTTCTCTATCTCTCTCTTACTGAACAGGCACGAAGGGAACACTCTCAAAATCGAGCGATAGCGGATGACACCGTCGGTTTTACCAGCGGCAACAGCAGCAACAGCAAATCCAGCAGCGCTTCCTCGTCGACGGAGACGCAGAATCGACTGGTGACGGAAATATTAGAAAACGTGGACGATGGAGGTGAGTAAAGTTTTCCCCTAATTTGGCTTTTAGCTCTCTTTCGGACGGACGCGCGGAGACATCTGACGCTTTCTTCTTCTTCTTCTTTTTCTATCTCTTTCTTTTGAAAACAGCGTTCGGCAGTGCAATGTCCCCGGAAAAAGACCAGCAAACATTTGAAAATATCAAGCAGTTAGAACTCGTCTCCCAAATCAAACCGTTGTCGAACCCGAAAATTTTTGGCTATTACGACGTGGCGTATACGAAAGCCGGGTCGAAGCAAGACGGCGCGCCAGCAGGAGGAGTGTTTCGATCTAAAATTGGGAGGCTTATATTTAAAACGGAAGGTTTAGAGCAAAACCTGGTGGAACCGAACTTTGTGGAGAACAGAGTCGCGTTTGAGTTGTTCGGCTGTATTCCAGGGGAGGTGAAATTGAGAGGCACGTTTGAGCAGTCGAAAGCGCACGATAACGACGGGAAAACGGTACGAGCGCAATTCGGTTCGCCGACGTTTAGAATCTTTGGGTTCCCAGCAGTGCCGATTGGACCAAAATCAGAGGTGACTTTAGCGACGACATACATCGATGATCGCGTGCGATTAGGTTTAGGCGGACGCGGTTCTCGGTTTGTTTTTAGGCGCAAATCGAAAGAGCAACACGAGAGAGATATGGGGTATTGGGGGGTTGGCGGGTTAGCCGTGGTCACAAACATAGTCAGCACAATTTGCATGTTCCTTTCGGCGAGGTACTATCAATCGCTAGGGACGAGGCCGGGGATGACGGCTAGTTTGTACGCCGCGTGTGCGTTGTTGTTCTGCTTTAACTTTATTTTGAGGCACGCTGGGAAGAAGTGCGAACGCGACGGGTGGGAAGTCGCTCCGGAGTTGTCTGAGGAAGCAAAGTCCTTCTTGAAAGGCACGAGAGAGAACAAAACGGAAAACGTGTTTGGAAAGAGCAACAGCTAATGCGTGATGATGTGTATCTATTCTTTATTCTTTTAAATATAGCGAGCGGCGGTACTACTACTACTACTACAACATGACACAATCTACTACGTCTTCATCGTCCATGTCTAAACTCTCCGGCGTATCTTCGCTAACTTTAATTCTATCACCGTCGAACGTGAGCTTTGCCTTCGCGATGTCCCCTTTTGGCTGATGTTCGTTGACAAAATCTTTCCATATCCGTTCAAAAGTGTACCTCTTCGATGTCTCGAACTCCACTTTATTCGTGTTGCTAAACGCGAACACCAACTGTATCGGCTCGTATCGCACGAGGTCGTCGGCGTCGGCGTTATTAACATCCGAAACTCTAGCGCCATCGTTGTTGCTGTTATCGTCGTCGTCATCATCTGCAACAAAACCCTCGTCATCTTCGAATTCCCTCGCGTCCGTTTTCTTCGTCAACTCTCTCATAAGCGCCGAGGCTTCTCGCAACTTGTCGTCGTTATATTTCTCTCTCTCCGTTTTTCCTCCGCTCGCCGCCTTCGCGTCGTCGTCGTCGTCGTCGCCGCCGTCCGATTCCGAGACTTTCCTCTCCGCGCCAACTCTCGCCGTCGTTTCCTTCTCTTTCGCGTCCTCCTCGTCGTCGTCTGACATCAAACATCTTCTCTTCCTCTCCTCTTCCTCTCTCCCTCCTCCCGATTTCCTCTTCTTCCCATCTTCGTTGCCGTCGCCGTCCTCTTCATCGTCGTCTTCATCGCTGATGCTGCTACTGGTATTATTATTATCATCCTCGACGGGGTTAAAATCTCTCCTCGCGCTCTCCTCGCGCTCTTTTCTCCGGTTTTTGTAGCTCGGCGCGTAGAACAAATCGTCGTCGTCGTCGTCGTCGTCGTCGTCGTCGTCGTCGCTGCTGCTCATTCTCGTGCGGTATATAGTTTTTCGTTTTTGTGACTCTTTGCGATTTTTTGAATTTTTTTTTGCATCTGAAAGTTTAGGGTTTTGCTAATTTTTTGGCTCTCACGCTCTCTCGTCCCTCAGCAAGGCAACCAACCGCGTAACGAACAACACACTTTTTATTCCATTCTTTTCTCTCTCTCGTTCTCTCGCACACTTTAACGACAATAATACTATAAT
>Ga0181561_10000170_pt1 | contig 49810 bp, 57 predicted proteins | sample 011ome_19_FD_133760 | JGI IMG/M metagenome (GOLD analysis project Ga0181561, IMG submission 133760) | Coastal salt marsh microbial communities from the Groves Creek Marsh, Skidaway Island, Georgia - 011510BT metaG (megahit assembly) | ecosystem: Environmental > Aquatic > Marine > Intertidal... | reverse complement strand
GGCTCTGAATTCACCAAAATACTTGGTGATCGCTGCCGTCAGGGTTGTCTTACCGTGGTCAACGTGGCCGATTGTGCCGATGTTAACGTGTGGTTTCGTGCGTTCAAACTTTGACTTAGCCATTTGCTAGCGCCCTTAATTTTGCGGGGCCGAGAATGGCCCGTTTCAACATCGCGGGCGATGTATTCTGGATTGAGGTGGAAAGCAAGTACCAGTTCAAATCTTCACGCCTTTGAGGCGCGTAGCCAATACCCTACTAAACCGCTTTGAAATGTATCGGCGCGTAATTCAGTTAGTTATCGGCGTCGCAGCGCACAACTCTCGAAAACCAACATTGCGACCTATCTTGCCGCAGTCGGCCTCACCGAGAGGCGCCTGACCTCGGGCCTGATCCTGTATCACGCTGGCGAAAATGATCTCGCGGTCACGCATATGAAACACCCGAAAGACGAAATCAACACGTCCCTCGCGCCAATGATCGAGGCCTATGGCGTTACAGACAAGTGCAGCCTCGTTCTCCCCCCGTCAACCGCGTTGCCCCTGTCACTTCGGGGACGCGATTGGCAGTTGTCGGATGGGTGCAAAGCTGGATCAGAGATGCAGGGCAACGCGAAATTCTCTTTGATCTGGAACGGAGCCTACGGCAGGTTTTTGAGACAGACAGAAAATCAAAGCTCTTCGACCTCTTGTCAAAAAGCCTTTCAAACTTGCTGCGCATGTGGGCCGATCACTAAAGCGGCCCGCGCCCGTTTACGAAAACTTGTTATTCTTCGGGAAACCATGTGGCGGGCGTTTGCCAACGCCGCCGCGTGCACCCTTCCATTCCGTCATGTCAGGCTCTGTGCGGGTTTTGCCTCCGCCCATCTGCCACGACAACCCGTCTGCCCATTGGAACGTAGTTAAATCGCACAAACCACCGTCGATTTCCAAGGTGCCCTGACGACCAGCGGCTTTCTTATACTTCTGAAGACGCACGCCCTTACCACGGCCCATCTCGGGCAATTCATCGGTCGCAAAGACCAACAGTTTGGCATTCTCCGACACCACAGCAACATGATCGCCATTCATCCGAATACAGGCTTTTGCAACGCCGTCACCGACGTTCAAAACCTGCTTGCCGGTGCGGGTCTGCGCAATAATGTCGTTCTCAGGCACGATAAATCCGTTGCCTTCATCCGAGGCCACGATCAAGCGCATGCCCGGCTGGTGCACCAGAATATCAACGATATCGGCCTCATTGGGCAGATCAACCATCAAACGGAGCGGCTCGCCCATACCACGCCCACCGGGCAGGTTGGCAGCAACAACGGTATAGAAACGGCCATTCGTGCCAAAGACTAACAGCTTATCGGTAGTCTCCGCATGGAAGATAAAGCGGGGGCCGTCACCGTCCTTGAACTTCATCTCGCGGGTCAGGTCGATATGACCCGTCATCGCGCGAATCCAGCCCATCTTCGAACAAACAATCGTCACTGGCTCTTTGTCGATCATCGCCTCAAGCGGTACGTCAACAACTTCGGCTGCCATTGCAAATTGCGTACGACGGGCGCCGCCAATGCTATCGCGGCCAAACTGCTTGCGGGTCTCGCGCAGCTGCTCGGCAATCTTCGCCCACTGCACATCACCGCTATCAAGCAGGTCTTCCAGTTCGGCACGCTCAAGCATCAACGCATCGCGCTCTTTGACCAGTTCGATCTCTTCCAAGCGGCGCAGGGAGCGCAAACGCATGTTCAAAATCGCTTCGGCCTGCACTTCGGTCAGAGAAATCTCAGGGTCGGCACCTTCAACAATCGGCGAGCGATAGTCGGCCTCAGTCATGGCACGCGGATGCTCGACACCCCAATCCTCAACCATCAAGGCCTGCTTGGGGGCATCATCATAACGAATAATGTCGATCACACGGTCGAGGTTCAGGAAGGCAATGATAAAGCCTTCGAGCACTTCCAAGCGGTGATCGATCTTTTCCATGCGATGCTGCGAACGACGGATAAGCACATCCCGACGATGATCCAAAAACGCACGGAGCACTTCTTTGAGCGAGCAAACCTTCGGCGTCAAACCGTCGATCAATACGTTCATGTTCAGGCTAAAACGGATTTCAAGATCGGAGTTGCGGAACAACATCCCCATCATCATCTCAGGATCAACCGTCTTGGATCGCGGCTCTAGAACCATGCGAATATCTTCCGCAGATTCGTCACGCACATCGGCCAACAACGGCACCTTCTTGAGTTGGATCACTTCCGCCAATTTCTCAATCAGCTTGGATTTCTGCACCTGATACGGGATTTCGGTGACAATAACCTGCCACTGACCACGGCCCAGATCCTCGACCTCCCACTTGGCGCGCAAACGGAACGCGCCACGCCCAGTGCGATAGGCCTCTGCAATGTTTTCCTTCGGCTCGACGATCACACCGCCTGTCGGAAAATCAGGGCCAGGAATGTAGCCCAGCAATGTCTCGTCACGCACGTCAGGCGACTTGATCATATGCAAACAGGCATCAATCAATTCGTGCAGGTTATGCGGCGGAATATTCGTCGCCATACCAACGGCGATCCCAGTGGAGCCATTGGCGAGCAAATTCGGGAACGACGCGGGAAACACAACGGGTTCCTCAAGCGTGCCATCATAATTGGGGCGATAATCAACCGCGTTCTCGGTCAGCCCTTCCATCAAGGCCTCGGCTGCTGCCGTCATCCGCGCTTCTGTATATCGCGACGCCGCAGGGTTATCGCCGTCGATGTTGCCAAAGTTACCTTGTCCATGGACCAGCGGATAGCGCACGTTAAAATCTTGGGCCAAACGGGCCATCGCATCATAAATCGCGGCGTCACCGTGCGGGTGATAGTTCCCCATCACGTCGCCCGAAATCTTCGCCGATTTACGGAAACCACCATTGGACGCCAGCTTCAGCTCGCGCATCGCAAAAAGGATACGACGGTGAACCGGCTTTAGCCCGTCACGCGCATCAGGCAGGGCGCGGTGCATAATTGTAGACAGCGCATAGGTCAGATAACGATCGCCAATTGCACGGCGAAGCGGTTCTGTCGTTTCCAAAGTCGGATCAATGATATCGTCACTCATAGGTGTGGTGTATCTGGGCCGCCAAGGGCCGTAAAGACACCAATAGGGGGAACGACATTAACTTTTTCCCTGACCCTTTCGTCAGTTTGGTTTATAAATAAAGTGTAACGATTGAACTTTTAAGATTCGACCCGGGGGGGTCTACTGCCATGGACAAATTTATTGTCGGAACTTTTTTGCTTTTAGGATTTGGTTTCTACGAACTCTCAGGCGGGTCAGAATTCGAACCCGAACAATTACAGACGCAAGACATTGCCGTAGTTGAAGCTGCACCAGAAGCCGTGCCATTTGACCAACCACAAGTCACCCGTGCCGCACCCATGCAAATCGCACGCGAAGCACCTGTTGAAGAGGCCCAAATCATTGAGGCATCTTTGGAAGTGCCCGCAGCGGAACCTGCCGTGGAAGAACTAACCCTGGATTTGCGCGCCGTCTCAGGCAACCGCGTGAATATGCGCACAGGGCCTGGCACTGACTATGAGGTTTTGGACAAATTGGTGCGCGGCACCGAGGCCGAGGTGATCGAAATCACTGCCGACGGCTGGGCGCGTATTCGTGTTGTGGGCACAGGCCAAGTGGGCTGGATGGCAGAGCGTTTGCTCGACGCAATCTAACACTTGTCACCGCTATGTTGTCGCGTCAAAGAGGCGTCATGACACAAAAATCAATCCTCATCACGGGCTGCTCTTCTGGTATCGGATACGATGCAGCCCTCGGTTTTCGCGCCCTCGGTTGGCGCGTCTTTGCAAGCTGCCGTCAACAATCCGACTGCGACCGCCTGATCGCAGAAGGCTTTGACAGCCCCCTGATCGACTACGACGATTCCGTCACGATCAAAGACGGCTTAGCAGAGGTCATGGCCGCAACTGGTGGCACTTTAGACGTTCTTTATAACAGCGGCGCCTTCGCCTGCCCTGCAGCCGTCGAGGATTTGCCCCGCGACGCGTTGCGTGCCATCTTCGAGACAAATGTCTTTGGTTATCATGAACTTACCAACCTCGCGATCCCCGTTATGCGGGCGCAAAATCATGGGCGTATCATCAACTGCTCCTCCGTCCTCGGGCTTGTCGGCCTGAAATGGCGTGGTGCTTATGTCTCGACCAAATTCGCGCTTGAAGGGCTGACCGATGTGCTTCGCATCGAAATGGCCGACACGAATATCAAAGTCATTCTCGTGGAACCGGGCCCGATCACATCCGACATTCGCAAAAACGCGATTCCGCATTTTGAGCGTTGGATTGATTGGGAAAACTCGGCGCGAGCGCAGGAATACATCGCCCTCAAAGACCGGCTTTATACCGATAGCGGCCCCGACACGTTTGAATTGCCCGCCGATGCAGTCACCAAAAAGCTGATCCATGCGGCAACCGCCAAACGGCCAAAAGCGCGTTACTATGTCACTAAGCCCACGTATCTTATGGGTTTTCTGCGCCGCATCTTGCCGACGCGCCTTCTTGACGCAGTCATATCTATGGGGTGACCCTTTCTTTTTGGCGGAGCTCTGCTAGATCTAGTGGCACGTTATTGAAGGACCGTGAACATGGCATCTGATCCGCTTTTCCTCCTCGTGGCCTTGGCCGTTCTGATTGTGCTGGGCATTTTGATGTTCGGGATTGGCACCTTTGGCAAAGGTGGGGATTTCAACAGAAAACACGCCAATCGGATCATGCGCTGGCGCATTGGGGCGCAGGCCGTGGCCGTCGCTTTGATCCTGATTTACGTGTATTTCCGCCGCTAGATAGGAGCCTACAAAATGGTTGTTCTCAACAAAATCTACACAAAGACTGGCGACGCGGGCGAGACCGCTTTGGGCGATGGCAGCCGAGTCACGAAGCACTCACTGCGCGTGCACAGCTACGGCACAGTTGACGAGACAAACGCGACCGTCGGCATGGCCCGTATCTACGCTGTTGGCGAAATCGACGCGCAATTGGCGATGATCCAGAACGATCTTTTTGACCTTGGCGCGGACCTTTGCCGCCCAGACATGGCAAAAGATTCGGACGCGGAATACCAGCCGCTGCGCATGACCGACGCGCAAGTTGCCCGCCTAGAGACACAAATCGACGCGATGACGAAAGAGGTCGCGCCGCTACGCAGCTTCATCCTTCCGGGTGGATCCGCCTTGGCAGCCCACCTGCACCTGTGCCGCACCGTGTCGCGCCGCGCTGAACGGCTCTCGGTGGAATTGGCGAGTGTTGAGGCCGTGAACCCTGTGGCGGTCAAATACCTCAACCGCCTTTCAGACTGGTTCTTCCAAGCCTCACGCATCGCCAACGATAACGGCAAGAACGACGTCCTCTGGGTTCCGGGGGCGAACCGTTAATCGGCGGGCTTCACTGGCGTCCAAATCTCAAAGCCGCCCTCGCCTGTTTCAGGCACGTAAGACGGGCCGTAGAATTCGAGCATCGGGCCTTCTGCGGATTGGTAGTCTGACGTGTCTATCCAGTCCATCACAATAGAAATCACATCGCCGATCCGGCTCACATTCTCGGACGACTTAAAAACCGCGAAATTCGCGGCGGGCGCTGTAATATGCGTGTAACCCTCTGGGATCGCACCAAGTTTGCTAACTTCACAGGCACACGCATAGCGCCACGAGTCACCCTCAAACCCATGAACAATGCCGTAAGACCCCTTCCCAAGAGAATTCTCAATCGCAAGGTCTGCCGCGTTAAATTCGGCCCATTGCGCAGGGATCGCGGGCAATTCGTCGTCTGTCATTGGCCGATCAAGCCCGACAAAATTGCGTTTCGGTTTTTGGACAAAAATTGGTGTGCTGATCTTCAAGCCGCCAAACATCTATATTTCCTTATTTGGGATTAAGTCCGCCAGCGCGAAGGGCGCGGCACATTACGGGTGAGCAGCCAGCCAATTGGGCGCGGCACACCTTTTTCTTTCATGGCGTGTATGCCGATTTTCTGCATTTCAGCCGCGGCAATATCAGGCGCAAGAAACGCACCATCGGTATAAAAATAGGAACAATAGTTGGTGGATTTGCTGCCGTCGACATGACTGCCACCCCCTTGCGGTTTTTGCTTTCGCGGCCCCCCGCAGCTTTGACGCATCTGTCCCATTGTCCCTCCATTTCCACCATATTAGCCAATTGTCGCGGCTCGCCAAGTTGAATGTTTTGACCATATTTTTGGCAACGTGGCGTCCTTGTGTCGCGCCGCGTCGATTTTTCACTGTTTTCCCCTCTCCGAGCGTGTAACAAATCGCCAGAGTGAAAAGCTTAGTAGAACCTAACAGGAGAAAACCGCGATGAAGGTCCTCGTACCCGTCAAACGCGTGATCGACTATAACGTGAAAGTGCGCGTCAAAGCGGACGGAAGCGGTGTTGATCTTGCGAACGTAAAAATGTCGATGAACCCATTTGACGAAATTGCCGTCGAAGAGGCGATCCGCTTGCGTGAAGCTGGCAAAGTCGAGGAGGTCGTTGCGGTCTCTATTGGCGTTAAGCAAAATCAAGAAACATTGCGCACTGCCCTCGCGATGGGCGCGGACCGTGCAATCCTCGTGATTGCGGCCGAAGATGTGCACACAGATATCGAGCCTTTGGCCGTTGCCAAAATTCTGGCTGCTATCGTGAAAGAAGAGGCTCCTGGTCTGGTTCTTGCAGGCAAGCAAGCGATTGATAACGACATGAACGCGACGGGCCAGATGCTCTCTGCGCTCTTGGGTTGGTCCCAAGCGACGTTCGCGTCCGAGCTGGACGTTGACGGTGATAGCGCCACTGTCACACGCGAAGTTGACGGCGGCCTTCAGACCATCAAAGTCAAAATGCCAACAATCGTTACTGTTGATTTGCGTTTGAACGAGCCACGTTATGCCTCGCTGCCAAACATCATGAAGGCCAAGAAAAAGCCGCTGGATGAAAAGACACCTGCGGATTACGGCGTCGATGTCACCCCGCGCCTCACAATCGTGGCCACGACCGAGCCTGAAACACGCAAGGCTGGTATCATCGTCAAATCTGTCGATGAACTGATTGAAAAACTCAAAGAAGTGGGGGCTGTATAACATGGCTGTTCTTCTCTTAGCGGACGTCACAAATGGCGCGCTTTCAACCGATTCCGTTGCAAAAACCCTGACGGCTGTTTCCTCACTGGGCGACGTGCATGTTCTGGTCGCAGGCAAAGGCGGCGATGCCGCTGCGGCCGAAGCTGCGACATTGACCGGCGTCACCAAGGTTATTTTTGCTGATGATCACGGCTTTTGCCATGCGATGGCAGAGCCTGTTGCGGCACTCGTTGCGGGCATGGCGAGCGACTATAGCCACATCGTAGCACCTGGCACGACCGATGCGAAAAACATCATGCCGCGCGTTGCGGCGCTTCTTGACGTGATGGTGATTTCCGAAGTGACTGCGATCATTGATGCGGATACTTTCGAGCGTCCGATCTATGCAGGTAACGCGATCCAGACTGTGAAATCCACCGATGCGAAAAAGGTTATGACCGTCCGCACCGCTGGTTTTGATGCGGCTCCCGCGGGCGGCTCTGCCCCTGTTGAGACATCTTCAACGGCGGCGGAAACAGGCAAGTCCGAGTGGATTGCTGACAAAGTGGCCTCTTCTGATCGTCCAGAGCTTACATCTGCGGGTGTTGTTGTTTCTGGTGGTCGTGGTGTTGGCTCCGAAGACGACTTCAAGCTGATCGAAGGTTTGGCTGACAAGCTTGGTGCGGCTGTTGGTGCGTCCCGCGCGGCGGTTGATTCGGGCTATGCGCCGAACGATTGGCAAGTTGGCCAAACGGGTAAGGTGGTTGCACCTGATCTCTACGTTGCCATCGGTATCTCGGGCGCTATTCAGCACCTTGCAGGTATGAAGGACTCCAAGATCATTGTCGCGATCAACAAAGACGAAGAAGCACCAATTTTCCAAGTCGCTGACTTTGGTTTGGTTGCCGATTTGTTTGACGCTGTGCCAGAGCTGACGAGCAAGCTCTAGGCCGCGCAAATTACAAAAACAACGGGCCCGCCTCTGATCTGGAGGCGGGCCTTTTTACTGGTTAAATCAAACTCTTGATGACGGGGGCGAGCTTGTTGCTCACCTCGGCATGACACGCAACACCAAGCATTTCAGACGCGGCTTTCACCTGCATTGCCGAGAAATACATGCCTTTTGTGCCCTGCTGCAACGCGATGCTCGACGGCTCTGCAATCACAACATTCTTTACCAAAGGCCGCAATGCGTCGATCATATCTGTGGAAATAAACAACGGGTCTGCTTGCAAAGGACGGTCGCGCGCATTCCACGGGTCGTTCGACACATCCTCCCGGCCGAACCACAAAAGCACGACCTTTGGCCCGATTTGCCCCAACATATTCTTCATCCGCGCGACCCATGCCTCGCGCAATTCGTTCACAACAATATCAAACCGCTCGGGTGACAATTCCAACAGTATGCCTAACATGTGTCGGGTAAACGTGAAGTCGGCAAAGTCCACATCACTGTAGATTGCCTGCAAAACAGTCGAGGCACGCAAGAAACGATCATTCCGGCGCGGATGCACAGAATAGAACCGATTGGACAAGAAATTCGCGCCCATAATCTGCACCACGGTCAATTCGGCATCGTGACACGCGGCCATAATCGTCGGATCATTCACGAAGGCATCAACCCCGCCATTAACCGTGCCAAAATTCACGCAAGTGCGCCGAATTGCCTTTTCGATCAACGTCGGAAATGGCCGGTCAATAAACTTCCCGAACGTCTCCGTGCCACCAATAAAGGCAACATAGGGCGTATCTAAGCGACGCTTTGGGCCGCGAAATAAAATTCGGGACATACCGTAGCGACACGGCGCATACGCCAGACCCGCTCCGTCAATGTTTTCATGTTTCATTTTTCCCACCAAAGCTTGTTACACCTCAGAGATTCGCTGAAACCTGTTTCGATTTCGCTAATGGCAAAAATTGAAGATAAGTTTAACGAACACCACGCCTTGCCCGTCCCTGCCAATGACGCATATGGTGCAAGCAACGCAGCAGGAGGCGGTTATGACAGTTCAACGTGTAGGCATCGTCGGCGCAGGCCAAATGGGCAACGGGATCGCGCATGTTTTTGCGCTCGCGGGGTATGAGGTTTTGATGACCGATATCAGCGGCGACGCCCTTCAGGCCGCTGTTGCGTTGATCGACCGCAACCTTGAGCGCCAAGTCACCAAGGGCCTGATTGAGGCCGCTGCGAAGGCCGATGCGATGGCGCGGATTGGCACCACGCAGACGCTCACCGATCTTGGCCAAACCGACCTCGTAATCGAGGCCGCGACCGAGCGCGAGACGATCAAGCAAGCCATCTTTGAAGACCTCGTCCCACACCTTAAGCCTGACACGATCCTTACATCCAACACCTCTTCGATCTCGATCACACGGTTGGCCTCACGGACAGATCGCCCAGAAAGATTCATGGGTTTCCACTTTATGAACCCCGTCCCGATCATGCAGTTGGTCGAACTGATCCGCGGCATCGCGACCGATGAGCCGACCTTCAAAACCTGCGAAGCTGTGGTCGCCAAGCTCGGCAAAACCTCGACCGCGTCCGAGGATTTCCCTGCCTTCATCGTCAATCGGATCCTGATGCCGATGATCAACGAGGCGATCTACACGCTTTATGAAGGTGTGGGTTCCGTTCAGTCGATTGATACATCTTTAAAGCTAGGCGCGAACCATCCGATGGGGCCGCTGGAGCTTGCTGATTTTATCGGGCTCGATACATGCCTCGCGATTATGAACGTGCTGCACGACGGCTTGGCCGACACAAAATACCGACCTTGTCCGCTTCTGACGAAATATGTTGAGGCTGGCTGGTTGGGTCGCAAAACCAAGCGCGGCTTCTATGACTATCGCGGCGAAGTACCTGTTCCGACGAGGTAATTAGTCGCGCAAGTCCAAAGTCCGTTCGCGCAGCCACGCCATAAATCCGCGCTGATCGCCCGCGCGGGCCTCGATCTCGGTCTTGTCAATCGGCTCGCCGACAACGGGCTTTTGCGGCTTGTTCAACGCGCCGACAACCTCGTGAATAAGCAGCCCTTGCCGTAGCGTCGAAGAGATGCGGTTCGCAATTTGATACCAGCGCGAGTTCGATCCGGGAAAGTAACACGGGACCACAGTCGCACCGGACGTCCGGATCATTTTGGCGGTAAACACGTTCCACTCCCGCTCGAACGCGGGGCCAAATAGGCTGTCGGAACTGGCAACAACGCCCGATGGAAAGAGCGCGACAAGCCCGCCGGCCGTAAGGTGATCCATCGCCGCCTTGCGCATAGCGACCATCTTTTTCTGGGCGTCAGGCTCGTGTGGGAACGGCACGGGGATCATATAGCTGGCGGCGTCCTCGTCGATCCCCACCAATAGCGAACGCGTTAGAATTCGGTAATCATCGCGCACGCGGCCGATCAGATCAGCGAGGATCATACCGTCCACCAACCCGTGCGGGTGGTTGGCCACAAAAATCACGGGGCCAGTCTTTGGGATGCGCGCCAATTGCTCAGGCGGGGTCAACAGATCGATCCCCATAATGCCCAAAGTGGCACGCCAAAACGCTTGCCCCGTAGCCGGACCCTGCTTTTCAAAACGGCGGACAAGACTGGCAATTTTGAGCTTGCCTGTCATCAATTCGATCGTGCGAATGATATTGCTCTTGAGCGGGCTATCGAAGGTATTGGAGTAAGTCAGGGCACGTCTATCATAGACGCGTGGCGCATCAGACTCGCTCGTCGTATCGGCCTTTTGCGTCGTATCGGTCAAACAGTCATGCCCCTGCAAATCTGTGGCGGTTAGTCACCTTCGCCGAATTTGTCGACGACGAGCGCTTCGATTGCGTCGGCCAGTGCGTCCGCCTGAGCCCCGCTGGTAGTCACATCAATATATGTTCCGATAGAAGCTGCCAACATCAAAAGCCCCATGATGCTGTCGCCACTGGCGTCCATACCGTCCTTTGACACCGTTGCCGTCGCGTCAAACTCTTCAACGACAGCGGCTAATTTGGCAGAGGCGCGCGCGTGCAACCCTTTGATATTTTCAATTTTCAGGCGGCGTGTCGTCATATTCAAGGTTGTCCAACGGAATGAGAATTAATGTATTTATGTGCCGCATCGAGCGCCGCTGCGACGGCTGTGGGTACATCCAAATGACGGGACTTCACGAGTTTAATGAGCATGGGCAGGTTCGCGCCGTAGAGGATGCGGCGATTTTGCGGGCTACAAGCGCGCAAGGACAGATTGGATGGCGAACCGCCAAACATATCCGTAACGATCACGACGCCGTGGCCCGTATCAACGGCATCTGCCGCATCGCAAATTTCATCTTGTTTCAGCGCGCGATCATCCTCGGGGCCAATGGCAATAGTCGCAACGTTGGCTTGTGGGCCAACGACGTGCTCTACCGCTGACAGGTATTCACCTGCCAAGCCGCCATGCGCCACGATCACAACTCCGATCAACCGTGTTACCCTCGTTTACCCGATGCCTGCGCATCGCGACGTTCCATTTCCCGATGCCGTTTAGACACCTGCCAACCCTCATTCGCAAGAGCCTTGGCAAGTCTTTCGGCGACTGTGACGGAACGGTGTTGCCCGCCGGTGCAGCCAAATCCAATCGAAAGGTGCGATTTGCCCTCTTCTTTGTAGGCTGGCAGCAAAAGATCCGCGAGGCCTTTAACCTTTTCAAAGAACGCATCAAACCGCGGGTCTGCCGCGACGTAAGCATCCACCTCCGCGTCGCGCCCATCAAGGGTGCGCAATGCAGGATCCCAATGCGGGTTCCGCAAAAAGCGGCAGTCCAGCACGATATCAAGGCCACGTGGCAACCCGCGTTTATAAGAAAAGGTGTGCACGGTGACGCTGAGCATTCGGCCTGACGGCGGCGCAAACCAGCGCTCAATCTCGGCGCGCAAATCATGTGGTGACATGCCGCCCGTATCAATCAGCACGTCTGCACGGCCACGAATTGGCAAAAGCAACTCACGCTCCCGCACGATTCCGGCCAAAACAGACCCGCTTTCGACAAGGGGGTGCTTGCGACGGGTTTCGGAATAGCGGCGTACCAGCTCTTCTTCGCTCGCATCAAGGTAGAGAACTTGGGTCGCAATATCACGACGCTGCGACATGCCATCAATCGTCGCTATCAAACCGTCTGTCGTAAAATCGCGGTTGCGCACATCAAGCCCCAAAGCCAGCGGATGCGTTGGCGGTGGTCCGTCCAACAAGCGCGGCAGCAAGGACAGCGGGAGGTTATTGATGACTTCATACCCCAAGTCTTCGAGCGCGTTGATCGCCGTCGTGCGACCCGCCCCCGACGGCCCTGTCACAAGCACGAGACCCGTAAAGTCCACATCGATGTTTTCTGTGCCTTGTGTCACGGTGCATCCCTGCCCTTGTGCATCATTTGAAAGATTGCAGATGCAAAATGTAGCCCCTCAACGCGATGGAGCAAGGGGATAGTGACACCTAACACGGAAATATCATGCGCAATCGGCACGCGTTCCGTCTCGGTCTGGCTCAGATCAATCACCAGAGAGACGGGAACATTTGTGAGGAAGTCAGCCCGCAAAATGCCAACACCTCGGGCCTCAATCTTTCCTTGGATCGCGGGAGGACAGGCCGCAATTACCATACCGTTCTCAAGACCGAGGATCACGCGATCATCCGCGACCAGCACTGCGCCCAGCGCCATAAGCGAAAGCGCCAGCGACGACTTTCCCGACCCGCTATTCCCAAGGATCAAGGCGGCTTTGCCGTCAATCGCAACGCAAGTCGCATGGACGGGAGACGCACCCTCTAAGTTGCGCATGGATTAAATCGGCAAGCCGACAACAAAGCGCGCACCAAGCGGCTCGGATGTCATGTCGGCCTCTGTAGGTCGAATGTTTTCGGCCCAGATCACGCCACCATGCGCCTCGACAATCTGCTTGGAAATCGCAAGACCAAGGCCCGAGTTATTGCCAAACTGGCCCTCCGGGCGTTCCGAATAGAACCGCTTAAAGACCTTGGTCAGCGCCTCGTTAGGGATACCGGGGCCCGTGTCTTCGACCACAATCAACACGCGGTTTTCGCGCCGACGCGCCCAAACGCGAATTGCATCGCCATCTTCGCAGAACGACGTCGCGTTGGTGATGAGGTTCACAAACACTTGCGCCAATCGGCCCTCAAGACCTTGCACCATGATCGGCTCGGACGGCAGATCAGCGATGTAATCAATGCCTTTCCCCTCGGCCTCACGACCCAGGAAACTATTGATGTTGCCCAACATATGCAAAAGATCGAAGGTTTCTTCTTCTTCCTTCACAAGCTCACTGTCGAGGCGGGACGCATTGGAGATGTCGCTGACAAGACGGTCCAATCGGCGCACATCATGCTCGATCACATCAAGCAGCGTATTACGCTGGTCATCCCGTTTCGCGACCCGCAATGTGCCAACAGCAGACCGCAACGAGGCCAATGGGTTCTTAATCTCATGCGCCATGTCAGCGGCAAATTGTTCGTTGCCTTCGATACGTTCATAAAGCGCGGCAACCATGCCGCGCAACGCGCTCGACAAGCGACCAATTTCGTCAGGGCGCGCACTAAGATCGGGGATGCGCACGCGTGTCGGTGACATTTTCCGTGCATTTTTATCGCGCCCGATCTCGGCAGCAGCAGCAAGATCGGCCAACGGATTAGAGATCGTCGACGCCAAAATCAGGCTCAACATCACACTGATGGCAATGCCGACCAAGAACAAGCGCAAAACCTTTTCACGTTCTTGTTGGAGCAAGCTAGTCAATTCTCCTGCAGCGCCCTGCACCGCGATCATGCCAACAAGACGGTCGTTTTGCATGAGCGGCGCAACCACAACGTAGCTCGTATCGCCCATCCCTGAAATCGTACGAATACGCGTTTCACCCTTCGCGGCACCAGCCAGCAGAGCAACAACTTTTTCGTCTTGAAAATGCGCGGCCGGGGCCTTCTCGGAGGATCCGGAGAAAATTGATGTCGCACCGCGCCAAATCGCATTCAATGCGTCGGTGAGTTGGGTTCCGCCATCCTCTGTCTGCAACCCGTCAATCACTTGAGATGTCTCTTGCCGCTCCGACATCGCGATCAAATTACCCTGCACGTCGAACACGCCAACGGTAATCCCGTCGGTCAATGTCAGCTTTGCAAGCGCGTCTTTGACATCAATGCCGTCACCACTCACCAAATCAACGGGCGCATTGGCGGGCATATGGGCTTCAAAGACATTGGCGACCAATTCGGTTTCCGCGACGAGACCGATAGCGCGCTGATAGGCGAGTGAATCGCGGGACGAATTGATAAACAAAACGCCCGCGATCAACAGCATCATTGCAATCAGGTTAAAGGTAATGATCTTGCGCGCAATCGGCGAGCGCCGCAGCGCAAGCAGACCCCGCCCACGCCTGCGCGTATCAATCTCGTTCTCACCTAAAGGCTGTGGCGCCACCCAATCATCGCCAAGCACTAGATCTGGCGTCCTGGCCGCAGCCCTGACAGATTCCAGACTATGGATGTCGATTTTCGGGGCCACGGTCATCGCTTATTCTTCGTTGTAGCGGTAACCAATACCGTACAGCGTCTCGATCGCCGAGAATGTGTCATCAGTATTACGCATCTTCTTGCGCAACCGTTTGATGTGACTGTCGATTGTGCGGTCGTCGACATAGACCTGATCGTCATAGGCCACATCCATCAACTGATCGCGTGATTTCACGAAGCCCGGACGCTGTGCAAGAGCTTGCAACAGCAGGAATTCGGTGACCGTCAAGGACACATCCGTGCCCTTCCACTTTACCGCGTGACGCAGCGGGTCCATGACCAATTCACCGCGAACCATTACTTTGGTCTCTTCGGTTTCTTCAATCGTCTCGCCTGCCATCGCATCCTGTCGGCGCAGCAATGCGCGGATACGTTCAACCAGCAATCGCTGTGAAAATGGTTTTTTGACGTAATCGTCTGCACCCATACGAAGCCCGAGGACCTCATCAATCTCATCGTCCTTGGAGGTCAGAAAAATGACCGGCATCGACGATTTCTGGCGCACACGCTGCAACAGATCCATGCCATCCATACGGGGCATTTTAATGTCAAACACGCCAATATCAGGCATGCGTTTGTTAAAGCCCTCTAGTGCGGCCTGACCGTCATTATATGTTTCAACCTCGAAGCCTTCGGCCTCAAGTGTCATCGCGACTGACGTTAGGATATTCCTGTCGTCATCAACCGATGCAATTCTCGACATAGGAGTTTGCCCTTACTGCTCATTATATTTGCCTGCTTTTTTCCCAGTTTTCGTCAATTTCAGGCATCGAATCAACCCTCAACTGCGATTCGCTGCCAAGGCGTGCCTTATTTGCGGCTAAAAGTGATAAGTAATGACTAATTTGCACCACGTCGGACAAGCACACCGAATTGTTTGCGCTAACATGAATTTGGTTGCGCTAACTGCGACAATCTGGGCTTTCAGCCCTGAAAACCATGGTGCTATGGATGAGGTACCGGGGCCGCGTTGTGCCCCCACTATCAGGAGCGAACCCATGGACCAAGGAACGGTCAACCCAAAGATGAAGCTAGAAGATCAGGGCATCACAGGGCTGGGTTATGTGTATTACAACCGCTCTGAAGCCGAATTGCAGGACGCCGCTATCGCCGCTGGCGAAGGTGTCACTGGCAAAGGTGGTGCATTTTTGGTCACCACAGGCAAGCATACAGGCCGCTCGCCCAAAGATAAATTCGTCGTCCGCACGCCATCCGTCGAAGACACGATCTGGTGGGAAAACAACCCGCCGATGGAGCCATCGAAATTCGATGCACTTTACAATGACATGCTCGCGCACATGAAGGGCGGCTCTTACGAGGTGCAGGATTTGTTCGGTGGCGCCGACCCAGAGCACCGCTTGGACGTGCGCGTTATCACCGAGCTATCGTGGCACGCTTTGTTCATCCGCCACTTGCTGCGCCGCCCAGAGGCGTCCGAGTTGGCGACATTCGCGCCCGACTTCACCATCATCAACTGCCCGACATTCAAGGCCGACCCTGCAAAACATGGTTGCCGCTCTGAAACGGTCATCGCGCTCAACTTCGACGCCAAGCTGATCCTGATCGGCGGCACCGAATACGCGGGCGAGAACAAGAAATCGGTCTTCACCCTGCTCAACTACCTGTTGCCAGAAAAGGGCATCATGCCGATGCACTGCTCTGCCAACCACGCGCCGGGCAATCCTGTGGATACCGCCGTTTTCTTTGGCCTCTCTGGCACAGGCAAGACGACGTTGTCTGCCGACCCAACCCGCGTGTTGATCGGCGACGACGAACACGGCTGGTCCGACAAAGGCACCTTCAACTTCGAGGGCGGCTGCTACGCCAAAACCATCGGTCTGGACCCAAAGGCAGAGCCGGAAATCTATGCGACGTGCTCCATGCCGCACACCGTCATTGAAAACATGATCTACGACCCAGAGACATTCGAGCTTGATTTCGACGACGACAGCCTGACCGCAAACATGCGTTGCGCCTACCCGTTGAGCTACATCTCGAACGCGTCCGAAACGGCACTTGGCGGCCACCCGATGAACATCGTGATGCTGACATGTGACGCATTCGGCGTGCTACCTCCCATCAGCCGCCTGACACCAGCGCAGGCAATGTATCACTTCCTCTCTGGCTTCACCTCCAAGGTCGCTGGCACAGAGCGCGGCGTGACAGAGCCGGAACCAACATTCTCGACCTGCTTTGGCGCACCCTTCATGCCCCGCCGCCCAGAGGTTTACGGCAACCTCCTGCGCCAGAAAATCGCATCCCACGGCGCGACCTGCTGGTTGGTGAACACGGGCTGGACTGGCGGCGCTTACGGGACTGGCTCACGTATGCCGATCAAGGCGACACGTGCCTTGCTCACAGCGGCCCTCGACGGAACCTTGGTGGAAAACAAGTTCCGTAAGGATACGAGCTTCGGCTTTGAAGTGCCCGAAACTTGTGAAGGTGTCGATGCGCAGCTGTTGAACCCCCGCGACACATGGGCCGACAAAGACGCCTACGACGCGCAAGCAGCAAAGCTCGTGGCGATGTTCTCGAACAACTTCGAGAAATACGTGCCGTTCATCGACGCGGACGTGAAAGCCGCCGCCATCGGCTAAGCCCTTTCGCGACACGAAAACACTGCTAAGGTGCACCATATGAAGTGGTGCACCTTTTTCTTTGCCATCTTGCCAGTCGCTGCCCTTGGGCAAACGGCCCAGCCTGACAAAGTCGGCCTGATGCTCGCCAACCATCAAGCAGGCATCATCTGCGCACCTCCCTCAATGGGGACCGCTCCTGCGCCAGACACCATCGCAGGCACGACCCACCTCATTGACGAAGAGCCGGAATTCGTCTCGACCAAACGGCGCGTGCCAGCAGTCCTCGGAATCGGCTTTGGCGTCAAATCACAGGCGTTCGATGTTGCGGGCATCCCCGAGGTGACGATGACAATCACCCACCCAGAAATGGGCAAAACGAACGCCACATCGCAAAGCTATCCAACGCGGATTTCGGGCGAATACCCGTCGCTGACGTTCTACCAATTCGATTTCAACTATGAGTTGGTCACGGGCCTCTGGCAGATGGAAGCCAGCCAAGGCGGCACCATTATCTACCGCACGACTTTCGAAGTGCTGCCACCAGAGCAAGTTCCCGAATTGGCCACGATCTGCGGCTTTGAAGACCTGCTCTCGTAGGATGGGGTTTAACCCATCACCCCTTTGCGGATCAGGTTCAGACCACCAATGAGAAGCACAATCAAAGTTAGCCGCTTAAATGCCGCTTGCTCGATACGGTCCTGCAATCGCTGACCCAACATCATGCCAATCACCGCGGGGACAACCAACACCGCCGAAAACGGCATCGTCTGCGTGCTCACAATCCCCGATTTGATATGGGCAAAAAACAAGACCACCGCACCCATGCCAAAGATCACGCCCTGCACACGCATCTGTTCAACTTTGGGTGTATTGATCGCCGTCAGATAAGCCACCGTCGGCGGCCCCCAAATCCCCGATAGCCCGCCAATAAAGCCGGCAAAGGCGCCAACTCCCGCCTCGATGCGCAACGATTTTTCTGGCACCTTGGGTGCCCACCCTGCAAGCTGCATCACCGCAAACGTCATCACCGAACCGCCGATGATGACAAACATCACATCGGCCGACAAGACACGGACAAGCTGCGCAGAGCAAATCAAGACAAAGGCGCCGACGCCCAAAAATACCCGAAATCGTTTTAAGGACTGCACTGCTTCCCCAAATCCTTGGCGCAATGCCTGAAGCACATTGGTCATCAGCGTCGGCAGAATCAGTCCTGCCAGTGCGATCTCTGGCGGCAAAAACATGGACAGCCCCGAGATAAGAACAGTCGGCATCGCAAAACCAACAAGCCCTTTGATCATGCCCGCAATCAAACCGACAGTAAGCGAGAGCGCCAATAACTCAGGTGTCATCAAGGTAAAAATGCTATCCATTCCCCTTCGTACGCCGCTCTGCACCCGCCTGCATCAAGATTCCGCAACGACATTTTCGTTCATTATATAACTATTTTTCGAATGAATATTGCGCTGCGGTTGCGAAGGCTTTATCTCTGCACCTGCACAATAGCGGAGACTGACATGGCCCACGACGGACAGGATATCACGATGACGCAGACACCCCACATGAATGACCTGCTGGCGCAGACCGCCGCGAGCCTCCCTGTTGTTGATGACTTGCTGGCGCAGGCCAAGACCAATATCCGCGCCCTCGTCACCGACGGCGACCGCATTTCCGCCTCGCTGATCGAGGCCAACCAAACCGCAGCCCACGGCCTCGCGTGGCTTGCCACCTACGCCCAAGCGCTGCACCAGATGCAAGCATGGGCCGAACGCCTCACGGCTGACGGCAAGTTTGGGGAGACAGAGCACCTGATCCACCAGATCGCATTTGGCGAATATCTGGCCCAGATTTACGGCGGCATTCAGATGAACCAAGGCGAGATGATCCGCCTGCACGATATGGGCATTACCGCCCGGATGCCGGAAAATGTCATACGCTTGGTGCACGCTGGGTGCACGCAGAGTGCACGCACGCGTCTCGTAGAATTGATGCAAGAACACTCCGCCAACACCACCGTTGGCGTCTCTGGCCTTGATGACGAACTCGAGATGATCCGCGAACAATTCCGTCGTTTCGCCGTCGAGAAAGTCGAGCCCTTTGCGCACGAATGGCACCTCAAAGACGAACTCATCCCGATGGAAATCATCAATGAACTCGCAGAAATGGGTGTTTTCGGTCTGACCATCCCTGAGGAATACGGCGGCTTTGGCCTGTCGAAATCCTCCATGTGCGTGGTGTCGGAAGAATTATCGCGCGGCTATATCGGCGTGGGGTCGTTGGGCACACGCTCCGAAATCGCAGCCGAGCTGATCCTTTGCGGTGGCACTGAGGAGCAAAAGCAAAAATGGCTCCCCCGTATCGCCTCTGCCGAGACATTGCCGACGGCTGTTTTCACTGAGCCTAACACGGGTTCCGACCTCGGTTCCTTGCGCACGCGGGCCGTCAAAAAAGGCGACGATTGGGAGGTCACAGGCAACAAAACATGGATCACCCACGCCGCCCGCACGCATGTGATGACGCTCCTTGCGCGGACCGATCCAGACACGACGGACTACAAAGGCTTGTCGATGTTCTTGGCCGAAAAGACCGCTGGCACCGACGCCGATCCGTTCCCGACGGACGGCATGTCGGGCGGCGAAATCGAGGTGCTCGGCTATCGCGGTATGAAGGAATATGAGCTGGCCTTTGACGGGTTCAAAGTTGACGGCGCTAACCTGCTCGGCGGTGAAACGGGCAAAGGTTTCAAGCAACTCATGCAGACATTCGAGAGCGCCCGTATTCAGACAGCGGCCCGCGCGATTGGTGTCGCGGCCTCTGCCCTTGATGTCGGCATGCAATACGCAAAAGACCGCAAGCAATTCGGCAAGGCGCTCATCGACTTTCCGCGTGTCTCAGGCAAGCTCGCGATGATGGCCGTCGAGATTATGATCGCCCGACAGTTGACCTACTTTAGCGCCAATGAGAAAGACAATGATCGCCGCTGTGATCTAGAGGCAGGTATGGCGAAGTTGCTGGGTGCGCGTGTCGCATGGGCTTGTGCAGATAACGCGCTGCAAATCCACGGCGGCAATGGCTTTGCGCTGGAATATAAGGTGAGCCGCATTCTCTGCGATGCCCGTATCCTCAATATCTTTGAAGGCGCCGCCGAGATTCAGGCGCAGGTTATTGCGCGGCGTTTGCTCGATTAAGCCCGAGGCGGGGGTGCAATTGCCCCGCCACAAACCACCCTACGCCCATGCCCATTGCGCAGGCGGCAAAGATGCCGCTGACGGGGGCTATGAGGAGCACAAGCGCTGCCGCGCCCGGCGTGAGGATTCCTGATACATCTCGGAAGCTGGAATAGACCGCCGCCATTTCAGTGCGCTCTGCGGGGCGCACGGCCATGAGAAACGGCAAGCCGCCGCAAACATCAAGCGCCACAAGGAAGATCGAGGCGGCCATGATGCTGATAACCGTCGCCCAAGGGTAGCCTGACAGCGCCCAACCTAGCGCAAAAAGCAGTGCGCATGAGGCAAATGAGGCGCGAACAGACCAGCGGACGCCGGCCTGATTGACCTTGCGCAACATCAGCGGCGTGGTGAAGAGCAAGCCGTTGCTGACGGAAAGCGCCATCGCGCCAACCCTGTCGCCCAACCCGCTTTCAATGCAGTAAATCGGCAGATAGACCACAAAGACCCACCAGCCACAGGAGCGCATGACCGCAAAAAACCAGCCCGCGATGAGACGCGGTTGTGCAAAGAAGCGGCCAAGGTACGCGAGCGGATTGACCGCTGGGGCACGTGCGCGGCTGATCTGTTTGCCGTTGCCGAGGCGGAGCTTCCAGAACACTGCGATCAGCAAAAGCGCGAAAACACCTGCGAGAATAAACGGCGCCGGGGTCCACCAATTCAGTAACGTCACGCCAAGGATCGGGCCAACCATCCAAGGCACGGCGCTATAGACCATACGGGTCGTCTCGTTGCGGCCTAAATCCATGCGGTGGATGTAATCGAGCACATAGGCGTTCAGGCAAATGGTATAGATCACGGTGCCAATCGCGTTCACAAGTAAGGCGCAGGCCATAAGCGTCGGGATTTCCGTTATAGCCAGCGCCAAACCCACAAGATAGCAGCAGCCCGCCAAGGTAAACATCCAGCGGCGCGGGATCATTTGTGACAGCCAAGGCACCATGAGACCACAGCACAGCGACGCCAAGCCGACGAGGAAATAGATGTGCGAGACCTCTGCCGCGTTGGGAAAAGCCCGATAGATATAGACGGGCATGACGGACAAAAGCGTGCCGCGAATGCCTGCTTCCAGCGCCGCAAGCAAGGCGAAATCCTTGATTTTCGGAGTCGGGGCGTGACTAAGATAAATGGGGCTACGTGGAGCGATCATGTTTTCGTCTTCAAAATTTGCTACTTTAACGTCGGCCTCTGAACGGGCAACGTCTTGCCCATAGGCGACATCTTTGTGCGCTTTTGCTGGATCAGCCCCGTGCGACATGCGAGTTTATCCAAAACGTAAGGGACCGCGCCCATGTCACGCCTCATCTTCGCTTTCGCATTCTTAACATCTGCCTGCCAAGCGGATGAAACCGTCACGGCTTACCTATCAGGGTCAGGGCTTTTTGATCTCGTTTCCATTGATGGTGCACCATTGGGCGCAGAGGCGACGATTGACCTATCACAAGCAGGGCGCATCCAAGGCCAAGCGCCATGCAACCAATACTTCGCCGACCAAAACGCGGTTTATCCGTGGTTCGAGGCGGGACCAATTGGTGCAACGCGAATGGCTTGTGACAAGCTTGCGGAGGAAACTACATTTTTCTCGGTATTGTCCGAAATGACGCTCTCAGAAATCGTCGGTAACACATTGATCCTGAGCAACACGGATGGCCGCGAAATGGTGTTTCAGGCGCCCTGACGGGTGATTGCGTCAATCAGCCGCTGACGCGCGGCGGGCATCGGCTTGTCGCCTAGGCTGCGCATGAGACGCTTTTCGATGAAGAACCCAGTCGTACCTAGCGCGATAGCGATTTGGCCGTTATCAGCGTCACCTTTGCCCGCAAGTACCGGCGGCAACGGCAGCAACCTGTCTGCCCATTCGCCTGCCGCATCTCGGCTGACGGCGCGGCCGGTTTTGGGGGAAACGAATGCTAGGTCTTCGTTCACACCGCGCACCGCGCAGGCAGAGAGATCCATTGCAAACCCCATTTCTTCAAGCAGGGCTTGCTCCCAACGCAAATAGGCGAGTGGCCAGATGTCTGATTGGCCGAGCAGGTCTAAGAGCGCGATGGTGCGCTCATAAAGCGGCAGATGCGGCTCGCGTTCGGGCAGGACGCGACCAAGAAGGGCGCAGACCGCGTTGAGCCCCGCAAGCGCAAGACGATCACCCATCGCTTGGGCTGCGCGGCTGCGAATCGGCTCGATTGTGAATGATCCCATGTGGTCATTTAGGCGCGCTTTCCACGTGACTGCGATCTGCGCACCGGGTTGCAGATTCGGGGCAATCTTGCGGCTGGTCCCGCCGCGGACGAGACCTGCGTGCCGCCCGTGTTGCGGCGTAAAAACTTCGATGATCATGGAGGTCTCGCCGAATGGCCGTGCCGCCAAAAGCGCGCCTTCGTCGGACCATGTGATCATGACAGGCCGTCCTCATCCAAGAGGTGGCGGCCTTGTTTGTCCTCAACTTCAATCACCCAGAGGTCGGGATCAAATCCGCATTGCTTGACGACCGATTGATCCACGAGCGCCTCGTCACCCTCGACCAGAACAACCCACTTACGATCACCTGTCATCAGGTCAAAAAAGCGTTGAAAGCAGCGGGCCTTGCCGTCGAGCGTGTTGAGTTTGACCAGAACAGCGCCGGCAGTGTTGTCGCCGCGCTTGACGACAAAGGCTGGTATTTCAACCAGCCTTAGCCGCGTCAAATAAGCGGAAACCCAGATTTCCGCCGTCAGCCTCATATATTGCCGTCTTTGAAATCGAGCCCCATTTCGGAATAACGCTCTTTTTCTTCAAGCCAGTTTGGTCGCACTTTAATCTGCAAAAACAGGTGTACGCGGCGGTCGAGGAATTCTTCCAGCTCTTGTCGCGCAGCAGTGCTGACCGCCTTGATCGTCTCGCCGCCATTGCCCAGAACGATGCCCTTATGGCCGTCGCGCATGACATAGACAATTTGGTCAATACGGCAGGACCCGTCTTTGCGGTCCTCCCAATTCTCGGTCTCAACTGTGAGCTGATACGGCAGTTCTTGGTGTAAACGCAGGGTCAGTTTCTCGCGGGTTGTCTCAGCCGCGATCATACGCAGAGGCAAATCCGCGATCTGATCTTCGGGGTAGAGCCACGGACCATCGGGCACCTGATGCGAGAGCCATTCGCGCAGCGCGTCACAGCCGTGGCCACGCTCGGCGGAGATCATAAATGTCTGCACGAAAGGAAACGCTTCGTTCATTTCTTCGGCCAAACCGAGCAGCTTCTCGGACTTCACCTTGTCGATTTTATTGATCGCGAGGGCAACGGGAGCTTTGCCCGCGTGTTCCTTCAATCGCTCGATAATTGCCTTTACACCCTCGGAACGACCACGGTGCGCCTCGATCATTAGCACAACGACATCCGCGTCAGCGGCACCGCCCCACGCAGCCTTGACCATGGCGCGGTCCAACCGGCGGCGTGGCTTAAAGAGGCCCGGCGTATCAACGAAAACGAGCTGCGATTGCCCTTCCATCGCCACGCCGCGAATACGTGCACGTGTGGTTTGGACCTTGTGAGTCACAATCGAGACCTTGGCCCCGACCATTTTGTTCAGCAATGTGGACTTGCCCGCATTAGGCTCGCCGATCAGGGCAACGAAACCTGCTTTAGTCGGCTGATCGGTCATAAGTTTTCTACTTTCTTGAGAAGAGCGGTTGCTGCGGCTTGCTCGGCTTGACGCTTTGAGCCCGCAGTCGCTTGTTCGGATGGACCAGAGGACAAACGTACCTCGATGGTGAAAATCGGTTGATGGTCAGGGCCCGTGCGCGCGACCTCGACGTATTGCGGCGGTGTCTCGCCACGGGCCTGCGCCCATTCCTGCAATGCCGTTTTGGCATCACGGGCGTCGTCGGCCACGTTGCTCACCCGCTTACCCCAAAGATGCAGGATCATCTTACGGGCGGCATCAAAACCACCATCTTGGTAGACGGCGGCGATCACGGCTTCCATCGCGTCGGCCAGCAGCGCCTCTTTACGGCGACCACCTGATTTCATCTCGGAACGGCCCAGCTTCAGGACAGCGCCCAGATCAATTTCACGCGCAACGTCGGCGCAGGTTTCCTTGCGCACGAGGGCATTAAAGCGTGGCGCAAGCAAGCCTTCTGGCGCGTTTGGATCGGCCTTTAGCAGCGCCTCGGCCATCACAAGGCCAAGCACGCGGTCGCCCAGAAACTCCAGCCGTTGGTTGTCATCGCGGTGCGGGGATACCATCGAAGAGTGTGTGACAGAGCGCACGAGGTGATCAGGCTTCGCAAATTCGTAGCCTAGACGGCCAGCAAAGGCCCGGAGGTCAGCGGATAGTTTCACTCAACCGCCTTAAAGAAACGGTCTGAACGCCACGTCCAGAATGCAAACATCGAATTACCCGCAGAGGAGAATATGATACGGTCAGCACGACCCACGATATCTTCACGCGGAACGAAGCCAACGCCGCGCAATGTCTGCGGCACACGGCTATCGGTGGAGTTATCGCGGTTGTCGCCCATAAAGAAGAAATAGTCAGCAGGCACAGTAAAGACGCCAGTATTGTCTAGCTGCCGATCACCAATGTTCAGAATGTCGTGGCTCACGCCATTTGGCAGGGTCTCGGTAAAGCGTTCTTTGATGCAATCAGCACCTTCACCCACAGCCCCATTGGAGCAGCGTGTTTCGGCTTGCTGTGGTCCCTGCAAGCCGTATGGCTCGACAAAGTCGCCCGCAGGCTCGATCTTGACGGCCACATCGTTGATGTAAAGCAGGCCGTCTTTCATTTGGATACGGTCACCGGGTGTACCGATCAGACGCTTGATGAAATCGCGGCCCGTGACAGGGTGGCGGAATACAACGACATCGCCTTGCGTTGGTTCTGAGCCAAACAGGCGGTTCTTGGCGCCCTTAAACACGCCACAGAAATCATCGGCTTCGATATCGAGACCAACCGCAGGCACGCGGATCGACGGGCAAGAGGCATAGGAATAGCCGTAGGCCATTTTGTTCACGAACAAAAAGTCGCCGATCAACAGCGTGTCTTTCATCGAGCCTGACGGAATCCAGAACGGCTGGAAAAACAGGGTCCGAAACACGCCTGCAATCAGCAATGCGTAGACGACGGTTTTCACCGTTTCCTTGACGCCTTCTACAGCACCATTGCTCTCAGCCATTATTGTCGTCCTTCATTCATCGTTCAGCGCTACATGAGGGCAGCACCCTGCCCTGTCAACCTATGCCTCAATTGGCAAGGCTTCTATCAGCACAAATGCCTGCGCCCAAGGGTGATCATCGGTCAAAGTGACATGAATCACGGCCCGATGGCCTGCGGGCGTCATCTCATCTAGGCGTTCTTTGGCCCATCCTGTGACGTGCATTGTCGGCTGGCCAGATCGCAGGTTCGTCACCGACATGTCTTTCCAAGAGATTCCCATCGCAAGCCCGGTGCCCAGCGCCTTAGAGCAGGCCTCTTTTGCGGCCCACCGTTTGGCGTATGTGCCAGCAACATCCTTGCGCCGTTCGGCCTTGGCTTGTTCAATTTCAGTAAACACCCGATTACGAAAACGGTCGCCAAAACGCTCCAAGGTGCCTGCGATCCGTTCAATATTCGCGAGGTCCGTGCCGATACCGAGAATCATTCATCACCCAACGCAAGTTGGGTGGTCATCAGGCCCGTCGATTGGTTGAGTACGATCTGTAGCACGGCATTGTTGGTAGACAACGACGTGGGATCACCTGTCACCACGGGCAACGCAAACGTCAGGCCTGTTGCAGGATCGTAGCCCGCGGTGATCTCGTCGAAATAGACCGCGGTAAATCCCAGCCCGTCTTCAAAACTCACGACGCGGCAATACCGTTCGCCAAGCTCTGAATACGGGGGCGACAAAACCAGCAGATGAAACGCGGCAGCGGCGGGCTCGACGGTATCAAGCACGGCCAAGCGCACGGCACCGTTGGCGTAGGTGGCGGAGTGTTCCGACCAAGGCTCCACAATAGCTCGCGCGCTGGCTTTCAAATCACAAGGGCCGACGGATTGCGCGGAGGCACCACCCGCAAGCGTAACCGAAAGGCAGGCCGCGAAGCGGATCATCCCCGCGCCTCGTCCATCAGGCGGCGCATCTCGGCAATGGCAGGCCCAAGCCCGCGAAAGATTGCTTCGCCGATAATAAAGTGGCCGATGTTCAGTTCTGCGACCTGTGGCAGCGCGGCAATCGGGCCGACGCTATCGTAGGTCAGGCCGTGACCGACATGAACCTCAAGCCCCAATTCAGCGCCGTAAGCAACCATGTCGGTGATCTTGGACAATTCTGAATCCCGCTCCGCCCAGCGGCCTTCGGCCCAAGCGTCGGCATAGGCGCCCGCGTGTAGTTCGATCACAGGTGCGCCAATCCGCGCAGCCGCTTCAACCTGACGTTTATCAGCCGCGATAAAGAGCGATACCCGCGCACCAGCCGCCTGCAATGGTGCCATATAGGCGGCAAGCGTATTGTCCTGACCAGCAACTTCCAGGCCACCTTCAGTCGTGCGCTCTTCACGCTTTTCAGGGACAATACAAACAGCATGCGGTTTGTGGCGCAGGGCAATGGATTGCATCTCGGCGGTCGCGGCCATCTCGAAATTCAGCGGCACCTTAAGGGCGGCCATCAGCCCGTCAATATCGGCATCAATAATGTGGCGGCGGTCTTCGCGCAGATGCGCCGTGATCCCATCCGCACCCGCAGCCTCGGCCACCAAAGCGGCACGCACGGGATCAGGCACATCGCCGCCACGCGCATTGCGCACAGTTGCCACGTGATCGATATTCACGCCGAGCCGCAAATGGTTGAGTGTCATGTGACTGTCCTTTCGTCATGCGCCATCAAGATAATCCTAGCGCTAAGAATGCCCAAGGTCATCTGTTGGTTCAGACTTTTTGCGCAATTGATCGAGCTTGGCCTGCAGCCGCTTACGGCGGCGCTTTTGATAGGCGCTGATGAGCGGGAGACACAGGTAATATGAAATTGTTGCAGCAACGATTCCTGGCAACACGCCGCCCACGAGATATGGCAAAAACACGTCATCATAGAACAAGCCAAGCTTGTGCCAATCGGCATGAGCAGGCGTAAAGAGAGCCTCGAAGTTATTCCACAAATCCGCACCCGCGCCCGCGAATTTATCACCCAATGAGCGATCAACGGCATTATCGGGGCGCGATCCAAGCAAGAAGTGCCCCGTCGACAAGGAGGCCACAGCAATTGGCAAATATGTCAGAGGATTTCCGAAAAACGTGCCAAGTAGCGCAGCCAGAATATTGCCGCGCATCACCCGCGCAATCAACGCCGCCACCAGAAAGTGCAGCCCGTAGAATGGCGTGAACGTGGTAAACACGCCCGCCCAAATCCCACGTGAAATCTTTTCGGGGGTATCAGGCAGGCGGCGGACACGGTGTTTAACGTATTCGAACGCACGGCCCCAGCCGCCACGTGGATAGACAAAGTCGATCAAGATCTGAAAGATCGATCGCCTATCCCTGCGTTTAAAAACCAACCGATCCGTCCTCTCGTTCTTCTATCCCCGAAAGTCGCTCGCAAGCCCGGGGTCTCTGTGTCGCGACAGCGAAGACACGTTGCTATCCGCCTCAAGCGCCGTAAAGACACGGTGAAAATGCTCCGCATCCCGCAGGTCGATATCAATCAAGAGACGGTAATAGTCCGGCTTTCGGTCAATAAAATTCAGGTCCGAGATATTGGCTTCCAGCTCGCCAATCAACGTGCAAATGCGGCCCAACACGCCAGCGTCGTTGGTGATTACCACATCCAATGTCACTGTATTGGTTGATGTATGTGTCCCCTCTTGCCAATGCAAGTCGATCCATCGCTCTGGCTGGTCCTCGTAATCGGCCAAGGCCTCGCAATCGATGGCATGCACGACAACGCCCTGACCGCGGTAGGTGATTCCGATAATCCGTTCACCGGGCACAGGCTGGCAACATTTCGCGCGGCGGTGCCGTTGATCGGCTTCTAAGCCGACAACAGCACGCTTTTCGTCAATTTCATCGCCCTGCTTTTCGGCAAGTTCGGGATAAATTGCACGAACGATCTCACGCGACGTGATCTCGGCGGAACCAAGCTGCGCCAATAGCTCATCAGCGCTCTCGATCGCCAACGCCTTTGCCGCAGTGCCCAGCGCCTTGTCGGTGGCTTTCTTGCCAACGTTCTCAAATGCAACACGGGCCAGCTCACGACCAAGACGCACAAAGCGCTCGCGGTCTTCTTCGCGCAAACTCCGACGGATCGCGGTTTTGGCGCGACCTGTTACGGCGATATCAATCCACGTCGCCTGTGGCTTTTGGCCAGACGCAGTGACAATCTCGACCGATTGCCCGTTCTTGAGACGCGTCCAAAGTGGTACACGCATGCCGTCAACCTTGGCCCCGACACAAGCGGAGCCAATCCGCGTGTGGATCGCGTAAGCAAAATCAATCGGGGTCGCACCGCGTGGCAGCTTGATGACCTCACCCTTGGGCGTAAAGCAGAACACTTGGTCCTGATACATCTCAAGCTTGACCGCTTCGAGGAATTCGTCGTGGTCATGGCTTTCGTCAAGCCGCTCTGTCAGTTGCGCAATCCATTTGACGGGGTCCACGGCAAAGCGGTTCTCGACCCGCTCACCATTGCGGTATGACCAATGGGCCGCAACGCCTGTTTCGGCGACTTCGTGCATTTCACGGGTGCGGATTTGCACCTCGACGCGCTTGCCATCGCGCCCCGATACGGTGGTGTGGATGGAGCGGTAACCGTTTGATTTCGGCTGGCTGATATAATCCTTAAACCGCCCTGGCACCGCGCGCCAACGTTGGTGGATCATGCCCAGAACGCGGTAGCAGTCGGCCTCTGTCGCGGTCAAAATGCGGAAACCGTAAATGTCGGACAAGCGGCTAAAGCCGAGGTCTTTTTCCTGCATCTTGCGCCAGATCGAGTATGGCTTTTTCGCGCGGCCCATGACGGTGGCCATGATATCGGATTTATCCAACTCGACGCGCATATCGGCGGTGATTTTCTCGACCACATCGCCCGTTTCGCGCTGCAACATGATAAAGCGGCGCATGATCGAATTGCGCGCCTCGGAGTTCAGCACGCGAAACGCCAAATCCTCCAGCTCTTCGCGCATCCATTGCATACCCATTCGGCCCGCAAGCGGCGCGTAGATATCCATGGTTTCGCGGGCCTTTTGGACCTGCTTGTCAGGGCGCATCGATTTGATGGTGCGCATGTTGTGCAGGCGGTCGGCAAGCTTCACTAAGGTCACGCGCAAATCGCGGCTGGTGGCCATGAACAGCTTGCGGAAATTCTCTGCCTGTTTTGTTTGCGTGCTGTTCAGTTGCAGATTCGTGAGCTTGGTCACGCCATCCACAAGCTCAGCAATCTCGCGACCAAATCTCGCTGAGACTTCCGCGAAGGAGGCTTTGGTGTCCTCAATCGTATCGTGCAAAAGGGCGGTAATAAGGGTCGCGTCATCCATTTGCTGTTCGGCAAGGATCACGGAAACGGCAACGGGGTGGGTAAAATAGGGTTCGCCAGAATGACGAAATTGCCCCTCGTGCATTTCGGCACCAAAGGCAAAAGCGTCGCGCAAAAGCGCTTCATTCGTGCGGGGGTTATAGGCGCGGACCAGTGCGATCAGATCGTCTGCTGTCGTCTTGATCATCAAGTGCCGCGCCTATGAATTGGTGGGTTAACGCTGCCCTTGAGCATCCATCAAGGCGCGCAGCAATTTCTCTTCGGACATATCGTCGTCAGCAGGTTTGTCTGTTTCGGCGCCCATCAACAAGGACATGCTGTCCTCTTCTGGCTCGTCAACTTCGATCTGTGTCTGGTTCGCTTCGATCATGCGCTCGCGCAAATCATCGGCGCTCTGTGTTTCGTCTGCGATTTCGCGCAGGGAAACGACAGGGTTCTTGTCGTTGTCGCGGTTCACCGTGATCGGCGCACCGGCAGAGATTTCGCGTGCACGATGTGCAGCAAGCATCACGAGTTCAAAACGGTTCGGAACCTTATCGACGCAGTCTTCTACGGTAACGCGGGCCATGGGCGTGCTCCAATCAATTGGACAGGACTTCAGAAAGGGGTCGTCTATGCGCTTTTTGCTCGAATGACAAGAGGTTGCAACCCCTCAGATGGGTCTCACAGTTGCCAGTTCATCCAAGGGCCGTGCATCACGCATCTGGGCGGTGGTCAGACCGATGATCGGATGCACCCAATCTGGCGCAACATCGGCCAATGGCACCAGCACAAAACTGCGGTCTTGCACCCTTGGGTGAGGCAAAATGAGCTGATCTGGTGCCACTTTAGCCTGTTTTTCAAGCGAAAGCCCCCGCCAATGGTCGTGGGTAACACGGTCTGGCAAAACCACATCATCAAGCGCAATCAAATCCAGATCGAGGGTGCGCTGCCCCCACCTTACCAAACGCTCGCGGCCTGCTTCCGCCTCAATCTCGTGCAAAATTTCTAAAATTTTTAAAGCGGATAGATTTGTCTCCACCCGAATCGCTGCGTTCGCGAAATCGGGGCCTGCGCCTACAGGAAAGGCTGGCGTGGTATATACTCGGCTCATTTCCGCTGACCCACCCAGACACTCCGTCAACCGCATGAAAGCCTTTTGTAGTGTGACGTTAGGTATTCCCCAGTGAGAGGTGACGTTACTCCCCAATGCAATCAATGCATTACCCCCCATACTATACTTTTGGACGGTTTGCGGCATTGTGCTATTTCCCTTACATCATGTTTGTCTCGTCCCTATTTAGACCACTCACATACTTACGAACACCCGCGAGACACATTCGGAAGGACACTTAATGTTTTATCGTGACGAGCGACTTGCGCTCTTCATCGATGGTTCAAATCTTTACGCGGCTGCAAAATCGCTCGGCTTTGACATCGACTACAAATTGCTACGCGCAGAATTCATGCGTCGTGGCAAAATGGTACGCGCATTCTACTACACTGCGCTTTTGGAAAATGACGAGTACTCCCCAATTCGCCCTTTGGTCGATTGGCTGAATTATAACGGCTTCACCATGGTTACGAAGCCAGCCAAAGAATATACTGATAGCATGGGTCGCCGTAAGGTGAAGGGGAACATGGACATCGAACTTGCAGTCGATGCGATGGAGCTTGCCCCCTTTGTTGACCACATCGTGCTGTTTTCTGGTGACGGTGATTTCCGCCCCTTGGTCGAAGCCCTGCAACGCAAAGGCGTGCGGGTTTCTGTTGTCTCAACAATTCGGAGCCAACCACCAATGATTTCGGACGAACTGCGTCGTCAGGCCGATAATTTTATCGAGCTTGACGAGCTACGTGACGTTTTAGGTCGCCCGACCCGCGAACCCATGGGTGAGCGAGACGACATCGAACTAGACGTTAGCTAAAAGGGAACGGGCCGGAGATTTCTCCGGCCTTTTTTCTGTCCGCAGTTCCCATCTGCTGATAATGTTGCCGCCAATCCCAACAAGAAACGACACAGGCAAACCCACAGAGCATTGATTTCCAGTGTGCAATCAGGTGCGCGTGTGACTGCCTTTGAGGAAGCCCCCAAACGCCCACCCTTGGCAAAGACGTTGAGAACCCGACCGAAAAACCGGACACAGCGACGCTCACCTTTTCGGGCGGCGCGAATTCGCGGATCAGGGGGCAAGCGATCCGCCCCCCCGCGATGAGCACGATCCCCGCTGCGGTTGTCTCGGCGCAATTCAACACCCACTTCACGCTTTAACCCCGTCGCATGGACGCCGCTCTCGATAGAGGTTAGGACGTGAATGCAGAAGATACCCGCAGGAGACACCAGATGAGCAAAGCGCCCCTCACCCTCTATCTTGCCGCCCCGCGCGGGTTTTGTGCTGGCGTTGATCGCGCCATTAAAATCGTCGAAATGGCGATCGAAAAATGGGGTGCGCCCGTCTATGTGCGCCATGAGATTGTGCACAACAAGTTTGTGGTCGATAGCCTGCGGGACAAGGGCGCTGTTTTTGTCGAGGAACTCGATGAATGCCCTACCGACCGCCCCGTGATCTTCTCGGCGCATGGCGTGCCAAAATCAGTGCCTAACGCGGCCGAAGCCCGCAAGATGGTCTATGTCGATGCGACCTGCCCGTTGGTATCCAAGGTACATATCGAGGCGCAGCGCCACGCCGACGCTGGCCTGCAAATGATCATGATCGGCCATGAAGGGCACCCCGAAACTGTCGGCACGATGGGCCAGTTGCCCGAAGGCGAGGTATTGCTGGTCGAGACCGTCGATGACGTTGCATCTGTCACACCCCGCGATCCAAACAAGCTCGCCTTCGTGACCCAAACGACCCTCTCCGTTGACGACACGATCGATATCGTCGCGGCGCTTAACGCCCGTTTCCCCGCCATCGTCGGCCCGCATAAAGAAGACATCTGTTACGCCACGACCAACCGCCAAGAAGCGGTAAAGGCAATGGCCCCGAAATGCGACGCGATGCTGGTTGTTGGCGCACCAAATTCGTCAAACTCCCGCCGCTTGGTCGAAGTCGGTGCGCGTGCTGGCTGCGCCTATGCGCAACTGGTGCAGCGGGCGACCGACATTGATTGGCGGGCCTTGGACGGCATCACGTCGATGGGGATTACAGCAGGGGCATCCGCGCCTGAGGTGCTGATCAACGAGGTTATCGACGCCTTCCGCGACCGTTATGACGTGACCGTCGAGATGGTCGAGACTGCCGTCGAGAACGTCGAATTCAAAGTGCCGCGCGTGTTGCGCGAACAAGTCTAGGCGTAACTCGAGATGCCCGATGAAAAGACAATTGCCTTTTATGATACCGCCGCCGAGCGCTACGCGAACCTGACTGAGACCAGCACCCCAAGCGAGAACCTCAAGGCGTTCATGGCGCTGCTGCCTGCGGGAGGCACCGTGCTTGATCTTGGCTGCGGCCCTGCCCGTGCCTCTGTGCATCTGCGCGATGCGGGGTTCCAACCCGACCCTGTCGACGCCTCGACCGGCATGATCGCACTGGCCAATAAGACCCATGATATTGGAGCGCGTTTGGCCACCTTCGACGACATTGACATGGTTGATACATATGATGGCGTCTGGGCGAATTTCTCGCTTTTGCACGCCGCACATGATGACCTGCCGCGCCACCTTTCGGCTATTGCCAAAGCCCTGCATAGCAAGGGTATTTTCCACATCGCGATGAAAGTCGGTGCAGGCGTTGAACGCGACAAGATCGACCGGCTTTATAGCTATGTTTCGGTCTCCGAATTGCGAGACCTGCTGAATGACGCTGGCTTTGATGTGCTGGATGTGGTCGAAGGCCACGAGGTTGGCTGCGCTGGCACCAATGATCCATTTGTTGTGATGAGAGCCCGCAAACATGCCTGATTTATTTGCCTACACAGACGGTGCCTGCTCGGGCAATCCTGGGCCGGGTGGCTGGGGTGCGGTTCTGGTTGCGAAGGATGGTGACACCGTTATCAAAGAGCGCGAACTCTGCGGCGGCGAGGCCCATACGACCAACAATAAGATGGAATTGATGGCAGCGATTGCATCGCTGGAGGCATTGGATCGCCCGAGCACTCTGACCATCGTGACCGACAGCTCTTACGTGAAAGACGGTATCACCACGTGGATTTTCGGCTGGAAGAAACGCGGCTGGAAAACCGCCGCAAATAAGCCCGTAAAGAACGAGGACCTGTGGAAGCGGCTTGATGCAGCAACCCAACGCCACGACGTGAAATGGGAATGGGTGAAGGGTCACGCGGGCCATCCAGAGAACGAACGCGCCGACGAATTGGCGCGCGCGGGCATGGAGCCGTTCAAGAGATGAACTCTTTGATTCTCCTCGACTATTCGTCTGTTTTTGTCTTTGCATTGACGGGCGCTTTGGTCGCGAGCCGCGCGCAACTCGACGTGATCGGGTTCATCTTTATCGCAAGCCTAACGGCCGTGGGTGGCGGCACGTTGCGCGATATAATCTTGAACCGCGAGACTGTTTTCTGGGTTGCCGACCCTTGGATGATTGCGGTCGCAGCCCTTGCTGCGATCCTCGTATTCTTCACCGCCCACCTGTTGGAAAGCCGTGCGCGAAGCATCATCTGGCTCGACGCAGCAGCCCTTGCCGTGGCCGTTCCTGCGGGCGTAGCTGTGGCGCTAAGCCTTGGTCACACCAGCACAATTGTTGTCATTATGGGTATCACGACAGGCTGTTTCGGCGGGTTGATGCGCGACGTGGTTTGCAATGAAGTGCCGCTGGTTTTGAAGCAGGGCGAACTTTACGTAACCTGCGCTTTTGTCGGGGCAATTGCGGCATTGATCGCGCGCCAAGTTGGGCTCACCGAAGGGCAAGCTTTGCTCGTTTGCGCCGCCGCGACCTTCACTTTGCGGGGCGGCAGCATCGCATTTGGCTGGCGACTGCCTGTCTACAAAAGTTTCCCGCCGCGGTAGAAATTGCGGGTCACACCCCGTGCACCAAGCGTGCACCGCATGTGCACCGACTTAACCAACCCTGAGGACGATCTTCCCGATATGCGCGGAGCTTTCCATGCGACGGTGTGCGTCAGCGGCATCGGCCAAAGTGAACTCTTGATCCATGACAGGGGCAATGGTGCCTGCAGCAAGCAGGGGCCAAACCTTGTCGCGGAGTTCGGCAGCAATTTTCGCCTTGGCGAGATCGCTTTGAGGGCGGAGCGTGGAGCCCGTGATCGTCAGCCTACGAGTCATGACTTCCATCATGTTCAACTCGGCCTTTGGCCCTTGCAGAAACGCAATTTGCACGAGGCGGCCATCATCGGCCAATGCTTTGATGTTGCGCTGCATGTACGATCCGCCAACCATGTCGAGGATGAGATTGGCACCACCCTCTGCCTTCAAGATGTCAACGTAGTCCGCATCGCGGTAGTTGATCGCTTGCTCTGCGCCAAGCGTGAGGCAGGCCGCGCATTTCTCGTCGGAACCAGCGGTTGCAAACACCCGCGCGCCGTAAGCCCGCGCCAATTGAATGGCCGTGGTCCCGATCCCGGAACTGCCACCGTGGACCAAGAACCTCTCGCCGCCTATCAGGCCACCACGCATAAAGACATTCGACCATACCGTGAAGAAAGTTTCAGGCAAACAAGCCGCTTGTTTCAGGCTAAGGCCAGCCGGCACAGGCAGGCAGTGCGCGGCAGGAGTCGCCACGAATTCGGCATAGCCACCACCGGGCAAAAGGGCGCAAACCTGTTCGCCCACGGACAGATTCGCGACGCCTTCGCCAAGGGCCACAATCTCGCCCGCCGCTTCCAATCCGGGGAGATCGCTGGCCGTTTTCGGTGGATTATAGAGGCCTGCCCGCTGCAAGGCATCGGGGCGATTTACGCCCGCATAGGCGATCTTAATGACGACCTCACCGTAGCCTGCGACGGGCAAGGGGCGCTCGCAGAGCTGCAGCACGTCAGGCCCGCCTGCCTTGGTAATTTCAACGGCTTTCATTCATCTGATCCCTTATTCCAAATGCCGGGCAGGTTGGGATCGGGGGCACGGCGTGGCGCCTTGATCGCGCCCAACATCGCGCCCAGCAGCCCAGTCAGGGGCTTCAACAACGCTGACCCTTTGATCTGCGATTTCGCTTTTTCGAACTGCATGACGTTCGCGATGCGGCGGTCGATAAAATCATCCACGGCATCCGTATCGTCACCAAGCCAGAATAAAACAACAGACCCGTAAACCGCTGATAATGTTGCGCGTTTTGTGTACCAATTCACGTCGTCAGAGGTATCACCGAGCGCGTTCCAAATTGCATCTGCGGTGCCCCAGATCAGCTTTGCCCCGTCACCCGCATGGTTTGGCAAAGCGAAAAGAGAGGTGCCACGGCGGACGACCTCCTTGTCCTCAGCGGCCGCCAATCGCAGGCGGATCGCATGGGCGACTTTTTCGGAATAGCGCATGTGAGATAGGTCCGCTTCGGCCATCGCCTTGGTCATCGCGGCGTCTCCGCGCAGGTGATAGGCCACAGCCAAATCCACCGCACCACGCGGGCAGATCGCGGGATCAATCCCCGTTTCCGCCACTGCCGCATCAAAGGTCGCAGGCGACCAGCCGTCAAAGGCCACGTGGGGCAAAGCGGCGTCAAGAAGGGTGTCGAGCGGATTGGTCATGGGCAAACTCCTATGCTTGACAGAACACTAGACAAAATCAGAAGCCTTTGCTATGCGACAACTTCCTGCAATTTTGCATATTTAACTTAGAGAGGTGGTGAAAACCACATGCAGGTTAGTGTTCGTGATAACAACGTCGATCAGGCGTTGCGTGCTCTGAAAAAGAAACTTCAGCGTGAAGGCGTTTTTCGTGAGATGAAGCTTAAGCAGCATTTCGAGAAACCGTCCGTGCGTAAAGCACGCGAGAAAGCAGAAGCTATCCGTCGTCAGCGCAAGCTGGCTCGGAAGAAGCTCCAGCGTGAAGGTTTGCTGTAAAGCAGCCCGATCCTCGTTTTGAAAACTAGAAAACCCCGTCTGAGCAATCAGGCGGGTTTTTTGTTTAGGGAACATCTGATTAGAGCCTGAAGTGCGAATTTCCTGCGACGCAGCGAATGGCGACTTGGGCAGACATGCGGCGTGTCTCACGAGATGGCCAGCGATCACAAAATGGTCGATGAAAATTCACATAATCGTTTACAAACCGCCTTATTCTGGGTTCAGATTTGTCGAATGCGACATCTGTTTTTCTTATTTTCGTTCATCAGCCCTCCCGCATTGTTTGCGGGGGCCTTGATGATTGCGTTCGGCGTCAAAGGAGATCCGATGAATCTGCGACTTGCGATATTTGGGGTTCTTTTGATTTTGCTCGCCGCTTTGACGTTTCCGCGCCAAGGCCATCCACTGCGACGCGTCCTTGAGCGGATAACAGCGCCATCCAAGCAGCAAGCCGTGAATACGTTGAAAGAGGTGTTGGTGGTCAATGAAGCCGCACTTGATTTCGAGCCTACGCCACAGCTCTTCCATGCAGGGTGGAGCCGTCTGGACCTCGTTCTAGAAGCGACCGAAAACCCGTCAAGCTGGATTGGCGGATTACCCGAAATGCCGACAGATATCGACTGGCCAGAAACCGACGGCAAAGCAGCGCTATTTCTGGCGCAGATCGCAATGTCAGACCTCCCCGAAAACATCTGGGGCGGGATAGGACCAAAGTCCGGCTGGTTGCTGTTTTTCCTTGCACCGCAGGACTGGGGCGGCGCGAGGGTCGTGCATATTGAAGAACGTGGCGCGCCGCGTCCCTACCCGAACGGGGCGTGCATCGAAAACTATCTCCAGCAAAGCGATCGTGATGCGATGACGGAGATTGGGCGCACTGCCGAGGACTTCCGGCCGCCCCAAATTGCGCTAGCCGCCTCCCCGACAGACGCCCAGCCGCGGGGTTTGTTTTCTCGGATCACTGAACTGGATGCACTGCGGAAGCCCTATTACTCAACCGACGTTTCGGCTCCGCTCTTTGAGCCGTTCGCCAGCGGGCCAAATCCCACACATCTCTCGATAGAGATGCTGGCACGCCAAACCTATTTGCAGGACCCGAACGGCATTCCCGCTGAAATGCGCGAGATTTTAGAACCGATGTGGAAGTTCGCAGCCTCTTTGGAGCCTGCAACGATGAGCGGGCCGGTCGAGACGGAGTTCTTTTATACAGCCCCCGACAATCCCGTTAGGCTGTTGCGGCTTCCGAGTTCGCTTTTACTTGGATGGCAGTTTGGTGACGTTCAGTCATTGGGCATATTCATAGCGCCGGAAGACCTCCGAGCTGGAAGATGGGACAAGGTCTGGTTTGATTATACGGGCTGACATTCAAGCGCGTCTTAGTCCGCAGAGCAGACCAAGACCCAGTTCAATCTTGCGCGTAAAACAGTTACCGCGCCAGCAAAGACCGCAGGAACAGCCCTGTTCCGCCGAATAGCAGCACAAGGATCACCAGTAAGTCAAAGACGCTCATGTTGGCGAATTGTAGGGTCGTGCTGGCGATCACGCCAAAGATTAACGCGAGCACGGAGCCAACTGCGAGAATCCAGCCGATCCAGTTGCGCGAATTGTAAAAGATGATCCCGATCCCGAACATAAACACGATGAGGATCATGCCACTTGTTACGGGCACACCACCTGCGTTGAAGGTCGTCATGCCAAGCCCGAAAGTCGGCCGCACAATCACGGATTTCAGCAAGAGATACCCGCCGCCAATCATCATGATCAGGCCAAGCAAAAAGCTGCCTTGCCCGCCGTCCGTGCCGCCTGCGCCGCGATATGACATGTGTGTCTCCTTGCTTGGTCGGATCGTGACAGTGATCTAAAAGAACGGCAAGTCCGCGAGATGAACCTTGCGCGTTTCGTTTTCAATCGTGACGAAGAGGTCAGAGGCCGCGTCTGTCGCAATCATGCCGACGCCGATGTTACCCTCATTGCGCGGCGAATAGGTTGCCTCGCTTAAGGTGCCAACAGCGATGCCATTTGCATCCGCAACAGGCAGGTTATCCTCAAAATGGAAGAGCGGTTCGCCGTCGATGGTGAACCCTGTGCGCTGCCGTTTTGCGCCCATAGCGGCGATCTTTTGCAGGGCTGCCTTGCCGATAAAATCACCCTTATCAAAGTCCACGAGCTTGCCGAGGCCAATCTCGAAAGGGTTGCAGGGATTGACCTGCAAACGCCCGTCCGCACCGTAGGAGACAAGCCCACTTTCCAGCCGCTCCAGATCATTGGGCGCACCGGGTCCGATGCCGTAGGGTTGCCCTGCGGTCTTCACTTTTGCCCAAAGGTCGCGCCCGTGTTTGCTGTCTTGTAGGTAAAGTTCGAACCCGCCTTGTTTTGACCAACCAGAACGAGCGAGGATCAACGGGATACCATCGAGGTCCGTCTGCTTGAACCCAAAGTATTTCAACTCGCGCACCCAATCACCGAAAAGATCCGCGATCACATCCTCGGCCTTTGGCCCCTGCACGGCGAGAGGAGACACGTCGGGTTCGAACACCTGCACGTTCATGCCACGCTCGGCCGCGATACCGCTTGCCCAAAGCGCGATGTCGCTATCTGCGATAGAGAGCCAAAAGCGGTTTTCCGCGAGTTTCAACAACACTGGATCGTTGATCAGATTGCCTGCGTGATCGCAAAGGGGAATGTAGCGCCCCTGCCCGATCTTTGTTTTGCTCATGTCGCGGGTTGTCAGGTATTGGATCAGGTCCGCCGCATCTGGCCCCGTGATTTCGACCTGCCGCTGCGCAGCCACATCCCACATCGCGACGCCATTCATCAGGCGGTCATATTCTGCCGCAGGGTCGCCGAAATGCGCGGGAATGAACATGTGGTTATAGACGGAAAACGATTTCACGCCGTCCGCCACAGTCGCGTCAAAGTAACAGGATTTGCGGTTATTCGGGCCGATGCCGATCGTGAAAGTCATTGTAGTCCCCTAGGAAAATGGCGCCCGAAGGCGCCACTTTGATTAGTAATGCTGGTGCTGCTCGGGCACCAAGATTTCGCGTTTGCCGACATGGTTGGCAGAGGACACAACGCCTTCGTCTTCCATTTGCTCGACCAGTCTAGCGGCCTTGTTATAGCCAATCGCAAGCTTGCGCTGGATATAAGAGGTCGAGCATTTGCGGTCCTTGATGACGATCGCGACAGCGGTGTCATAAAGCGCGTTTTCGACATCGGACCCGTCGCCAAGGCCAAGCACCTGATCGATGCTGGAACTGGCCTCGTCGGATGGCCCCTCAATCACACCAGACATGTATTCTGGCGGACCAAAGCCCTTGAGGAAGTTGACGATTTCTTCGACCTCTTCGTCGCTACAGAACGGGCCGTGAATACGGCTAATCTTGCCGCCGCCAGCCATGTAGAGCATGTCGCCCATGCCCAATAGCTGCTCTGCGCCCATCTCACCAAGGATCGTCCGGCTGTCGATTTTCGAGGTCACTTGGAACGAAATCCGTGTCGGGAAGTTCGCCTTGATCGTGCCCGTGATAACGTCGACCGACGGACGCTGTGTCGCCATGATAAGGTGGATACCCGAGGCACGCGCCATTTGCGCGAGGCGCTGAATACAGGCTTCGATTTCTTTGCCTGCGACCATCATCAGGTCGGCCATCTCGTCGACGATTACGACGATGTAGGGCAAAACTTCTGGCGTAAATTCATCCGTCTCGAAGATCGGCTCGCCAGTTTCGTCGTCAAAACCAGTCTGCACGGTGCGGCTAAACATTTCGTTTTTCGCAAGCGCTTCTTTCACGCGGCCATTGTAGCCGTCAATGTTACGAACGCCCATTTTGGACATCTTGCGGTAGCGCTCTTCCATCTCGCCCACGGTCCACTTTAGGGCCACAACTGCCTTTTTAGGGTCTGTTACGACGGGGGACAAAAGGTGCGGGATGCCATCGTAAACCGACAATTCCAACATCTTGGGGTCGATCATAATCATGCGGCATTCTTCTGGCGTCAGCTTGTACAAGAGCGACAAGATCATCGTGTTGATGGCCACGGATTTACCCGAACCAGTCGTACCCGCGATCAGGAGGTGAGGCATCTTCGCAAGGTTTGCGATGATAGGCTCGCCACCGATGTCTTTGCCAAGAGCGAGCGGCAGCTTCATGTTGCTATCGCCAAAGTCACGCGCCGAGAGCATCTCGCGCAGCACAACCATTTCACGTTTTTCGTTCGGCAATTCGATACCGATCACCGACCGGCCCGGCACGGTGGAAACACGCGCGGAAAGTGCGGACATGGAGCGGGCGATATCGTCGGCGAGGCCAATCACGCGGGACGCTTTCAATCCTGGAGCGGGCTCAAGTTCGTACATGGTCACGACGGGGCCGGGGCGCACGGAGACGATCTCGCCCTTAACGCCGTAGTCGTCCAGAACGCTTTCCAACATACGCGCGTTTTCTTCAAGTGCTTCGTCTGGCAGGTGGTGCCGTTCGACGATTGATGGGCTCGACAAGAGGCTCAACGGCGGGTGCTCGTAGTCCGCGTATTTATCTTCGAATTGCAACTTTGGTTGCGCTTCGGCCTGCGCCTGTTTGGATGGCTGGATCGGCTTTGATGACGCGTGCTGCACAACCTTTTTAGGCTCTGGTATCGGGATCGCAACGCGCACTAATGGGGCCGCGGCGGCAGGCGGCACAGAGGTAGCGGCACGGAGTATAGGTGTCGGAGCGGCGACAGGTGCTGCCTCTTCGAAGTCATCGAAATTGTCGAAATCTTCGACCTCGATCAGCTCGGCCATATCCTCGTCATCAGCAAGCGGCGGAGGCGCGTTCCGCAGGTTCAGCACAAGCGGCGACGGGCCGCGACCAGCGGTCAGTTTTGGCTCGATCCGCAGGCTGGTTGCAGGGGCAACCTCGGCCGCTTTACGGTTTTTGATCGCGTCGGAAATACGCGCCTTAACGCGGTCACCGTCCACGGCTGGTGCATCGTCGTCAAAAGTATGCGCGGCCACGAGCTCTGGCTCTGGCATCGCTTCTTTGCGTTTCAGAAGGCTCGACAACAGGCCACCCGATTGCTGAGGTGCTGCGGCGCGAACAGGGGCAACGATTGGTTGCGGCCCACGCGGTTTTGTTACTGCGGCATCAATTGTCGGGGCCGCCATTGGTGGCATTTTGCGGCCATCGATTTGCGGCATTGGAGCCGGGGCACGCGTTGGCATCGCAGGGTTCGCACGCACAACGGCGGCGGCGCGGGCTTTGGCCTCTGGGTTTGGCACAATGCGACGGGCAATTTCCTCTTGCGCGTGCTCATAGGCCATCGCAACGCGGGCCTCGCGGGATTGTTCACGCTTTGCTTGCAAGGCGGCCATGCCGTCTTGGGCGGCGCGTGCAGAAATCGATGCGGTCTGGCCCAAAGCACGCAAAAGCGCGGCGTAAGTCATGATGAGGCCAAGCATTAAGAAACGCGCTCCGACGCGCAATTCAGGGCGGGTAAAGCCCAAAACGAACGCCATAACCGCACACATCACAACAACCATGATCAGCGAAAACAGTTTCACGGCAAAGCCCGCGCCAAACGGCAGTATCGTCAGAACAATCGCTAGGACAGTGTCGCCAAACATGCCGCCCATGCCGAAATTTGGGGGCCAAGCAGGGCTAGGCGACAGGGTCACCGCATAGATGGCGCAAATTGCAATCGCGATAGGTGCAAAAATCAAACGGCCCGCGGCGCGCTCTTCACCAAAGTGGCCCGCAAACCGTACACCCCATGCCATCAAGATCAGAGGCATCGCCCAAATCCCAATGCCCACCACCATGATTAAAGGAGCAGCTGTCGAGGCCCCGAAACGGCCCAACCAATTGTGCACTGGCGCATCTGTGGCAGAGATCCAGCTCGGATCCTCTGCGGAGTAGGACCCTACCATCATAGCCATCAGAATGCCGCCCACGATCAGCGCGAAACCGAACAATTCTTTGCCCCGTTTCTCGATCGCAGCTTGGGTTGCGTTGTCCAAAAGTGGATCGCGCCCGCGGGATGTATATGATGCCATTTTTCTAGTCCTCAATCGTACAAACAGTCGCGGATCAAAGTAAGACCCCGCTGCATTTCTTGTGTTGGGGCGACCATGGCCACCCGAATAAATCCATCACCGGGGTTCGCCCCGTTCACGTCGCGGCTCAGATAAGCACCGGGGAGCACGCGCACACCCGTTTCTTGCCAAAGCTTCACAGCCGCCGCTTCGCCGTTGTCTACGGGAAGCCACAGGAAAAAACCCGCCTTGGGGCTGTCATAGCCTGCGACATGACCAAAAATGTCATCCGCAATTTTGTACTTCACACCGTAAAGCGCACGGTTCTCGACGACATGCGCCTCGTCATTCCACACGGCGGTCGCGACGGCTTGCAATGGTTCCGCCAAAGGCGCGCCCGCATATGCGCGCAGGGCGCGAATGCGTTTGATGCTCTCAACACCACCAGCACAGAAGCCGGAGCGAAGCCCTGGAAGGTTGGAGCGCTTTGATAGCGAATGGAAAATCACAACGCGATCGGGATTAGCGCCCATCTGCGTGGCAACCTGCAACGCGCCAACGGGGGGCGTATCGCGGTAAATCTCGGAGTAACATTCGTCGGCGAAAACGATAAAGTCGTGTTTCTCAGCCAAAGCAATCAGCGCGCGCCAATAAGCCTCGTCGGCAACAGCACCCTGCGGGTTCGCAGGCGAGCAGATGTAGGCGATTGCGGTGCGATCCAGAACATCGGCGGAAAGGCTGGTAAAATCGGGAAGGTTCCCCGTTTCTGGCGTCGCAGGCACATAGACAGGTTCGGCGCCAACCGACAAAGCGGCCACAGCATAAACCTGATAGAACGGGTTTGGCGTCAGGATGACGGGCTGCTGGCCATTTTTCGTCTCGGGGCATAGCGCCATCGCGGCATTATAAAGCCCCTCACGGGTGCCGTTCAGCGTCAGCAAATTCGCGTGCTCGACCTCAAGACCGTAGCGACGTTTCAGAAACCCAGCGATCGCATCAAAGTGTTCAGGGGTGCCGTCATTGTTGGGATATTTCGCAAATGACCCGAGATTGGCCGCCAAGACATCGCCCACGAAAGCAGGGAACGCATGGCGTGGCTCGCCAATCGTCATATTGATCGTCTCGTCGGCTTGCGTTGGCACATCTAAAAGAGCGCGCAAACGGGGCCAAGTCGCGACCGGTAGGTTCGAAAACCGCTCGGGAAATACCATAACTGCCTCAACTACGGGATCATTGTCGCCCCGCTTTGAACCAAACTAGCCTGTGAATGCACCCGCTGTCCATAAAAAGCGGGTCATGATTCGCCCCTGCGTGGTAAAATTGTGTCTTTTAGGACAATGCCTTGGCCGCAGCGGCCCCGATCCGAAGCAATTTCTCCTCGGAATTGGGGCCAGCGTTGAACATGATCCCGCAAGATGGCACGCCCGTCGGTAAGGTCAGGCTGGTCCCGCCCATCAGGTTCTCGATCCGAGTGTTGCGCAACGCGAGTAGGTTCTCGGTCTTGTAATATTCGTCGTCCGTCAGCAGGCGTGCGGCATTCGGCGGCAGGTTCGGGGCCGTCGGCATGATCACGGCGTCATAGCCTGCGACAAGGGCGGCATAGATCTTGCGGACCTCGCGCAATTTGTTCCACGACGCGACATAATCCGCGCCCGAGACCTGTTGGCCACCACGTACGCGTTCCAGAATTTGGGGAAACATTTTCTGTGGATTTGCCTCGACCAGATCACGCCAATGCCCATATGAATCAGCGGCATAGAGGTTAAACGCTTGATCAAACGCGGTATGGATTTCGGGCATTTTAATATGTGTGATCGTGGCGCCCGCAGCCTGCAGGCGCTGCACTGCGCTTTCAAATGCAGCGCGCGGCGCGGAGCGCAAATTATCCATCGCGAGCGTGTCGAGAATGGCAAAACGCGCACCATTGAGCGTCGCACCTTTCAAATCGGCCGGCTTTGAACCTTCCAGAATACCCAGCAAGAGCGTTGCATCTTCAACAGAGCGGCACAGCGGGCCAACGGTATCAAACTGCGCACAAAGGGCGACAACGCCCTCATTCGACAACCGCCCGAAGGTTGTTTTCAAGCCAACGAGATCATTCCAAGCTGACGGAATACGCACCGATCCGCCTGTATCAGAGCCAATAGCAGCGGCGGCGAGCCCAAAGGCCACCGAGGCCGCAGCACCTGAACTGGAACCACCCGGAACGGCTTCAGGATCGTTCTTGCAGGGCGGGGTTTCCATCATCGGGTTCAGGCCAAGGCCGCTAAACGCGATCTCGGACATGTGTGTTTTGCCAAGGCAGACAAGGCCCGCCGCAGTTGCGGCCTTGAGGACTTCGGCGTCCTCATCTGGCATGCGGCCTTCGAGCAATTTCGTGCCCGCTTCGGTCACGGTGCCAGCCGTGTCAAAGAGGTCTTTCCAAGACACAGGGACGCCATCGAGGGCGCTTAACCGATGACCAGAGGTGGCACGCAGACTGGCAGCCCTCGCCTCCGCGCGGGCGCGATCATGGGTGACACGCGTATAAATGCGGTACGCCTCTGGGTGCGCGTCGATGGCCGCGAGATAGGTCTCGGTCAGGGCAATCGGGTCAATTTCGCCAGCCCCAATGCCGCGCCCAAGGTCCGCCGCCGTCATCCATAGCCAGTCTTGCATCACGCCTATCCCTTTGCCGTTTTTCGCAGCCTAGCGACACCACGGCGCATGGACAATCCCGCGTGTCTGCCCATATTGAAGGGTATGAAAACGGATTTGATCATTGTCGGCGGCGGCCTGAATGGCCCTGCCCTTGCCATCGCCGCGGCGCGCGCTGGATTTCGCGTGACCGTGATTGACAGCCTGCCAAAAGCAGCGCGGAAAATGCCTGATTTTGATGGGCGGTCCTATGCATTGGCGCTTGCCAGCAAGCGGTTATTGGCCGGAATTGGCGTTTGGGATGCGGTCAGCGCCGAGACGCAACCAATGCTCGAGATCAAGGTCACCGACGGCCGCGCGGGTGAAGGTGCCGCCCCTTGGATGATGCATTTTGACCATGCCGAAATCGAAGAAGGGCCTATGGGCTTTATGCTGGAGGACCGCCATTTGCGCATGGCCTTCCTTGATGCGATGGACGCAGAAGACGGGATCACGCAGGTTGATGGCGAGACTGTCGTGGCACAATCGGTCGATACTGCGGGCGTGACGGTCACGCTTGCGTCTGGGAAAACCATTTCCGGTCAGCTTCTTATCGGATCGGACGGGCGCAAAAGCGGCACCGCCGAGCGTGCAGGGATCAAGCGCACGGGCTGGGGTTACAATCAAACCGCAATTGTTTGTGCGGTGGGTCATGAAAAACCGCACGGCGGCATCGCGCATCAGTTCTTTATGCCAAATGGTCCGCTTGCGATCCTGCCACTCACTGGCAATCGGTCCTCAATTGTCTGGTCGGAAACAACGGCACGGGCCGCAGAAATCATGACCTTGGATGATGCGGGCTTCCTTGACGCACTTCGCCCCGCTTTTGGCAGCTTCCTTGGTGAAATCCACCTAACGGGCGCAAGGTTCACCTACCCCCTTGGCCTGACACTCGCGCAAAGCTTCATCGGTGATCGCACGGCGTTGATCGGTGACGCAGCCCATGGGGTGCACCCGATTGCCGGCCAGGGTCTAAACGCGGGTTTGCGCGATGTCGCGGCATTGATGGATGTGCTGACAGAGGCGCGGGGACGTGGCGAAGATATCGGCGGCCCGATGGCATTGGCACGCTATCAACAATGGCGGCGGTTTGATACCGCCACGCTTGCCCTTGCCACAGACACGTTTAACCGGCTGTTTTCCAACGATAACCCGATCTTGCGGGCGGCGCGGGATATTGGCATGGGCCTTGTGAATGGCGCAGCCCCACTGCGGCGCGGCTTTATCCGCGAGGCCGCAGGGCTCACCGGTGATCTACCAAGCCTGATGCGCGGTTAACGCGGCCTGACACTCACGTGTTCGGTGCGTTGCGTGTCCCAGTAGGCTTCATTCTCTAAAATGCCTGCGGGGAGTTTATCACGCAAAAACCGCCGACTGCGGAATACGGCGACCTCAACCACAGCATCATCACCATGGCGGGACAGCGTATCGCCAATGAAGCCACGCCGCAAAAATGCCTCGCGTTGCTTCAAACGATCAATATCCGCACGTATCATGGCAAGTTCATCTGCAGGATGTAAATTTCTCATCGAATGATCCTTTATCGTATCGTCCGCACAGCAAACCCCATGCAGATTAAGATACAGATAAAAGCCGCCTGATTATTCGAGCGTCCGCGCCTCATCCAAAAGCATCACAGGAATGCCGTTACGGATCGGAAAAGCAAGGTTCGCGTTTTTGGAAATCAATTCCTGCGCCTCGGCGTCATATTCCAACCGTCCACGTGTTTGCGGACAGATCAGCGCCTCAAGCATCTTTGGGTCAAAATTCGTATTGGTCATTGCATGAACTCCTCGGCAGTGCCGCCACGCAGGGAAAACTCGATCAAGGTCATGAGCGTTTCGCGCCGCGTGGTCAAGGACGGTGCCTCAAGCAGCGCTTGCTTGTCCTCGGGCTCGAACGGGCACAGCATCGACAGCGAATTGATCAGCAACTCGTCGTCGGCCTCTTGCAGGCTATCCCAATCGGTCGCGAGATTCTCTTCCGCAAAATACCGCTCCAAGTTTCGCATGAATTTGTGGCGATCAAAGGTGTCATCGACCTCGGTCGGCCCCAGATCACGCTCGAACCCTTGCCACGATACTTTGCAGCGGCGGTAGGGTGTGAACCCGTCAACCTCATTCGCGATCCGAAACCGCGAACGCCCCGACATGGTGATCATGTAACGCCCGTCGTCGGTTTCAGAAAACGCGGTCACACGCCCCGCGCAGCCGATGCTGTGCAAGCGTTGGTCCTTGCCGTAAGGCTGCACCATCCCGATCAAACGATGCTCGGTCTTGAGCACATCATCGAGCATTTGCAGATAGCGCGGCTCGAACAGATGCAGCGGTAAATGCGACCGCGGCAGCAATAGCGCCCCCGGAAGCGGGAACACAGGGATCGTATCAGGAAGGTCGATGATTTTGCTCATATCGCTAATCTAGACCGAAACCGTGATCAGACAAATATCATTGATGACAATTTGCGGCGGCCATTGAGGACAATCGGATCTTTTGCAGGCAAAGCGTCGAAAATGGTGAAAAGCTCGGTCTTTGCCGCGCCTTCGTTCCATTCGCGATCACGGCGGAAAAGTTCCAACAACTGGTCAACCGCGCCCTGTGCGTCGTCGTTTGCCATCAAAGCATTCGCCAACTCTAGTCGCGCCTGATGGTCGTCAGGGTTCGCTTCGACCTTCGCGCGCAACTCGTCCACAGGGCCAGCGCTCGCAGCCTTACGCGCGAGAAGAATCTGCGCATGGGCAGCTTCTAATGCAGCATGTTTGGAAATCTCGGCAGGAGCGCCGTTCAAAACTGCCTCCGCTTGGTCAATTTCGCCCAGCGCGAGATGCGCACGGACAAGCCCGCCGTAGGCTACAGCGTGGTTGCCATCTTCCGACAGGATCGCCGCGAATGTCTCGACCGCGTCGGCAGCCTCACCATTGGCAAGCATCTCTTCGGCGGCAGCAACGGCGTCGTCCAGACCGTTATCCGGCTCCGGCCCCATCGCCGCAATTTTGTCGACAAAGGCATTAATCTCGGAGGGCGGCAGCGCGCCTTGGAACCCGTCAACCGGCTGGCCGTTAAAGAAAGCATAGACCGTCGGAATCGATTGCACCCGCAACTGCCCCGCATAACCCGGGTTCGCGTCGACGTCGATTTTAACAAGCTTCACACGACCGTCGGCCTTGGTCACAGCCGCCTCGATTGCAGGGCCAAGTGTCTTGCACGGACCACACCACGGCGCCCAGAAATCGACGATCACAGGAACCGTTTTCGACGCCTCGATGACGTCCTGCATAAAGGTCGCGTCAGTGCCGTCTACAATGTGCTCGGAGGCAGGCGCTACTTTGGGTGTTCCACCAAGTTCGATCATATTCAAATCTCCTAATATCGCGGTTACCCCCTATATGTGCGCAAGTGGCACAAACGCCAAGAGGTAAGGCCACTTTACCGCGCCAAGATTGCTGCTAACTTTGACCCATGACAAAAACAATCCTCACATTCGGCGATAGCAACACCCATGGGACGCCGCCCATGCATGATTTTGGTCGCCATCCCCGCCATCTGCGCCGTTGGCCTGTGGTAATGGCTGAGGCCTTGGGCTGCACGGTGATTGAAGAAGGTTTGCCCGGACGCCTTGCCGCGGGTCACGCCGACACCACGATGGGGCCAGAGATGAACGGGCAGTTGGGGCTGCGGATTGCACTCGCGAGCCACGGACCGATTGATCTGCTGACGATTATGTTAGGGACAAATGACCTCAAGCTCGACCACGGCAAGACCGCCACCCAGATCGCGGCGAGCGTTGCAGGCCTGATCAAGATTGCACAGGATGCGGATATTCAGGCCAAGCACGGCGGTTTTGACATCCTGCTGATCTGCCCGCCGCCGATCTTGGAGGGCGGCACGTTTGCGAGTGATTTTGCTGGACAACGGGTGGTGTCAGACGCCCTACCCGCCGCCTACGCCTTTGTTGCGCATACGCGGGGGACGTGGTTCATGGACGCAGGCGCGCATATTACCAGCAGTCCGGTTGACGGCATCCACTTTGATGCTGCTGCACATGAGGTGCTGGGGCGGGCTGTTGCGGCGGAGATCAGAGCACGCGCTGGTGCCTAGCCGGAAAAGCGTGTGGCCAAACGGGAAAGTGGTTTTTGGGTAGATGTCTCCTTTGATGTAGGTTTCTCGGACGCCCCGCGCGACGTTTGGGTGACGCGGATCATTGCCTGGCGTCGGAGAAGCGCTCAAGCAGGAAATCGCGGGGTTGGGCTTGGTGGAGCGTTTGTGTTTATG
>Ga0181561_10000167_pt1 | contig 50129 bp, 51 predicted proteins | sample 011ome_19_FD_133760 | JGI IMG/M metagenome (GOLD analysis project Ga0181561, IMG submission 133760) | Coastal salt marsh microbial communities from the Groves Creek Marsh, Skidaway Island, Georgia - 011510BT metaG (megahit assembly) | ecosystem: Environmental > Aquatic > Marine > Intertidal... | reverse complement strand
GCCCTGCACCATACCGTTGCGCGTGGCCGAGAATGGGCGGCAGGCGTCTTTGGACATGACCCGCAGACCTTCCCACGCTTTGATCCCGCCAAAGCACAGCATGCTTTCCGATCCCCCCGTCACCATCACCGTGGCCATGCCAGAGCGGACCATGTTGAACGCTTGCCCCATCGCGTGATTGGAGGATGCACAAGCCGTAGAGACCGTAAACGACGGGCCGCGCAGGTTCCATTCCATCGAGACTTGGGACACGGCGGCATTGTTCATCAGCTTTGGCACGATGAACGGATGCACGCGGTTCTTGCCCTCTTCATAGACGGTGCGGTAATTCTCGTCTTGGGTCGTAAGGCCACCACCAGAGGTGCCGAGGATCACGCCAGATTGGTCGGCCAAAACGCCATTGAACGTCAGGCCAGATTGCGCCAGCGCCTCGCGCGCAGCCAACAGCGTAAACTGGGTAAAGCGGTCATAAAGCGCGATTTGTTGGCGGTTGAAATGGGCGTGTTCGTCATAGCCCTTCACTTGCCCGCCGATCTGGATCGAGAGGCGGTCAACGTCACGGATATCAAGTGGGCCGATGCCACAGCGCCCTTCTTGCATGGCCGCCATCGTGCTGGCCACGTCTGCCCCCAGCGCATTGATCGTGCCGGCCCCTGTGATGACGACGCGGCGGCTCACCCTAGGTTTGCTCCGCTTTCAGCTTGTCCACGGCCGCAATGATCGCGGCCACGGACGATATATCAAAGCCGCTGTCTTTGGGGGCATTGGCGTTGAAAGGCACAGTAATATCAAAGGCCTCTTCAATTGCAAAAATGCTTTCGACCAGCGCCATGCTGTCAATGCCAAGCTCCTCAAGCGAATTATCCAAGGCAATATCGGAGGGCTGCAAGAGCGCTTGCTCCGCGAGGATCGCGATAATCTGGTCTTGTGTGCTCATCTAGTGCCTCCCCTAATCAGCAATGTTAACCTAGTCATTCTGAGCGGCATTTGAAACAGGCTTATGACGCAAAACGGCTTGGCGTAAACTGCGCTCGCGGGCGCGGTAGGTTAGCATCGGTTGGGCCGGATATCCCATCATAAAGCTGCCCGCAGGCACATCAGACAAAACAATCGCAGCCCCGCCGATCACGCTATCTGCGCCGATCTGAAGGTTGTCACCGATTCCGGATTTACCACCTAGAACACAGCGATCCCCAATCACGGCAGAGCCCGCCACGGCCGTTTGTGCGCACAGCAAGCAATGCTCGCCAACGATAACGTTATGGCCCACCTGCACGAGGTTATCGATCTTGGTGCCATTGCCGATCCGCGTTGCACGGATGGTGCCCGCATCAACCGTGCTATTCGCACCAATCTCGACATCGTCACCAATCTCAACGCCGCCAAGCGAATGAATACGGTGCTGGACAGGATCGCTTGGGGCCTCAAAGGGCGTTTTCCCCAAAGTCTTGCGTCCAATTTCAACATTGGAGGGTGCAGCGGTCACAAAAGAAAACCCGTCGCCGCCAATCACAACATTGGGTTGGATGATTGCGCGTGCGCCAAGGCGCACTCTACCTTGCAATCGTGCCCCAGCAGAAATTTGTGCATTTGCGCCAATGGTGACCCCGCTGGCAATCGTCACATGGTCCGCGATCTGCGCACCGTCACCGATGACAACACGCGCACCGACAATCGTGAAATGGCCGATAGAGACATCGCGGCCAATCGTTGCTGTCGGGTCAATGGCGGCATGTGGGCTAATGCCGGATCCGCCTTGCCGTTGATCCATCATCTGCGTCAGACCCGCCATCGCAAGCCTTGCGCGTGGGGCCTCAATCGCAGCCTCGAGCCCAAGAGCCTGCCAATCAGCCCCAGCCCAGACAACAGCCACGCGTGCGCGACCACGCCTTAACGCGTCACCATAGGCAGGTGACATCGCCAGCGCCAAATCATCCGGCCCTGCCGTCGCAGGTTCTGATAGGCCCGTCACCAAAAGATCAACGGCGCCAAAGGCCTTTGCCCCCAGCGCCGCTGCGATATCTTGAACAGAGTGTGCCATGTGATCTGACCCCATAATTACGGGGACAGACTTAACCTTGAACGGCGCGCACTGCTACCCCTTGACGGGCCAAAGCGTTCCAGATCTTTGCATCACGGCCATAAACGTCGCGGCGGAATTTCAGGCTGCCTGTGACGTTTGTAAATGCGGTGCGGTAGACAATGTGTACTGGCACTGGCGTGTCAAGATCGACCCGCGCTTCAACACCTGTGCTCAGGCGCGACTGAAAGAAGCCCTGCGGATCAGATGTTTGTTTTGCCAAAAGCGCATAGGCAAAATCAAACGGGTCCGCGAGACGGATACAGCCGTGGCTAAACGCACGTACTTCCCGCCCGAACAATGCCTTTGACGGGGTGTCGTGCAGGTAGATATTGTATTTGTTCGGGAAAATGAACTTCACCAGACCAAGCGCATTACCCTCAGATGGGCCTTGGCGCATCGAGTAAGGGAAAGTGCTGGCGTTGTAGCTGTTGAAGTTCACAGAACTACGGCTCACGACGCGTCCACTGCTGTCAGTGACATCAAGCTGGCGCACTGCATTGGCATTGGCCTGCAACATCGGCAGATACTCTTTGGTCACGATAGAACGCGGTACATACCAGCTTGGGTTGATGACCATAAACTCCATAACGTCAGAGAATTCGGGGCTTTCACGATCCGCTTGGGCCGCACCAACGACCGAACGCGTGGAAAACGTCACGCGATCATTATCGACGATAGACGCACTAAAGTCAGTGAGGTTTACCCAGATATGGCGTGTGCCGCGTGGACGGTTCAGCCAACGCTCGCGTTCCATTGCAACAATAACGGATTGCAGACGGGCCGCCATTGGCACGTTGATCTCACGCAAGGTCTCACCACCAATGTTACCATCAACAGCCAAACCGTGGGATTGCTGAAAACGCTGAACACCGGCTTGAATGGATGCATCATATGTCTCGGTCGCAGTCCGCTCAAGGAAACCCATCGCGATCAGACGGTTGCGCAGGGCGACAACACGCGATCCAGTCGCACCTGGTTCCAAATTGCCCGCAGCCACATCTGGGCCCCATCCACCTGCACCAAGTAGTTTCTCTAGACGCAGTTTCTCACGCATCAGACGTGTGTATTCAGGTGAGCTTGGCGGCAAAGAGCGCAGGAATGCAGCAGGATTGGACTGTGCAAAGGCACGCAATGTGCCCAAACGCGAGCGATACGGCACTTCACGCTTGATTTCAGAGACAACAGAGCTTGGCACCAAAACACCTGTCTGCACGTCACGGGCATATTGCATGAACAGGCGCGAAAGCTCGACTTCCATTTGGCCTTGGGCCTCTGGTGTCGTCGCGTTGCGAATTTTCGCCATCACAGCATCTGTATCATAACGCGCAGAAGGTAGGCCGTGCATCGGTGCATCCGCGAATGCGGCCATCAAGGCATTGCGACGGGCAGCATCGCCCGAATTGCTCCAAATGCCTTGAAAATCGCGTTCACTGTAAAATGTTGCAAGCTCTGCGTCTTGCGACGCGGCAGTCGCGACAGCCTGACGAAACCCAACAGATTGGGCATCCGCTTGTGGCGTGAAAAACGAGAAGAATAGAGTTGCAACCATCATCAGGCGCAAAAGCTGCGAGTGTAAAGATACGAACATAGGTCCCCCAACAGAACAAAACTTGCGCGGAATTAGTGCAGATTCCACGCGACAGTTCAGTATCGGAAACCGACACCCCTCTTGTCCATTCACAAACCCAAATATCTGCGTGATGGGACAAAGCTGTTGCCCATTCGCAAGTGCAGGCCCGCAACACTTTTATGAATCCCGAAAAACTGCGCAAGATCTTGCCGATTTCCCACTTGTTAACCATCACGGCCTAATCAGTTCTTGGTTGGCGAATCGAAATATGCCATAAGGAACCTGCATCTGGGGACAAGATTGCAAACTCCGCTTATCAGCGGACCGACATTGAGCGACGGGACAGGCGCGAAAACATGACGAAATTTAACTCTACGGGCATGACCCGCCGTGGTCTTCTTGGCGCATTCGCGGCGACAGTTGTAACTGCAGCGCCCACATATTCCAATGCAGCAGGCTTCCTGCGTGGCGGTGGCGATGTTCGCCGCATTTCGATGTTTTCAGGCCGCACAGGCGAACGTCTGGACACGATTTACTGGATTGAAGGTCAATACATCGCCGAAGCAATCCGCGAAATTAACCTGTTCATGCGCGACTGGCGCACGGGCGAGGCTGTCCAAATGGATACGCGCACAATTGATATCATGTCAGCCTCCCATAATCTGATGGGTATTAACGAGCCTTACATGCTGTTGTCGGGTTACCGTTCCGCAAAAACAAACGCGATGTTGCGCAGCCAGTCTTCTGGTGTTGCCCGCAATTCGTTGCACATGCGCGGCCAGGCAGCCGACTTGCGCCTCAATAGCCGCTCAACGGCCCAAATGACCCAAGCCGCGGCCTCTTGTGCTGCTGGCGGCGTTGGCCGTTATCCAGGCTCGAACTTTGTACACATGGATTGCGGTCCGGTTCGCACTTGGAACGGATAAATCTTCCACCGTGCATAAATAGTCGAAAGATGGTCCTACGGGGCCATTTTTTATGTCTGCTATGTCGTTTGGAGATTTGGTGCACCCAACTGGATTCGAACCAGTGACCTCTGCCTTCGGAGGGCAGCGCTCTATCCAGCTGAGCTATGGGTGCATCTTGCAGTTTCTATAACCATGCGCGGCGCGGGTCGCAACGCCGAAAATCTTTACCCGAAAAGATCGTGGCACAACTCAAGCGCATCGACCAAAGCGTCAACCTCTGCATGGGTGTTGTACATCGCAAAAGACGCGCGGCAAGTGGCCCCTACGCCCATATGTTCCATCAGCGGCATCGCGCAATGTGTCCCTGCTCGCACCGCCACGCCCTTTTTATCAAGCACGGTCGAGATATCATGCGCATGCGCAGAACCCGCCATGGTGAAGCTAAAAATCGCGCCCTTGGTCGCCGATTGCCCTTGGATGTTGAGCCAGTTCAACCCTTCCAGCTTTGCCCGCGCATAAGCGCCAAGTTCCTTCTCATGAGCCGCAATCGCCTCCATGCCAACGCCCATCATATAACTAAGCGCAACGCCAAGGCCGATCGTTTGCACGATGCCAGGTGTGCCGGCCTCAAACTTCATAGGAGCGGAATTATAGGTCACCGTGTCGCGCGAAACTTCGCGGATCATATCGCCGCCGCCCATAAAGGGGCGCATCTCGGCCATGCGTTCCGGTTTCACATAAATCGCGCCAGACCCTGTCGGCCCATAGAGCTTATGTCCTGTAATTGCATAGAAATCCGCGTCTATGTCTTGCACATCAACGGGCATATGCACCGCCGATTGAGACCCATCAACCAGTACAGGAACGCCTTCGGCATGAGCACCCGCGCAAATCGTTTTTACATCAACGACCGTGCCAAGCACATTAGACATTTGCGTCACAGCAACCAATTTCGTCTTGGGACCAATGGCCGCAATAACCGCCTCTGGGTCCAGATCGCCATTCGCGTCCACATCAACCCATTTGATCACAACACCTTGCCGCTCGCGCAGGAAATGCCACGGCACGATGTTCGCGTGATGCTCCATGATCGACAAAACGATCTCGTCCCCCACCTGCAAACGGGGAGCAGCCCACGCGTAAGACACCATATTGATGCCCTCGGTGGTGCCAGAATTGAGGATGATATCATCCTCGGACGGCGCATTCAGGAAGCGCGCAATCGTGGCGCGCACACCCTCATACTTCTCGGTCGCAATCGTGGAAAGCGTATGTAACCCACGGTGAACATTGGCATATTCATCGCGGTAAGCGGTCGTGATCGCGTCAATCACCACCTGCGGCTTTTGCGCGGATGCCCCGTTATCGAGGTAAACCAGAGGCTTGCCATTGATCTGGCGCGATAGGATCGGGAAATCGGCACGAATGGCTGCGATATCATACATCTGAATTTCTTTCTGCTTCGCGCAGTGTTTGCAGCCAAATCACTGCAAATGCGGCCAGCCAGAAAAAGCCAACCAATTGGGTGCCTGCCGCGACTGGGCCTAAGAACCCCGCCATCAAGCCGTAAAGGAGTGCCGCAGGTGTGGTCGACAAGAGCGACCAAAAGAGAGCAAGCCGCGCAGAATACCACGTGCCCTGCCCGCCAAACAGCTTTGCGATTACATGGGAAATCCCACCAATCGCGTAGAACATCAACGGCCAAACCAAGAGCCAGCCGAGGAATTCATAGGCCACCAATTGCGACATCTCAGGCACGATGGCCCCACTGGGCAAATCAAATCCCGCCGCAATCCGCGACAAACGGGGCCATTGTGCGACGAAAATGATGATGCAAGCCGACATGAGAAACGCCAACGCCAAATCTTCGCGCTGCCCACGCGCCAGCAAGCCGTGCATCACCTCGCGCGGCCTGCGCCATGTGCGCATCATGTCGGAAGAAACAGCCATCAGCCGCGCCGCGCCATCCAGCCTTCGAGGCGGGACCGCAGATCATCGGCCAAGGCCTCGTCTGCGATTTCCTCAAGGCTTTCGGCCAGAAATGCCAAGGTCAACAAATCTGTCGCCGCCTGACGCGGTACGCCCCGCGATTGCAGATAGAACAGTGCATCTTCGTCAATCGCACCAGAGGTTGAACCGTGCGAACACGCCACATCATCGGCGTAAATCTCAAGCTCAGGCTTGGCCAAGAACTGGCTGTCTTCATCCAGCAAAAGCGATTGGCTAATCTGATAGCCATCTGTCTTTTGCGCGCCTTGCTTAACCAAAATTTTGCCTTGGAAAACGCCCACGGCCCCGTTGCGCAGCACCTTCTTAAACACCTGACGGCTTTCGCCGTTAAGCGCGTCATGGGTGATAAACACCGTGTCGTCATGGTGGAAATCTTCACCGTCACCGACGCAAGCACCTGCCACATGGGCCACCGCATCGTCGCCGACCATCTCGATGATACACTCGTTACGAGTCAGTTTTCCGTTAACGGTCAGAGTAAAGGATTTGAACAAAGACTCGTCATCAATCCTTGCAAAACAATGCGTTACAGCGCGACGTTCATGGTCGCGGCCTTGGCTGCGCACGTGGTGGAATGCGCCTTTTGAGGCAACGTCAACTTCTAGAACCGAGTTAAACCGCGCCGCGGCTGGCCCAGTTTCGAGCAACGTCACTTCTGCGCCCGCGTCCACTTTGACAAGCGAATGCAGCATCACGTCAGAGCCAGTGTCCCCGTGCAAATAGATCAGGTTGATCGGCTTTGAAGCCTTGCCCGTCGCATGAATCACAACGCCGTCAGTGGCAAAAGCAGAGTTCAGGGTCGCCAATGGTCGCTCGACGGGGGTCTGGGCCCGTGTTTCCAATGTGCCGTAGAGCTCGGTTGCCCAATGGATGTCGGCAACCGCGACGTCAGCCAAACGCGAGATCGTCACGCCTTCAGCGGTCAAATCATCCGAGGCGTCCGCATCAAAAACACCATCGACAAAAACGATTTTCACACGGTCAACCGCGTCGAACATCGGGGCTTCATCATTATGAAACAAGGCCGCTTGAGGCGCATCGGCTTGGGTCAATGACGACGGGTCAGTATATTTCCAATACTCATCCCGCTTATGCGGCAACCCCATTGCAACAAGGCGCGACAACGCGTCTTTGCGCGCTGCATCCAGCCCTGCAGGCAAAGTAAGCCCTGCCAAACGGGCCTCAACCGCGTCAGATTTCAGCTTGGCAACCGCCATTACACCACCTCTGCGAGCAGATCGGCGTAGCCGTTGTTTTCAACTTCAAGTGCGAGCTCGGGGCCACCTGTCTTGATGATCCGACCGTCAGCCATGATATGCACGACGTCTGGCTTAATGTGATCTAGCAAACGCTGGTAGTGCGTGATTACGAGGAAAGAACGGCCTTCCGAGCGCAGCGCATTGACGCCTTCCGCCACAAGTTTCATCGCGTCAACATCAAGGCCCGAGTCTGTCTCGTCCAAGATGCACATCTTCGGCTCTAGCATCGCCATCTGTAGGATTTCATTACGCTTTTTCTCACCACCAGAGAAGCCGACGTTCACAGGGCGCTTGAGCATATCCGCATCAATCTGCAAGGTCTTAGCCTTCGCGCGCACAATCTTGAGGAAGTCACCAGCGGAGAGTTCTTCTTCACCGCGTGCTTTGCGTTGCGCGTTTACGGCAGTGCGCAAGAACGTCATATTGCCCACGCCGGGGATCTCGACGGGGTATTGGAATGCAAGGAAAAGACCCGCCGCAGCGCGCTCTTCCGGCTCCATATCGAGTAGGTCAACGCCATCCAAAGTGGCTGAGCCACCTGTGACTTCGTAGCCATCTTTGCCCGACAACACATAGGAAAGCGTCGATTTTCCAGAGCCGTTTGGCCCCATAATCGCATGCACTTCACCTGCACCAATGTTGAGATCAACACCTTTCAGGATCGTTTTATCTTCGTCTTGAAGGTCAGCCATCAGGCCTTTGATTTCTAGCATCTGTTAGTCTCCTGCACGGGGGGCGAGTAAATGTTGAAACGAGGAAAGCCCCGCAAAACCAATGGCTTGCGAGGCAAAATTCAGGTGGCCGCGAGGGCCTTTTAGAGTATGATTGTGGCACCCATGAACGTCAGGCTTCCGGCCTGCGTTGTCGCTTGCACGACGGACACGAATTCGGGCGAATAAATCGCGGCGAATTGGTCGGGAAACATCCAGACCAGATTGTGCATGCCCGCGATCATTACCGCGACGCCCGCAAATTGCGCGCCCATGTGTGGCATCGTCTTGAGCCGCATCATACCGCCGATCAGCACTGCCAGAATTGCCGCGACAACGTAAATTGCCACTGGTGAATCGAGACTGAGCAAATGGAAGCGACCGCTGATCAGGTAACTGAGCATCAATGACACCGCGCCCAAAACCACCGAGATCAAAAGCGCGGAAACGCCTGTTTGTTTTGCTTTGGCTTTCTTGCGGTTGATGTATTCTTTGGACACCCGCTTGGGAATGTTCATCTTCAGTTCTGGATCGTAGTAGGATTTGTTGCGCGGATCCGCGATACGCGACAGGCGCAAATTGAACTCGGAAAGTTGGTCTGTCATCGCCATGCGCGTCAATCCTCGGGTGAAACCTTGGATTAACTTTATGACAATCACTGCGGCCCAAATAAGGCGCAGGTCGGGCAGAACCGCGACAGATATGATCAATTGAACGAGACACGGTTAACCGACCGATCCTTCCAGGGAAATCGCTACAAGCGCCTGCGCTTCCATCGCGAACTCCATCGGTAACTCCTGCAAAACGTCCTTGATGAACCCGTTCACGACCAAAGCGACGGCCTGTTCCTCGTCCATCCCGCGCGAGCGGCAATAGAACAATTGATCGTCATCCACCTTGGATGTGGTCGCTTCGTGTTCAACCCGTGACGAGTTATTCTTGACCTCGATATAGGGCACTGTATGAGCCCCACAATTGGAGCCGATCAGAAGGCTGTCGCACTGCGTATAGTTGCGGCTTTCCTTGGCTTTGGGGTGCATTGACACAAGACCACGATAGGTATTTTGCGCCCTGCCCGCCGAAATCCCTTTTGACACAATTCGCGACTTTGTGCGTTTGCCCAAGTGGATCATTTTGGTGCCAGTGTCGGCCTGCTGCATGTTGTTGGCGATTGCGATGGAGTAAAACTCGCCTTGACTGTCGTCACCGCGCAGGATGCAGCTTGGGTATTTCCACGTTACGGCAGAGCCAGTCTCAACTTGCGTCCAGCTCACTTTTGATCGCGCGCCACGGCAATCGGCCCGCTTGGTCACGAAGTTATAGATGCCGCCGACGCCGTTCTCATCTCCGGGGAACCAGTTTTGCACGGTGGAATACTTCACCTCTGCATCTTCCTCGATGATGATCTCGACCACGGCTGCGTGCAGCTGTGCCACATCACGCTTTGGCGCGGTGCAGCCCTCAAGGTAGGACACATAAGACCCCTTATCCGCGATAATCAACGTGCGTTCAAACTGGCCTGTATTCTCAGCATTGATGCGGAAATACGTGGACAATTCCATCGGGCAACGCACACCCGGCGGGATGTAAACGAATGAGCCATCCGAAAAGACAGCCGAGTTCAGCGTTGCGTAGAAGTTGTCAGACGCTGGCACAACGGTGCCGAGATATTTCTTCACCAGATCAGGATATTCGCGAATTGCTTCAGAGATCGAACAGAAGATCACGCCCGCCTTTTTCAGCTCCGCTTGGAATGTCGTGCCCACGGACACGGAATCGAATACCGCATCAACAGCGACCTTGCGTCCCTCAGCAGGCGGCATATCCGCACCTTCGACGCCTGCAAGAATAGCCTGCTCTTTCAAAGGGATACCTAGCTTAGCGTATGTCGCAAGCAGCTTCGGATCAACATCATCCAAAGACTTCGGCTTCACTGCCATGCTTTTTGGGCGCGCATAGTAATAGATGTCTTGGAAATCGATGTCAGGGTAGTTGACCATCGCCCAAGTCGGTTCTTCCAGCTTTTCCCAGCGAGCGAAAGCGTCCAGTCGCCAATCGGTCATCCACTGCGGCTCTTCGTTCTTGGACGAGATCAGCTTGACGATATCGGGGTTCACGCCTTTGGGGGCGTAATCCATCTCGATCTCGGTTTCCCAGCCGTATTTATAAGCGCCAGAGAGGGCCGCCACCGCATCCACGGTGTCCTGATCGACGCCATCTTTGACGTCTACTTGATCTAAAGTTGCCATTTGCCTTGCTCCTTAACTCCGCGCAACTGCGCGCGCGTGTTTATCCGTCCATGCCTGCGCAAAGCGCAGAACTTCATCCTCAGTCGTCTCGATGCCCAAAGAAACGCGTACAGCGCAGCGGGCATCGTCATCGCTAAATCCCAAAGCTGCCAACACAGGGCTCGCCTTTACCTTACCGCTTGAGCAGGCAGAACCCGCCGAAATCGCAAAGCCCGCAAGATCAAGCGCCATCACTTGTGTCTCGCCTTTCCAGCCTTTTGTAACAAAGCAGCTGGTGTTCGGGAGGCGTGTATATTCTTTCCCGACAAAAATAGTATGTTCTGCCGATGTCTCAATGGCCTTTTCTAGAATATTTCTAAGTTGCGCAACCCGCTCCCAGCGTCCTTCGGCCAAATCTTGTTGTGCGGCTACGCACGCGGCGCCAAATCCTGCAATCGCCGCGACGTTTTCGGTGCCCGACCTGCGGCCCATTTCTTGGCCCCCGCCCCTGATCTGCGCCGCCAAATCGGTCCCAGCAGGAAAAATTAACGCGCCAATGCCTTTTGGGCCGCCGAATTTATGCGCCGACAAGAAAACCATCTGCACGCCCGACCATGCAAAAGAAAACGGCACTTTGCCAAACCCTTGGGTCAAATCACTGACGGCCAGCCCTTGCGGCAACGCCTGCACCAACCCTGTCTCGGAATTGGCCAATTGCACGACCGATCGCGCAGGATCACTCACAACAACGCGGCCAGCAACCACAGGCAAAGACGCCTCAACCCAAGCTGCCACGGCCGCGTGCTCTAATCCAGAGGCCTGCAAACCGCGCCCAGCGAGACAAAGCGCAGCGGCCTCCGTCGCACCAGACACAAACACGACGTCAGCACCGGAAGCTCCGACGGCCTCCGCGACCTGCGCGCGTGCTGTCTCGACGATCCCCTTCGCCGCACGCCCTTCGGCATGCACAGAGGAAGGATTGCCCACGATATCCATCGCCGCAATCATCGCCGCCCGCGCCTCGGCCCGCAAAGGGGTCGTCGCATTATGATCCAGATAAATGCGGCTCATTCTTCGTCGATCACCTCGAATAATGCAGGAACAGCAGGACACGGCACCATATCATTGGCCACCACGTCAGACAGGCGCGTTTGGTGCAAAAACACATAAACGTTGGCGCTTAGCCCCTCCCACAAGCGATTAGTCAGCGACTGCGCACGGCTGCCCGACGCCGCACCAGAGGCACCTGCCCCCTTATGCATTGCACTCACGGTCTCATCTACAGCGCCCAAAATCTCGGACACGCGAATATCAGAGGCCGCCCGCGCCAAACGGTATCCGCCACCCGGTCCGCGTACGGAATCAACCAATTCGGCGCGGCGCAGTTTCACGAACAGCTGCTCCAGATAGGCCAGCGAAATATCCTGACGCTTTGAAATCTCGGTCAAATTCACCAGACTGCCCTTGGGCTGCAGCGCCAAGTCAGCCAGAGCAACCATCGCATAACGCCCCTTCGTGCTAAGTTTCATAGGCTTAGACCTCGCAAACCGGCGCAAAAGCGCAATATCATTGACGTAAGCGGCCTGCATGATTAGGTGCAAGGCAACCCCGAGACATGTGGCGACCCCACGTGTTTAGAATCTTTCTAAAGTGCCCGAGCGTTTTCGTCAAGAATAGCAAACGGCCCAATACATAAGAAGGCCATTGCCATGCCCGAAGTCATCTTTCCTGGTCCAGAAGGCCGCCTCGAAGGCCGTTACCATCCGCAAAAAGACCGCGATGCGCCAATTGCCATCGTTCTGCACCCGCACCCACAGTTTGGCGGGACGATGAACAACCGCGTCGTTTATAACCTGCACTATGCATTCTATAACATGGGCTTCACAGTGCTGCGGTTTAACTTCCGTGGCGTTGGCCGCAGCCAAGGTGAATATGATCAAGGCGTGGGAGAGTTGTCTGATGCGGCTTCCGCACTTGATTACTTGCAGTCGATGAATAACAACGCGAAACATTGTTGGGTCGCCGGGTTCTCCTTCGGCGCGTGGATCGGCATGCAGCTCTTGATGCGCCGCCCAGAGATCACAGGCTTTATTTCCGTATCGCCACCTGCAAACATGTATGATTTCAGCTTCCTCGCGCCTTGCCCAGCGTCTGGCCTGATCATCAATGGCTCTAACGACCGCGTGGCCCCACCTGCCGACACCGTGACGCTTGTGAACAAGCTGCACGAGCAAAAGGGCATCACCGTCACGCACGATGAAATGGCCGGCGCTGGTCACTTCTTTGAGGATCCACACATGGACCCAATGATTGGCACGGTAAAATCCTACGTCCGTCGCCGCTTGACAGAGACCACACGCTAAATGTCCGACTACACCCTCGAAAAAGCGAATGAACTTGCGGACTTGGCGCTGGCCGAGTCCGCGGCTTCGGGTGACGAGAGAATCGTCGATCAGATAGGCGAAATTTTGGGCGCGTCTTCGCAAACGTTGCAAGAAGCCTATCTCACGGCCGTACGCGTGCGCCGCGCCGAGGCCCGTGCGCGTGAAATGCTCGCCGCATCTGCGGCAAAACGCGGGGCTTAAACCTTGTCGCGGATTAATCAGCAATTGGCCTTTCTGATCGAGGCCGATAAGCTCAAGTCCGTCGAACGCGGCACGACCCTGCACGACAATTCACGTCGTGAGAACTCTGGCGAACATAGCTGGCACATCGCACTTTACGCGCTGATCATGGCCGAACATGCGACGCGGCCCGTCGATGCGAGCCGCGTGATTAAGATGCTGCTAATCCATGATCTCGTAGAAATCGACGCAGGTGATGTGCCGATCCATTCCACCGCAGCCCGTGATCCCGCCGCCCAGGAGGCAGCCGAGCAGGCCGCCGCTGACCGCATCTTTGGCCTGCTTCCCGCTGAACAAGGCGCATCTTTGCGCGCGCTTTGGGAGGAGTTTGAAGCCTCTGAAACGGACGACGCGATATTCGCCAAGTCCATAGACCGCGTGCAGCCCGTGATCTCGAACCTTGAAGCTGGCGGCGCAAGCTGGATTGATTACAATGTGACGCGGGACCAGTTGGAAAGCCGTGTCGCAGGCAAAGTCAAACGCGGCGCACCCGCAATCTGGGACGCGTTAAGGCTGCGGATCGACGATTGGTTCGCACAGTGAGCCAGCCCCCAAGCCCCCTCAACAAAAATGTTCAGGCAAGTTTGCTGGAAATTCTCCAAGCCGAACCGACAACCCTGCAATTGGAACACGCGTTGCGCCATTTGGCGAAGTGGCGGGCAAAATTGATTCACAATACGATCCTGCACAAAACAGGGCATATCATCAAATATGGACCGTTTGCGGGCATGAACTACGATGTGTCTGCGTCTGAGGGCGGCGCCGCGCCGCGCCTTCTGGGTGGGTATGAAGCGTCTCTCGCCCCGATCATCAACGAAATCGTCGAAACCAAACCAGACCTCATTATCGATGTGGGATGTGCAGAGGGCTATTACGCGATTGGCATGGCACGCCGTCTCCCCAATGCGACGATCTGGGCACGTGATGCAAATAAAGACGCGCGTCTAAAATGTGCTCATCTTGCGAAACTCAATGGCGTCACCGATCGCGTCGAAATCGGGGGCATCATGACCCATTCGGATTTTGACATCTGCCAAAGGCACAAATCTGTTGTGATTTGCGATATCGAAGGTGGCGAAAAAGACCTGCTTGATCCGCATCTCGCAAAAGGGCTTTTTGCGACTGATATCTTGGTAGAATGCCACCCGACCGCCGATAGGGATATGGTCGCCGTCCTGACAAGGCGCTTTGAGAAAACGCATAACATCAAGCAAATTGACCGTGAGTTGGATACAGCCGCCCTTCCCAAATGGATGGATGGAACGAGCGATCTAGACCGTCTTTTGGCGCTATGGGAATGGCGCAGCACGCCGACGCCTTGGCTTTGGATGACGGCAAAACCTGCAAACCAATAAACCATAACCGTACGGAATCTCGCTCATTCCCGTTTGATCGTTTGACACCCAGACAATAGGGGTCTAGAGGCCCCTCACGGGCCAAGACTTGACGATGGATGCAAGTGAGCGCCCTTTATGGAACCCAACTGCCGGATGCACTTGGGGCGCACAATTGAAGTATCCGTCCGAAAGCAGACTATGAAACCTATGATTCAAACCCTTGCCGATGCATTGGCAAAACAGGGTTACGACACCCTCACTCCCGTCCAAGACGAAGTGACAAACCCAGAGTACGAAGGCAAAGACCTATTGGTCTCCGCCCAGACCGGCTCTGGTAAAACTGTCGGCTTCGGCCTTGCGATTGGCCCGACCATCCTGACCGAAGATGGCACATTTGGCCCCGCCGCACGTCCCCTCGCCCTTTGCATTGCACCAACTCGCGAACTTGCCTTGCAAGTTAAGCGCGAGCTTCAGTGGCTCTATGCAGGTGCTGGCGTCACAATGGCGTCTTGCGTGGGCGGCATGGATATGCGCGAAGAGCGTCGCACGCTTGAGCGCGGCGCCCACATTGTTGTCGCCACTCCGGGCCGTCTGAAAGACCACGTGATGCGTGGCTCTATGGATATGTCCGAAATCCGCGCAATCGTTCTGGATGAAGCTGACGAAATGCTTGATTTGGGCTTCCGCGAAGACCTTGAGTTCATTCTTGGTGAGGCCCCTGAAACACGCCGCACATTGATGTTCTCGGCCACTGTTCCAGCAGCCATCGCGAAACTCGCGAAGTCCTACCAAAAGGACGCCGTGCGCGTGCAGACTGTCTCTAAAGAGAGCCAGCACAGCGACATCGAATACCGCGCCCTGAACGTCGCCAACCACGACATCGATTCCGCGATTATCAACACGTTGCGCTTTTACGATGCGCCAAATGCCATCGTTTTCGCCAACACACGCGCCATGGTCACACGCCTGACCACGCGCCTTTCCAACCGTGGCTTCCAAGTTGTTGCGCTCTCTGGGGAACTCTCCCAACAAGAACGCTCCCACGCTTTGCAAGCGATGCGCGACGGTCGTGCACGTGTTTGTGTAGCCACTGACGTCGCTGCGCGCGGGATCGACTTGCCGAACCTTGAGCTGGTGATCCACGCCGAATTGCCAACAAACGCGGAAACGCTGCTGCACCGCTCTGGCCGTACTGGCCGTGCGGGTCGTAAAGGTGTCTCAGCTCTGATCGTCCCTGCGAAAATGAAACGCCGTGGTCAGAACCTTCTGACATGGGGCAAGCTTGAGGCCACTTGGGGCACACCGCCGTCTGCCGACGACGTAGTTAACCGTGACCGTGAGCGGCTCTTGGAAGACCCGATCTGGTCCGATACGTTCAACGAGGACGAGACCCTCTTCGCGGGCAAACTCCTGGAACTGCATTCGCCGGAAATCATCGCCGCCGCCTACCTGCGCCTCTATGCAGGCAAGCAATCCGCGCCAGAGGATCTCTCTGAGTACAAAGAAGGCCCACAAAGTGCGGCCCGCGCCGACCGCCCTGACCGCTCCCCGAAAGAGCGCAAGGAATTCGGCCCGTCAAAGTGGTTCTCCGTCGATGTTGGCCGCGAAGGCAAGGCAGAGGCACGTTGGCTCTTGCCAATGATCTGCACCGCTGGCGGCATCACGAAATCTGAAATCGGCGCAATTCGTATTCAGCCCAACGAGACCTTCGTCGAAATCTCCGAGCCAGCCGTTGCAGGGTTCTTGAAATCCGTGGGCAAAGATATGTCCTTGGAAAACCAAGCGAAACTCACAGCTCTCGACGGACCTCCACAGCTCGGCGAACGCGGACCACGTGTGTCCAAGCGTGACTACGACGACAAACCACGCGCTCCCCGTGAGGAACGCGCCTACAAGCCACGCGACACCTCCACGCCGCCACCATCGGCACAAGAGAACGTCGCCGCGATTGAGCCTATGAGTGCTGAAGAGCGCCGCGCCGCAAAGCCACGCCATAAAAAGTCGAATTTCGCCAAGCCAGAGCGCCGCGATCACGGCGATGCGGTTGTCGCCATCAAGAAACCTTACAAAGCCCGCGACGACGAAAGCCGTCCCGCTTACAAAGGCAAATCAGAAGGTTACAAAGGCAAAGCCGACGGTGCAAAGCCAGCTTATAAAGGCAAATCCGAGGGCTACAAAGGTAAGTCCGACGACAGCAAGCCGGCGTATAAGGGCAAATCCGAAGGCTATAAAGGCAAGTCTGATGACAGCAAGCCAGCCTATAAGGGCAAATCTAACGGCTACAAAGGTAAATCAGAGGGCGGCAAGCCGGCCTACAAAGGCAAATCTGATGGCCCTGCTGGCGCCAAGCCAAAGCCAAAGGCATCGGATACGTCCAAACGGTTCGTCCCACCAGGTGGTAAACCAGCTGGCCGTGCCGCACCAAAGCGCGGCGCGCCTAAGCGGTAAATCTCCGCCACATTTCTGACACAATACTGCCTCTTGGACGGCGTAATTTCCTGCAAAGGTAAATTATCGCCCAACCAAGAGGCGCGCGGAAACCCCGCAAAAAACTGAGGCAGCAAAAGGATGAGAGCAATGGCACAAGCCAAGCCCATCGGACAGAAACCAGCACCGCAAAAGGCGCCAGCGCCCGTTGTAACCAAGGGCGGCTCTCCCGCGCCCAAGCAGGTTTTTACCGACTACGCAAGCATCTGACGACCACAATGACGGCCAGAGGGTCGCTTGGCCCAACATCGTTCCTCCCCCGATGCCCCCAAGCGCCCACTGGCCCTTTTTATGCGCGTCGCTTAAACTGCGCCCATGACCGCCCTAACAACCATCCGCAACATCGGCCCCGCTCAGGAAAAATCGCTCAAAGCGGTCGGTATCCACACGGCCGAAGAGCTGCACGCCCTTGGCGCTGATGGCGCTTATAAAAAGCTACTGGAATCTGGCACCCGCCCCCATTTCATCATGTATTACGTGCTGCATATGGCGCTGCAAGGCCGCCCTTGGAACGATTGCAGAGGCGATGAGAAAGCCAGATTACGCAAACAATTCGACGCACTCAAAGCGGGGTCTTTTAACGAGGAACGCTCGGAATTAGAGGCTTTCCTCAACCGTATCGGCGTCGTAAACTTGAAAAATAGTTAATTCATTAGACAGGAAAAATTCATGCGTCGCCCCCAGTTTTGGTACGGTCTCTCGATGTGGCTCGTATCTTTTGTGATTTCAGCTTTCCTGATCCAACTTGGCAGTCTGATCATGTCCGACGTCCCTTCGGCGGGCAAACGGATCGACCAAAGCGCCTTTGTCAACAGCACCCAACTCGCATCTGTTGATGCGCAAATCTCTCGAAACCAAGACATGCTTCGCGATAACGCCAATGCGACCGAGGACGCGCGCTTTGTGCTGAGCTCACGCAGTCTCGACTACCAAAACCAGAGGGCCAGCTTTGAGAACTGGATCAGTACCCGCTCGGCCACCCAATCGAACGACCAAAACCCGGAGGTCGTCGCACGCGTGACCGCAATCGAGGCGCTCAAACTAAAAGAACGCGAAGCCGAACGGACAATTGAGGACCTTGCGCAAGCTGCAATGGCCCAAAACCGCAGCTTGCAAGAGTTAGAACAGCAGCGCAGGGACATTGTCGACGCAGCAGTCGCACCCTATCAAAAGGCGCTAAGCGCCGAGGTTCTTAAGGTCTTTCTCCTCCGCCTCGCCCTGACCCTTCCTCTCCTGCTTATCGCAGGCTTGCTCGTCGTCAAAAAACGCAAATCAAAATATTGGCCGATCTATCGTAGCTTCGTGATCTTTGCGCTCTTTGCCTTCTTCGTCGAATTGGTTCCCTATCTGCCCTCTTACGGCGGATACGTGCACACCATCGTTGGTATATTCATTGCCGTGCTTGTCGCCTACTTTGCCATCAAAGGGATGAACAGCTACATGCAGAAAAAGCAATCCGAGGAGCAAAAACCAGAAGCCGAAAAGCGCAAACACATCGATTATGAAACCGCAGTGAAGAAGATATCCAACTGTGTTTGTCCAAGTTGCGACCGGCCATTTGGTAATCCCAAGCCACGCAAAGGGTCGCAAACGGAAGCCACAGTTGATTTCTGCGTCCACTGCGGATTTTGCTTGTTCGACCGTTGCGAAAACTGTGGCGAACGCGAGAATTCATTTTTCAAATTCTGTGGTGCATGTGGCGTGCCATCCTCGAACGCCCCAATGTAGGGGCGTCTTCACCACCCTGTGAGGCTCACGCATGCGCGTAGCTCGGAGACAGAACAAGACATTAAGATTAAACTCTTGCGCAAAAATGTGCGACGCAGGCGCGCGCTATTCACCATGCCGCGCACCAATATTACCGTGGGTCTCGATCACATGCTCGGCCTTATCCCCAAGATCGGAGCAATCTTTGATATGATCGACAACGCCAACATTCGAAACGTCGCAGCGCCCGAAATCAACCTGCATAAGACCGCCGTGACGGCAAAAGAGGTCCGCCCAGCACCCGCATTGGCCGAGATTGCCTAAGCCCACCTTGCGCTAAAACTGGTCCAATACCCCCGCTGCAACGTAAGAATGGTTAAGTCGTCCTTGGGTAGGAATTGGGTCCCACATGCAACCACATCAAAACCGTCGCGAGCGTTTGCCCTCCTACGCACTTTTCGCAGGGGTGCTTGCCTGCGCTGGCCTGCCGATCTACATCAACGCTCCGAAGTTCTACTTTGATGAATATGGCATCAGCCTTGCCACGCTCGGCGTTGTTCTTTTTGGCTTGCGCCTGTTTGACGTTTTCCAAGACCCCGCGCTCGGGTGGCTCTCCGGTCGTTTGGCCCATCGTCGCGGAATTGCCGTTGCTATTGCGGGTCTCATCATGGGCGGCGCAATGGTCGCGCTTTTCGCCGTAACACCGCCGTTCAACCCGTTGATATGGTTTGCTATTGCGCTCGCCTTTTTGTTTTCGTCCTTCAGCTTTCTGTCGATCACCTTTTATGCTCAAGGCGTGGCAAAAGTCGCAAACTCACCAAACCTCACACACGTCCGTCTCGCATCTTGGCGCGAGGCAGGCGGGCTAATCGGCGTTTGCTTGGCGGCCATTGCGCCACTGGCGCTCGGCCACGTGACACTCACGCCATTTCATCTCTTTGCATGGCTGTTTTTCGCAGCCAGCCTCGTTGCTGTAATCGCCATGCAGTTTGAGTGGACCGCACAAAAGCCAAACTCGACGTTTGATTTCCGTGCCATCTTGGCCGACCCAGGATCCCGCCGCCTTCTGATCATCGCTTTCGCAAATTCCGCACCCGTCGCGATTACCTCAACCCTCTTTCTGTTCTTCACCCAATACCGCCTAGAAGCCCCTGGAGCAGAGGGTCCGCTTTTGTTGCTGTTCTTTGTCGCAGCAGCCATCAGCACCCCGTTTTGGGGCAAAGCCGCCGCACGATATGGCTACCAACCCGTACTTTTGGCGGGCATGGCGCTGGCGATCATCACCTTTAGCTTTGCGGCGTTCTTAGGCGCAGGGGATGTCGGTCTTTTCGCAGTGGTTTGTTTGTTCTCAGGGGCGGCACTTGGGGCGGATATGACGCTGCTGCCCGCAATCTTCGCTGCACATATCGCGACAGGCCCGTCTGATGCAGGCCAAGCCTTTGGGCTCTGGGCCTTTGTCTCAAAGCTCACCTTGGCCATCGCCGCAATCACGGTTTTGCCAATCCTGCAATGGGCTGGCATATCGTCAGACGTTGCACCCACGGCCAACGCATTGACGACGCTCACGTTTCTTTACGCGGTCTTGCCTGGGGCGCTGAAGCTCATCGCCGTTGCCCTCGTGTTAACCGCGCCATCTATAACGACGTTTCAGAAACATCCCTAAGCGAAGCGAGCTGAAAGAACGCGGCCAGCCAATACCAAGAGAAGATTAAGGTAACCTCATATTGAGAGCGGCCATTTCTATTTGAGGTGTTTCCGGTGAATGCCAACTGAATCCGCCCCTACGCAAACGCGTTTGTCAGGTGACTTTTCGCAGGGAGTTTCGCCAAATGTTAACGTGTCGCGTGATATCCAATGGCCCCCAAAGGTGGCGCGGCATCGCCGTATCCTAGCACTACCGAATGCTGTGCAGAGCCCCCCGATTGCTTATCGCCTCAGTCGGTTGGCTTATAAAAATTCGTCTCAAGGAAATTATATTTATGAAATTTGGGACTTTTGGGTGATAGTGATCTCAATTTTCAAAGAATGCCCCGATTTTGTGGGTGATATTTGGCCATGGCACAAGATCGTTCGTTGAAATTGTATCCGTGGCAAGTGGGTTTGATAGTCGTATGATCACCAAACGAACCTTTGTCAAAACGGCATTCGGCGTCATCGCGGCGGCGCCTGTCGCACGGATCATTGCATTGAAAACAATGGATAGCCCCCTTGCGATTGTTCATTCACCTGAATTGACCTTGGTCGACGGCTGGCTGCTCGATACGCAAGACACCAAAGTCGGGATGCGGGAATGATTATTGACGCGCAAGGCGGCCTTCCAGACCTCTCCGATCCATTTGATTGCTGCATCGTCGGATCTGGCCCGGCGGGGATCACACTCGCGCTCCAGCTTATCAAAACGGGTATGCGGGTTGTCATGCTTGAGGCTGGCGGCAGAGAATTCACATGGGAATCCCAAGAGAACTATGAGGGCCAAAACCTCGGCCTAGACTACTTTCCTCTGGAGTCTCCAAGGCTTCGCTATTTGGGCGGCACCACGGGCCATTGGACCGGCCGCTGCATGCTGCTGGAACCCTCTGATTTCGAGGCACGCGACGACATTCCACTAAGTGGCTGGCCCATCAGCTATGACGAACTCGCGCCCAACCAAGCGCAAGCTGCCGATGTCATCGGCGCCCCCGGTTTCGGGCAAATCCGCCATCCTGTCGCTGACAGCGATAGCCTCGACACCGTTACGCAAAACTTCAGCTCGGACCGCGGGTTTCTCGATTTCAAAGACCACGAACCGCGCCGATTTGGGACATACTATGCCGAACAGCTCGCGCAATCAGAACGACTGACCGTTATTCTCAACGCCAATGTCACTGACTTGGACGTCAATTCCGAGACGGGAACGATACAGGGTGCGACTTTCAAAAATTACGCTGGCACCGCCTATCGCGTGCAAGCAAACGTCTTCACATTGGCGATGGGCGCATTAGAGAACGCGCGGTTTTTGTTGCATCTCAACAAGGGCCATCAGAACAAATTTGGCAATCAGGGCGATATGGTTGGGCGTTGTTTTATGGAGCACCTTTATACGCCGCAAGGCCACTATTTCATCACACGCCGCCTCTATTCCCATTCGCGGTATTGGGAATTTGACCGCCTCCTCTACCGCACGGTCCCGCAGCTCGTGCTAAGCCCAAAACCCGCATATGCCCGTCAACATGGCTTCCTGAATGGCACGCTAAAACTGGATCGCCTGCAGAAAAAGCCACTCTCGGCCAACGCACAAGGAAAGTCCGAGTTTATAAGCCGCTTGGAATATGGAGAGGACTACCATTTTAGCGGGACGTGTTATGTCGCCAGCGAACAATCTCCTAACCTCAATAGCCGCGTGACCCTAACCGATGACCGTGACAGTTTCGGTATGCAAAAGATCGGATTGGACCTACAACTCTTGCCCGTCGATCTAGCCACTGTGCGACAGGTCGCCCTGAAGGCCGCTGAATATTTGATCCAAACGGGTCTGGGCCGTATGCAGATGAAACCCGAACTCTGGAACGAAGTGCCGATCAAGGACTTCCCCCTCAACTACAGCAGCCACCACATGGGTGGCGCACGTATGTCAAAGACATCCGAAACTGGCGTCGTTGACGCAAACTGCAAGGTTCACGGCGCGAATAATCTATATGTGGCAGGTTCAGGCGCGTTCACGACATCGGGCTTTGCCAACCCACGTTCACAATCGTCCAGCTCGCTTTGCGCCTTGGTGACCATTTGCACAAAACCTTTGGTTAGGCGCTTTTCGCCAAAAATAAAGCCGCTACGCAATATCTGCGCAGCGGCTTATTTCTGTCTTCACCGTGCCCTGAGGCACCGAGAGATTTAGCCAACCAGTTCAAGACCGGAGAAGAAGAACGCGATTTCTTCTGCGGCTGTTTCTGGAGCGTCTGAACCGTGAACAGAGTTTTCACCGATAGACAGTGCGAATTCTTTACGGATTGTGCCTTCTGCCGCGTCTGCTGGGTTCGTCGCGCCCATAACTTCGCGGTTCTTCGCGATTGCGTCTTCGCCTTCAAGAACCTGAACCACGATTGGCTCGGAGATCATGAATTCGCAAAGTTCACCAAAGAAAGGACGTGCAGCGTGCACACCGTAAAACTGCTGTGCTTGTGCCAAAGTCATCTGAATACGCTTGGATGCGACGATACGCAGGCCAGCGGCCTCGAATTTCGCAGCGATTGCGCCTGTCAGGTTACGCTTTGTTGCGTCTGGCTTGATGATCGAGAAAGTGCGTTGAATTGCCATGATGGGCCTCTTTTATCTGAAGGGCGAAAGCGCCGAGTGTGTTGATGGGCGCCCACTATCATGCGATTTTCGACAAGGAAAGTGCTCAGATCAATCCGAGGCCAACAACGCGGTCATTGCTGCCGACTTCGGCAGAATGCGATGTTTCGGCACCAAAGTGGCGTCGCGAAGCTCAATACTCCAAACACCCTGACGTTTAATATGATGTATGCGGGTTTTCTCGAATTCGACCGCATCTGCAATGATAAAGCTTATTGCCCGGTCAACTTGGCGCTGGGTCTCTTCAAGGCTCAGCCCTTTTTTGACCTCATACCGTCGTCCTTTGTCAAAGAATGCAGACCAGCCAACCCTGTTTAACTGAAATTGAGTTTTTGGCATCTTCTGCGCCGCCATAATCAAATCGATTATTTTGACTCCGTCCAAGACTTCTATGGCTGGCACCTTGCCGTCAAAGACACCTATCGTCACGTTGATGATGGGAAAAGTCGGCTGACTTGTCACAAACGTCACGTCGATGAATTCAAGCCATTGCCCCGAGATGCGCACCATTGGCGCGTATATCCCTCTGTTATCACTCCCGTGAAACATGCCCTCAAAATTTGCTTTATGAAATCCTAGCCGTTCCAATCCCGCGACACCGCGCGCAAGAAACTCAGCTGCGTAGAGTTTGCGGAGAGAAAATGATTTTTGGGTTGTCATGACTACACAATCGTTCGTTATCGCCTGTGAGTTCAGTAAAGCTGTGATTGACGCCAAGCGCAACATCAGGCAAAGCCCCCTCATGCTTAAAATATCAGACATCACATATTCCGTCGCTGGCCGCACCTTGGTCGAGCATGCTTCCGTCACCATCCCGACCGGTCACAAGGTCGGTCTTGTCGGGCGCAACGGCTCTGGCAAAACGACGCTGTTCAAAATCATTCGCGGAGAGATGGTTCTCGACACGGGCGTCGTGAACATGCCCACAGGCTGGAAAATCGGCGGCGTGTCCCAAGAGGTGCCCGGCAACGAAGTTTCCTTGATCAACACCGTTCTGCGTGCCGACACCGAGCGCGAGGCACTTTTGGCCGAGGCCGAAACGGCCACCGACCCGACACGCATCGCAGACGTGCAAACCCGCTTGTCCGATATCGACGCATGGTCCGCAGAGGCCCGCGCGGCATCTATTCTCAAGGGTCTGGGTTTCACTCACGAAGAGCAACTGCAACCCTGCTCCGCCTTCTCTGGCGGCTGGCGTATGCGCGTGGCCTTGGCAGCCGTTCTGTTCTCCGAGCCTGACCTGCTTCTGCTCGACGAGCCGACCAACTACCTCGACCTCGAAGGTGCCCTTTGGCTTGAGGCTTACCTCGTCAAATACCCGCACACTGTGATGATCGTTTCTCACGACCGCGAACTGCTGAACCGCTCCGTCGGCGGCATTTTGCACCTCGAAGACAAGGGCTTGATCTACTACACAGGCACCTACGACATGTTCGCAAAACAGCGCGCGCAAAAACGTGCTTTGCTGGCCTCTGCCGCAAAGAAACAGGACGCAAAGCGCGAGCACCTGCAAGCCTTCGTTGACCGTTTCAAGGCGAAAGCCTCAAAAGCCAAACAAGCCCAATCCCGCGTGAAGGCATTGGAAAAGATGGAAACAATCCGCGCACCCGAAGATGTGGCGCGCACGGTTTTCACGTTCCCGAAGCCAGAAGAACTCAGCCCGCCAATCATCGCAACCGAAAATGCGGCTGTCGGCTACGGCGAGACGATCATTCTGCGCGACCTGAACCTGCGCATCGACCAAGACGACCGTATCGCGCTGCTTGGCCGCAACGGCGAAGGCAAATCGACCCTGTCGAAAATGCTCTCCGACCGCCTGCAAATCGCACACGGCAGCATGGTCACCTCAAACAAGCTGCGCATCGGTTTCTTTGCCCAGCACCAAGTGGACGAACTCTTCATCGATGAGACGCCCCTGCAACACCTGATGCGCGAACGCGCCTCCGAAGGCCAAGCGCGTCTGCGCGCCCGTCTGGCAGGTTTCGGCCTCGGCGCCGATCAGGCCGATACTGAAGTTGGTCGCCTCTCTGGTGGGCAAAAGGCGCGTCTGTCGCTCTTGCTGGCCACATTGCCCGCGCCGCACCTGTTGATCCTCGACGAACCGACCAACCACCTTGATATCGAGAGCCGCGAGGCTCTTGTCGACGCGCTCACCGCCTACACAGGCGCCGTGATCCTTGTGAGCCACGACATGCACCTGCTCTCCATGGTCGCCGACCGCCTCTGGCTGGTCAAAGACGGCCACGTGACCCCTTACGAGGACGATCTGGAGGCCTACCGCAAAATGCTGCTCACGCCCGACAAACCGATGGGCAAGGACAAAGGCAAAGCAAAAGAAGCTGCACCGAAGGTCGAGACCTTCACCCGCGAGCAAATCCAAGCGCTACGTGCGGACGCCAAGAAATCTGAAGAACGTGTCAACAAAATCAATGACATGCGCGACAAACTTGCCAAAAAACTCGCCGACCCCGCGCTCTATGAAGACGGCAAGGCAGGCGAACTAGCGACATGGAACAAGAAATACGCCGAAGTCATGACTGGCCTTGAGCGCGCTGAATCCATGTGGATGCAGTCCCTCGAAAAGCTTGAAAAAGCGCAAAAGAAGTGACCGAACTTCCCGCCCTGATCGCAGCCTTCACAACGCTGTTCATTATCATCGACCCTCCGGGGTTGGCACCGCTTTTCGTGGCCTTGACCCAAGGGATGACGCCAACCCATCGCCGCGCAATTGCCCTGAGGGCCTGCATCATTGCGGGGTGCTTGATGTTGGCGTTCCTCTTTATCGGCGAGGCGCTTTTGGGCTTTGTCGGCATCTCAATGCCTGCATTCCGTATTGCGGGCGGTATCCTGTTATTCCTCACAGCACTCGAAATGCTGTTCCAAAAACGCCAAGCCCGCCGCCAAGAAAACGCGGACGAAGGCGCGGCCGAGCACCACGACGACCCCTCCGTTTTCCCGCTCGCCCTGCCCCTGATTGTCGGCCCCGGTGCGATCACAACGATCATCCTCTTTGCTGGCCAAGCCAAATCAGCCCTCGATTTTGCCGCCATCGCAGGCGTCATGCTCGCCGTGCTGATCCTCGTTTTCGCTGCCCTTATGGTCGCGATCCCTTTGGACCGCATCCTTGGCAAGACAGGCATCAATATCCTGACACGCCTTCTGGGCATGCTTTTGGCGGCCCTTGCGATACAATTTGTGCTCGACGGCATCTCACAGTCTTTTGGTCTCGGCGCATAGGCCCTATATTAGTGCCATGAACCCCGATGACACAGCCAACCTGATCTACCTCGGCCTCTTGGGCGGCGCGCTGTCGCTGTCCTATTTCGTGGCGAGCCGGACCAATTTGGGTAAAACCCTGCAACATGCGGGGATTTGGATACTGATTTTCATGGGTGCCATCGCCGTAGTCGGCATTTGGCCCGAGATCAAAGACACGCTCACGCCACAGCAAACCTATGTCAACGACACGACAATTGTCCTGCCAAAGCACCGCGACGGGCACTATTACATCACCCTTGATGTGAACGGGAAACCGATCGAATTTGTGATCGATACAGGCGCCAGCCAAGTCGTGCTCTCACAACAGGACGCGAAAAAAGTGGGCATCGACCCAAGCGGGCTCGCCTACCTCGGCACGGCCAATACGGCCAACGGCACCGTGCGCACCGCCTCAGTCCGCCTCGACACTGTTGTGCTCGGCGGCCTGATAGACAGTGATGTCCGCGCCGTCGTCAATGACGGCGAAATGGACGGCTCACTTTTGGGGATGACCTATTTGGGCAAGTTTGACAGTATCACAATCAAAGACAACGAACTTATCCTTAGCCGCTAGGACCTGCCTATGAAATCCTTGATTGTTCTTAGCCTTTTAGCGCTCTGCGCTTGCGCACCCGCCCCAAGCGACCTGCCCGAGGACTTCAGCGCCGACTTCGCGTTCTAAGGCGCGCCGCTTTCGGCCTTCTTTACCCAAGACCCGTCTACTTGCGCCCAATATTGCGCCTTACATCCTGCGTCGGACAACATTTTCCACTGTCCCCGCGCATGGTTCAGCGCCGCGTCATCATAGCCGTCAAACAAGATACATGACCGTTGTGCCAGCCCCACTTCGGTGGGCGTAATCGCGGCCCCGTCGACGCTCATCAGGCACTCAAACCCCTCTGCGGCCGTATCAACGCCCAACAAGACTGGCTGCTGCGCGTCATGCGATCCACCCGCCATGCCATGTGGTAGAAAAGAGGTAGGCGCACCTGCCCAAAGCCGCTCATCCAAGCGTTTTAACAATGCTTCACCACGCCCTCGCACGAGCACACGCCAGCCCGCACCACGCGCCTTGCCCACCAACATGGGCAAGGTTTGATCCAAGGGCGAATCCGTCAAATGGTAAAAATATACAGCGCCCACTTACGCCTCGTAATTATCTGAAATCAAACGATTTAGCGCCATAACGCCCCAGCCCGTCGCACCCGCCGGCGCGAGCTTTGTGCCGCCCTTGATCGAGGCAACACCCGCGATATCCAAATGCGCCCAAGGGGTCTCAGGCTTCACAAACCGCGCAAGGAACTGCGCCGCCGTGATCGACCCCGCATCGCGGCCACCACCCGTATTGCGCAAATCGGCAATACGGCAGTCGATCATCTTGTCGTAAGCAGCAGACAACGGCATCCGCCAAGCACCCTCGCCCTCAGCACTCGCAGCCTTCAGGAATGCAGCACTGAGATCGTCAGAGTTCGAGAAAACACCAGCATTCTCATGACCCAAGGCGATTATAATCGCCCCTGTCAGGGTCGCGAGGTTAATCATGCCCACTGGCTTAAACCGCTCTTGGGTGTACCAAAGGACATCGGACAACACCAAACGCCCCTCGGCATCCGTGTTCACAACCTCGATCTTGTCACCTTTCATCGATGTCACCACATCACCGGGACGCACGGCATTCCCTGACGGCATGTTCTCAACGAGACCAAGAACCCCAACGACATTGGCCTTGGCGCGGCGCAGCGCCAGCGTCTTCATCACGCCAGACACAACACCCGCGCCGCCCATGTCCATCGTCATATCTTCCATACCAGCGGCAGGTTTAATGCTGATCCCGCCGGTATCAAAAACAACGCCCTTACCCACAAGCGCAAAGGGCGCTTCATCACCGCCGCCATTCCACTGCACGACCACAACCTTGGAAGGGCTGTCGGAGCCTTGACCAACGCATAAGAGCGCGCCCATGCCCAGCTTTTCCAACTCCGCTTCTTCCAAAACCTCGACCTTGAGACCAAGCGATTGCATTTCGGCCAGACGGTCCGCGAACGTGCTGGTTGTCAAGATATTCGCAGGCTCATTCGTCAGGTCGCGGGTGAGAAATACACCCTCCGCAATCGCAGAAACACTATTGGGATCAAAGCCTTCCAGCTTGGAACTCATAAATATAACGGCACCGCGACCCTTTGGCTTAGCCGTCTTGTGCGCGTTGAAATCATAGTCGCGTAGCGCCAACCCCAAGGCCACCTCATGCAGCTTACCAAGGGTCCCCGCCAAGACAGTCAAATCCAGCGGGCCCTTTTCCATCGCCAATGCCGCCCCAGCCAGCCGCGCAGCCTCCATCGTCGGGCGACGCTCCAGCTTCACCACAATCACACCCGCAGCCGCCAAGCCCGCAGGAAACGCAAGGCGCAAGGCACCCCCATCACTCAACCCCGAAAATGCATCAGAGGACACCAACCGCTCTACCGCTTTACGGCTCAGCGTATTCACCTTGCGCGCACATGCATCCAGTTTTCCATCAGCCCCGACAAATACGGCGATCAGGCCTTCCAGCTTGGCTACAGCATCCAATTTGACCTCTGAGTAGGTCATTTTAACAAGCGCGGTCATATCGGGGAGCATCCTTGTGAAGTGGGTTTCAGCAATACCTAGCCCGATAGCGCAAAAATGACCAGATATCGGTTTTGTCCGCCACAAGTTTCGGCTAGTTTGCACACAATATGTAGGGCTTTCATCTGGGGGATGCGCCATTGGCACGGTTTGACCGTTACATGCTGTCACAGCTGTTGGTCTTGTTTGGCTTTTTCAGCCTTTTTTTGGTGATGGTCTATTGGATCAATCGCGCCGTCGTGCTGTTTGATCAACTGATCGCCAACGGGCAATCGGCGGTGGTGTTCCTAGAATTTACTGCGCTTTCACTACCGTCTGTGATCAAACTGGCGCTCCCGCTCTCGGCCTTTGCAGCCTCGGTCTATGTGACCAACCGCATGACGTCCGAATCCGAGATGACCGCAGTGCAGGCGACAGGGTTTTCCAACTTTCGGATCGCGCGGCCAGTGCTCTATTTCGGGCTCATCGTCATGCTGATGATGTCGGCCCTGACGCAATACTTGCTGCCCCTGTCCACGGCCCGCCTCGAAGTCCGCAGCACGGAGATCGCGCAGAATATGACCGCACGCCTGCTCACCGAAGGCAAGTTCATCGAGCCTGCCGACGGCATCACCTTTTATATCCGCGAGGTCACTCCGGGCGGCGAATTGCGCGATATCTTCCTCGCGGACACACGCAATCCAGCGAGCCAAGTGATCTATACCGCCGATCAGGCTTATTTGGTCAAAACGAATGATGATGTGCAGCTTGTCATGGTCAACGGCGCTGCGCAAACATTACGAACATCAGATAACCGACTGTTTACAACAACATTTAAAGACTTCACCTATAACATTGGTGGCCTGCTGCACGTCACGCAACGCGAGGGACGCCGTGCTGCGGAAGTCTATACGCCGGAGCTTTTGGCGGCCTCAGATGCCCTGCAACAAGAAACGGGAGAGACACGTGGCGATCTGATCACCCGCGCCCATGATCGGTTCGCACAGCCCTTACTTTCGGTTGTCGCCTCGCTTTTGGGATTTGCCGCTCTCATGGTCGGCGGCTTTTCGCGCTTTGGCGTTTGGCGGCAAATCGTGGTGGCGATTTTTCTGATCATCGTCGTCAAAGCCTTCGAGACTGTCTGCATCAACATCGCCAGCAAGAACCCCGCGCTTTGGATCATGGTCTATGCGCCATCGGCGCTTGGCCTGCTCATATCTTGGGCGCTTTTGGCGGCATCACAGCGGCCCTACCTCTTCAAACGGCGCCACAAGCAAGGAGCAACCGCATGATCCTGCACCGCTATTTTGCGCGCCGCTTTGTCACTTCGTTTCTCAGCGTATTTGCCATCTTTTTTATCATCATGGCTTTTCTACAAGTCGTTGAGCAATTGCGTATGTTCAGCAACACGAGTGCGACCTTCTCGGAAATCATCGCATTAACCCTCCTGAACGTGCCGGATAACCTCTATGGCATCCTGCCGCTCATCATGATCCTTGCAACCATCGCGCTATTTCTCGGGCTGGCCCGCTCCTCCGAGATGGTGGTGACACGGGCCTCGGGCCGCTCCGCGCTCTTGGCCCTGATCGCACCACTGGCGGTGGCACTTACGATTGGCGTGCTAGCGGTCGGCGTCATGAACCCCATTGTCGCCGCAACCTCCAAACTTTACGAACAACGCGCAGATGCGCTTTTGGGCAATGGCTCGGTTCTGACACTTAGCGCATCGGGGCTATGGCTGCGCCAAGGTAGCGCCGAGCGCCAAACAGTTATCCACGCCAAAAGCGCCAATTTGGATGGCACGGTCCTGTCAGATGTCACGTTTGTCAGCTTTGACCAAGGACGCGGCCCCGTGCAACGTATCGAGGCGGCCAACGCCGAGTTGCAAAACGGCGCTTGGATATTGCACGACGCGAAGACATGGCCACTGGATGGCGTGTCCGAAAACCCAGAAGCCAACGCCACGCTCGCACAGGTCGTCTCCGTCCCGTCCACGCTCACAGCCGATGAGATTCGCGATAGTTTCGGGACACCTTCATCAGTCCCCATCTGGGATTTACCCGCCTTTATCGAACGGTTGCGAACCGCTGGGTTTTCCGCACAGCGCCATGAGGTTTGGTTCCAGATGGAATTGTCCTTACCAATTTTCCTCGTCTCGATGGTAATGATCGGCGCGGTCTTTACTCTGCGCCACCAGCGCGGCGGCAAAACAGGCATGATGGTTCTCTTTGCGATCCTTTTATCCTTTGGTCTCTACTTTTTGCGCAACTTTGCACAAGTATTGGGTGAAAACGGCCAACTCCCCGCAATTCTCGCGGCATGGGCACCACCGCTCGCCGCCATCGGGCTGTCGCTTGGCGCTCTACTCCATAATGAGGACGGTTAATGCGTTTCATATTTGCCATTCTGCTCCTTTTGCCAACGCTCGCCTCCGCGCAAGGTGCCGCAACCCTTGTCGCCGATGACGTTTCAATCGTGGGGAGCAATCAACTTGTCGCAAATGGCAATATCGAGGTTTTCTATGATGGAACACGCCTGTCTGCAGCGCGGATTGTCTTTGACCGCGCCACGGACCGTCTGCTCATCACTGGCCCGATCTATATCCAACTCGACGGCGGCACATTGCTCACCGCCGATCAGGCCGATCTTGACCCCAAGCTTGAGAACGGCATTCTGCGCGGCGCGCGGCTGGTGCTGGATCAGCTGTTGCAACTCGCGGCCAATCAGATCGACCGCGCCGAAGGGCGCTATTCTCAACTTTACAAAGTCGCGGTGACCTCTTGCCAAGTCTGCGGAACCCGCGCACCGCTTTGGCAAATCCGAGCCGAAAAAGTGGTGCATGACGAAGAGGCCCAGCAGCTTTACTTCACCAATACCCAATTGCTTATTCGCGGTGTGCCTGTCTTCTGGCTTCCCAAAATGCGGTTGCCCGACCCCACGCTTGACCGCGCCACAGGTCTGCTCATACCCGAATTGCGCAACACTGACCGGCTTGGCCTCGGGATCAAGCTCCCCTATTACATCGCTATCGGCGACAGTCGCGACGTGAAGCTCACCCCATACCTTAGCCCAGACACCAAGACCCTTGAGGCCCGCTATCGACAAGCGTTTATGATGGGCGAAATCGAGATCAACGCCGCCGCCAGCATGGATGACCTTGTGGATGGCACACGGTCCTACATCTTTGCCGAGGGTGCATTTGACCTTGGCGGCGACTACCGACTCAGCTTTGATATCGAAGCCGTCAGCGACAATGCCTATCTGCTCGACTACGACTATTCCGACAAAGACCGCCTCGACAGTGACCTGACACTCGTGCGGGTTCGCGAGAATGACCTCACTCAATTCGACATCACCTATTACCAAACCCTGCGCGACGATGAGGTCAACGCTTCCCTGCCGCCAATTGTCGGCAACATCAGCTATGAGCGGCGGATCACGGGTGTCGCTGGTGGCGCATTGACGGTTGTGGCATCTGGCGACACGGCCTACCGCTATAGCACAACAAATGGTGACGATGGCCGCGATGTGTCCCGACTAGGCGCCGAGGCCAGCTGGACCCGCGACTGGATCGGCGCATCTGGCATCGTGACCCAAGCCACAGCGCAAATTAGCTCTGACTTTTACGACGTCCGCGAGGATAGCGATTATGACACCGACGGCGTGCGCACAGTCCCTGTTCTTGGGCTCACCTTACGCTACCCCCTTGCGGCGACCACCGCCAATGGCACGCAGCATCTGGTCGAACCCACTTTGGCGCTGGCATGGTCCGACAGCTACGGGATCACACCGCCCAACGAGGACAGCACCCGCTCCGAATTCGACCAAGCAAATCTCTTTGATATCTCGCGCTTTACAGGCGACGACGCGGTCGAGGTTGGCGGACGCGCCGCAATCGGCGTCACATGGACACGCATCGGCGCCGAGGGCCTCAATACAACCCTCACTTTCGGGCGGATATACCGCGACACCAACTTGGCCGCCTTCAACGCCTCTTCCGGGCTCGATGGCACGGCCTCCGACTGGCTGGTCGCAGGACAACTCACAGCGCCCTCTGGCATCCAGTTTAGCGGGCGGACGCTTTTTGATGATAACCTCGACCTGACCCGTGCCGCCACACTCCTCAACTGGAACAACGACAATATCGCACTCAATACTGCTTATATCTGGCAGGCCGCAGATGACACCGAAAGACGCCCCGACGCGGTCTCCGAAGTGACACTCGACACCACGGTGCAACTGTCACCCGCTTGGGCCGTGAGCCTTGGCGCTCGCTATGATCTAGCCAACGACGAACCCGCACGCGCCGATGCAGGTATCCAATACCGCAACGAATGCGTAACTGTCGATCTTTCGGTGGCGCGTCGCTATACATCGTCAACGACAGTTGATCCTTCGACCAGCTATGGGTTATCGATATCCCTGAACGGATTTTCGGCAGGCCGAAGCGACGCTAGACCCACCGCGACTTGCTCGCAATGAACACGACCAAAACGAAAAGAGGCTGCACATGCGCGTATTTCCACTGATCAGCGCCCTCGTCGCGCTAAGCGTGACACTTGGCGGAACGGCGACAGCGCAAAACGCGCTCGACACGGTGATTACGGTCAACGAAAGCGCGATTAGCGCGTTTGAACTGGACCAACGCCGCAAATTGCTGGCAGTGTTCCGCACACCGGGCGATTTGGATAAACTGGCTCGCGAAGGCCTGATCGACGACCGCCTCAAAGAAACCGCCATGCGCCAAGCGGGTTTGATCCTGAGTGATGAGAGCCTGCAAACGGCCATGAGCGATTTTGCTGGCCGCGCCAATCTCACGCTGGATCAATTCCTCGCGGTCCTCGCAGGCAACGACATAGCCCCCGAAACCTTGCGAGATTTCGTCAAAGTGGGTGTCAGCTGGCGCGACTTCATCCGTGGCCGCTATACCCGACAAGTCAATGTCACCGATGCAGATGTGGCCCGCGCCATGTCGCAAACCAGCGCCAATGGCACCGAGATCGAAGTGCTGCTGACCGAAATCATCATCCCGGCTCCACCACCCCAAGCTGCGGCCGCAATGGCCAAAGCACAAGCCATCAGCCAATTGCGCTCGACCGCCGCCTTCGAGGCACAGGCCCGCGCTGTCTCCGCCCTGCCAAGCCGCGCCAACGGCGGGCGTCTTGGGTGGTTGCCCCTGTCCAACTATCCGCCCGCATTGCACAGCATGATCCTTGATCTCGCACCAGGTGAAGTGACAGCCCCCCTTTCGATCCCCAATGGCGTCGCACTCTTCCAGTTGCGCGCCGTGCGCGAAGTGCCAACCGCGAAAATCGCTCCGACTGCGATTGATTTCGCGACCTTCTACCTTGCTGGCGGCCAAACGCCCGAAGGCATCCGCGCGGCCCAGACCCTTTCGGCAAACGTGGATAACTGCGACGACCTTTATACCCAAGCACGGGGCCAATCTGCAGATGTTCTGACCCGCGAAAGCCTCGCGCCCGCCGAGATCCCCCAAGATGTGGCCCTCGAATTGGCGCGTCTCGATGCCGGTGAAGTGTCCTACAACTTGACCCGAAATAACGGTCAAACCCTTGTATTCTTGATGCTTTGCGGCCGCGAAAACCCCGCGATGGAGGGCACCGATCCTGCCGCCGTGCGCAACCAGCTCGTCAGCCAACGCCTCGGAAGCCTTGCTGATGCGCTTTTGGAAGATTTGCGGACCTCTGCTACGATCACGTCGAAATGAGCGCAACCAAGCCGATCATTATCTCCTGCGGCGAACCCGCAGGCATCGGCCCCGAAATTGCCTACCGCGCATGGGAAACCCTGCGCGGTGACATACCACTTCTGTGGATAGGTGACCCGCGCCACCTTCCGCAAGACGCCAACTTCACCACCGTCGCAACCGCCACCGAGGCGGCAAGCGTCAGCCCGACATCCCTGCCCGTCCTCGCGCGCGATTTCGGCTCTGCGAATACAGCAGGCAAGCCGAACCCCGCCCACGCGCAAGGCGTCATCAACGCCATCTCCGAGGGCGTTGACCTCATTCAAAAAGGCGAAGCCGCAGCAATCTGCACCGCCCCGATCCACAAGGCCGCGCTCATTGATGGCGCCAATTTCGCCTATCCGGGTCACACCGAATACCTCGCGGCACTCGCAAACACTGACCGCGTCGTGATGATGCTCGCCTCCGACCTCTTGCGTGTCGTGCCTGTGACGATCCACACGGCACTGGCCAATGTGCCCAGCGAACTCACCGCAAACCTGCTCACTGATACGCTCCTGATCACCCACGCTGCCCTGCGCAGGGACTTTGGCATCACATCCCCGCGCATCGCCGTCGCGGGCCTCAACCCGCACGCGGGCGAAGACGGGAAAATGGGCATGGAAGAGATCGAGATGATCACTCCCGTCCTAAACGCCTTGCGTGCCCAAGGCATGGACATCGCAGGCCCGCTGTCCGCCGACACCATGTTCCACGCCAGCGCCCGCGCCCGCTACGATGTGGCCGTCTGCATGTACCACGACCAAGCCCTGATCCCGATCAAGACCCTCGATTTTTCCGGCGGCGTCAACGTGACCCTCGGCCTGCCTTTCGTGCGCACGTCCCCCGATCACGGCACCGCATTTGATATCGCTGGGCGCGGCATTGCCGACGCGACCTCCATGATCGCCGCCATCCGCATGGCCGACACAATGGCAAAGGGACGACAATGAGCATCGACAGCCTGCCCCCATTGCGCGACGTGATCGCGACCCATGACCTCGCGGCCAAAAAATCGCTCGGGCAAAACTTCCTGCTTGATCTGAACTTGACCGCCAAAATCGCCCGCATGGCAGGCGACCTCAAAAACCATGATGTTTTAGAAATCGGCCCCGGCCCCGGTGGCCTCACCCGTGGGTTACTCTCCGAAGGCGCACGCCGTGTGTTGGCCATCGAGAAAGACCCGCGCTGCATGCCCGTCATGGCCGAAATCGCCGCCGCTTATCCGGGGCGTCTACAGGCCATCAACGGCGATGCACTGGACGTGAACCCGCTCGAATTCCTCACGCCCCCAATCAAAATCGCGGCCAACCTGCCCTATAACGTGGGTACCGAACTTCTCGTGCGCTGGCTGACGCCGCCCGAATGGCCGCCCTTTTGGGTCAGCCTCACGCTGATGTTCCAACTTGAGGTCGCCCAACGCATCGTTGCCAAACCAGGCAGCAAGGCCTACGGACGCTTGGCGCTGCTGGCCCAATGGCGCTCTGATCCAAAGATCGTGCTTGAACTGCCTCCTGAGGCCTTCTCGCCACCGCCCAAGGTCAACTCGGCCGTCGTGCATCTGACAGCCCTGCCCGCACCACGCTTTGAGGCCGACGCAGGCGCCCTGAACCGCGTCGTCGCCGCCGCCTTCAACCAGCGGCGCAAAATGCTGCGCTCGTCGCTCAAATCCGTTGATCCGGCTATTGAGGACCACCTCAACGCCGTTGGCATAAAACCAACAGAGCGGGCCGAACAGGTCAGTTTGGAAGAATTCTGCGCACTCGCGCGATCCATTCACAATCAATAAATACGCCTCGACGCCCAGATCGCCATGGTCGTCGTTCTCACGATCCTGACGCAGTTGCGAGGCGTAGCGTGGCTCATTGGCCTAGCAGGCTTTTGGTTTTCTTAATCGCCTAAATCACACTCTCACTTGGCGCGACAATCATCGCCCCGCAGTTCGAGCGAGTGCCGCTTCCTTGAATCTCACGTGGTCCGTTGCAGCCGCAATCGAAGGTGTTTTGTGCCCTCAGCCGTCACTACGTCGCGCCAGAACTGCGCCAAACAGTGCTCGATTTCGCAACGCAGTTAAACGCGCTGCATCCTGACACGATCACTCTCACACGCGACGCCGACTTCCCCTTTGGCACAGGCATCCCGTTGCTACCGCATCTGTCCCATGATGATGATGCAAGCTTGATCTCGCACATTTGGCATAACGATGACTTCGACGGCCTGCGCATCGGCAAAATCTTCATCGAGCCACATCTGCAAACGCGTTTCGGCAACGAAAGTGACACACTCCGTTTTCAGGGATGCGGCGCTGCGAGGCATGACGACCATATCCACATTCAGCTATAAAAAAAGCCCCCCGATTTTTCGGAGGGCTCTTGAACTACTCTGCAGCTTCTGGCGTTTCGGGAGCCTCGGGGCCTGCATCCACTGGCGGGCGCGGTTTGCGCTGGCGTGGTTTGCGCGGCGGCTTGGGTGCGGCCTCTTGCTGTGCTGCCTCAGGCGTATCAACCAAGGTCGAGCCCTGATCATCGTCGTCCATCATCGGCTGATCCATGCTGGGCTGCTCATTGGCGGCCTCTTCCTGCGCCTTCAAACGGTCCTGACGCTCACGGTCACGCTCGTTCTGGCGGTCACGCTCGGCCTGACGTTGGCGGTTTTGTTCTTCTTGCTCTTCGCGCTTGGACTCAACCTCGCGGTTCGCCTCCGCAAGCAGCCGCGTATAATGCTCTGCGTGCTGTGCAAAGTTTTCAGCATCCACACGGTCGCCGGACAAAACGGCGTCGCGGTGCAACTGGTTGTATTTCTCGATGATCTGCTGTGGGGTGCCGCGCACCTTGCCATCAGGACCCGAGCTATCAAACACGCGGTTAATGATGTTACCGCCCGAAGGACGTATGTTGCGGTTCTTATTGCCCCGCGACCGTGACTTTGAAGATCTCATAAATGTGCTTTCGTCAAGCCTTTGGCTTTTGCGTTGCGCTAGGGCCGCGACACGCAATCATTGCGTTCAAAGCGGCCTTGCGATGTTTTGGCGACTATCGGGGGAACACGTTATTTCTGCGTTTCACCCGTCCGATGAGAAGTGGATACCAACTGCGATACCCACAGGGCAAGCCCTAACTGCGAAATTGATGTATTTTCAGGCTTTAAGCCCGTCTTTCGGGCTGAAATCCGATCATTTGTGCGCTCACGACGCGATCTCGCCCATCCAGATCAGGAATCACTGTGACATGCTGCAAATGTGCGGCCCGCATCAAATCGGCCACCGCCTGCCCCTGAGTCGGGCCAATCTCAAAGATTAAACGCCCATCGGGCATCAGATGGCTCACCGCTTGCTTGATGATCCTGCGATAATGCGTGAGCCCATCGGCCCCGTCCGTCAGGGCCATATGCGGCTCCCAACGAGAGACCTCGGGCGACAAACCCGCCATTTCATCAACCGCAATATAAGGCGGGTTGGAAACAATCAGATCAAATGCGCCTTTCGCACTTTCCATCCAGTCCGCGCAGACAAATGTAGAGCGATCCAGCACCCCGTGGATTTCTGCGTTTTCGCGCGCAACATCCAAGGCCGCTCCGCTCAAATCCGTGCCGTATCCAATGCTTTGCGGCACTTCGGCCAATAGCGTCACAAGGATACAGCCAGAGCCGGTCCCCAGATCAACCATCTTGGTGAAATTCGACCGCAAAGCCACTTCCACCAGCGTCTCCGTCTCCGGGCGCGGATCGAGCACATCCGCCGTCACCTTAAACTCACGGCCATAAAACGAGCGTGTGCCAATCAAATGCGAGACAGGCTCGCGCGCCATACGCCGCACGATCAACCCTTCAAAGACGCAAGCGACCTCTTCACAAACGGGTTCCGGCAAAGTCAGAATCAATCTGCTTGCGTCCGTGCCCGTCGCAAATGAAAACAACCGCCGCGCATCGCGGGCCGCATCGGGCACCCCCGCCTCTTGCAGCCGGCGTGTCGCATTGCGCACCAACTCTGATCCAGTCCCAACCGCCGTCATGCACCCATCTCAGCCAAAAGCGTTGCCTGCGCGTCCGCTTGCAGCGCCGAAATAATCTCGTCCAAATCGCCGCCCATCACCTGTCCCAGTGAATAGAGCGTCAGGTTGATCCGGTGATCCGTCAACCGCCCCTGTGGAAAGTTATAAGTCCTGATCCGCTCTGAACGATCCCCCGACCCGACTTGCGCCTTACGATCAGCCGAGCGTTCCCCGTCCACACGCTGCCGCTCCAGATCAAATAGCCGGGTTTTCAAAACCTGCATCGCGATCTCGCGGTTGCGGTGTTGCGACTTCTCGGCACTCACCACAATGATCCCCGTCGGCAAATGCGTAATCCGCACCGCAGAATCTGTCGTGTTCACGTGCTGACCACCCGCACCAGAGGCGCGCATCGTATCAATCCGAATATCATTTGGCGAAATCTGCACATCGACATCTTCTGCCTCAGGCAACACAGCCACAGTCGCAGCCGACGTATGAATACGCCCGCCACTTTCGGTCTCGGGCACGCGTTGCACACGGTGAACGCCGCTCTCGTATTTCAGCTTGGCAAAAACGCCCTCACCGGCAATCCGCGCAACAACTTCCTTCACGCCACCAAGCTCGGACAGGCTCTCTTCCAAAATCTCGAACTTCCAGCCCTGACCTTCAGCATACCGCTGATACATCCGCAACAAGTCAGCAGCAAACAACCCCGCCTCATCGCCACCCGTCCCGGGCCTGATCTCCAACAACGCAGGACGTCCATCCGCGCTATCCTTTGGCAAAAGCGCCAATTGCACATCATGCTCGGAGGCTTCTAATGCGGCCTTCAACTCTGGGATTTCCGCCTCGGCCAATTCGCGCATCTCGGGGTCGCGCAGCATTTCCTTGGCTTCGGCGTATTGCTCCACCAAATCGCGGTAGGCCGTCACGGTCTCGACCACAGGGCGCAATTCGGCGTATTCGCGGCCCAAGGTCGCAATTTCCGCGCCGACATCGCCAGTCGCCATCTTCGCTTCCAGAAATTGGAACCGGTCGATGATTTGAGCAATTTTTTCAGGTGCGATCATATTTTTCCTTTGGGGCAAAACTGCCCTTACGTCAAGCGGTCAAAGCGACGCTAATAACGCCAAAACGCGTGTTTTATTAACTTTAAAATCGCTACTTCCGTAGACCAGATGCGCTGAAATCGCCAGCATCCCGTCACGTTCTTGCACAACCGTCACATCGGGAAAGCCGATAACGCGACTGCGGGTCACAAAGGTAAGCGGATCATTGGCAACCTTCACCGTGCGCGGCAACGCGAGCATCGCGGCCTCAACGGCCTCTAAAGTCACGGCCTCATTCACGTCACGCACGGCCGTAAAACCACCCGCTTCGGGATAATCACCCACAGCAGTCGGCATCGCGGCCGCAGTCAACTTCACAGGAGCTAACCGGACATAGGCCAGCGCCCCGACCACAACGACCAAAATCGCCAGTAAAATTCGCATCCGAAACGTCCCCAACCTGTGCATGCGCGGTGTACGCCCAGTGCACGGGTTGTGCCAGCCTAACGGTACGGCACGTTTGGCAAAATCGACAGCATTTCAAACATCAAATTCGCGCCCGTCAGCGCCGTGTTTCCGCTCGGATCATAGGGCGGTGAAACCTCGACCAGATCACAGCCCACGATATTGAGCCCGCGCAAACCGCGGATCAACTCCATCGCCTGCATGGTGGTCAAACCACCGATCTCAGGCGTGCCGGTTCCGGGTGCAAAACTCGGATCCAGACTATCAATGTCATACGATATATATGTCTTATGGTCGCCAATTTTCTCTTTAATTTCAGCAGCTAACGGCGTGAGGCTCTTGTGCCACAACTCTGGCGCAAGATACTGGTTGAACCCCCAACCTGCCGCCTCGGTAAAGTCATCCGCCGTATAGCCCGTACCGCGCAAACCGATCTGAAACACCTTATTGGCCACGATCAACCCTTCCTCATAGGCACGGCGGAACACCGTCCCATGGGTCTCGCGCTCGCCAAACATCTCGTCGTTTACATCCGCATGGGCATCCACATGCACCAGCGCCACAGGTCCGTGTTTCTTGGCAATCGACCGCAAAATCGGCAGCGTCATAGAATGATCCCCACCAAGGCTCATCGGGACAAAGTCATGCTTGAGGTGTGCATCATAAGCTTCTGTAATCAAACGAATTGTGTCGCTCAAACTAAACGTATTGATCGCCACATCACCCAGATCGCCACACTCTAATGCGTCAAAAGGAGCAGCCCCTGTCTGGATATTATACGGCCTAATCATCGCCGATTGCTCGCGCAATTGCTTCGGCCCCATCCGCGTGCCCGACCGCCAGCTTGTGCCAATATCCATCGGGACACCAATGAAACCGACATTTAACCCTTTTGCGCTATCAACTTGCGGGAGGCGCATAAATGTTTGCGGTCCAGAAAACCGCGCAAGGTCGTTTCCACTGATTGGCATTGATGGCATTGATTATTTCCTTTTGTTCCACAGGGCGAGGCAGCAAAGTTCCATCGCGACATGGGCCCCTGCCACGGCCGTCACATTGCCCGCATCATAGGGTGGCGAAACCTCGACAACATCGCCGCCAACGCAGTTAATCCCCGCGAGATCCCGTAGGATCGCGGCAGACTGCCACGACGCAAGGCCACCCCAAACAGGCGTGCCCGTTCCAGGTGCAAAGGCAGGGTCAAGCGCGTCAATGTCAAAGGTCACATAAGTTGGGCTACCTCCAACAATTTTCTTAACCTTATCAACAACATAAGCAGAGCCTTTTTCGTGCACTTCACGCGCATCAATATAAGGCATCCCGCAATAATCGTCGCATTCCGTCCTGATCCCGATCTGCACAGAACGCGTCACATCGACCAGCCCCAGCTTCACAGCTTTGTACATAAACGTGCCGTGGTCGATGCGGTCCATATCGTCATCGGCCCAAAGGTCGGAATGCGCATCAAACTGGATCACCGACATTGGCCCGTATTTCGTGGCATAAGCCCGCAAGATTGGCAGCGTGATGAAGTGGTCACCACCTAAAGTAACCGTCGCAGGACCTTGATTAATAATAGTTTTTATATGCGCCTCAATGAGCGCTGGCACGCCCGCGACGTTTGCATAATCGAACGGCATATCACCGTAATCCACGATCTCGAATTCGCCCAACGGATCAAATCCGTCCCAGCCGTATGGCGGATCATAGGGCTGCAAGGTCGACGCCTCGCGGATTGCACGCGGGCCAAACCGCGTACCGGGCCGATGGGTGACGGCCTGATCAAACGGGATGCCTGTGACGACCAGATCAGCGCTCGCGATATCCTTGGAATAGGCCCTCCGCAGGAATGACGTCGCGCCACCAAAAGCGTTCTCATAGGCCAAACCGCGACGATCCTTGCGGGTGAATGCAAGGTCAACTTGCGTCTTTGCGTCTTCTAAGCTCATGTTATTCTTCCTTAAACTGGCAATGCTCGCTCGATCAAACGCGCAAAGAACGACGCACCAGCGGCGGCCGTCTCATCGTCAAAATTATACTCTGGGTGATGCAGGCCTGCGGTATCGCCATTGCCGACAAACAAATAAGCACCGGGGCGTTTCTCCAACAGATAAGCGAAATCCTCCGCCCCCATTTCCGGCCCGCTGTCATCAATCACGCCAGCATCGCCCGCCACTTCGCGCGCCACATCTGCGGCAAAAATCGTGCGTTCGGGATCATTGATCGTCGCAGGGTAGCCGACCTGATAGTCGACATACGCCTCAACCCCGTAAGAGATTGCAGCCCCTGCAACGATTGCATCAAGCCGCGCCATCACCATCCCTTGAACCGCACGGTCAAAGGTCCGTACTGTCCCGTTAATAAACGCTTTTTCGGGAATAATATTATCCGCAGAGCCAGTATGGATTTGCGTCACCGAAACCACCAGATTGTCTTGGGAATAGTTGTTGCGGCTCACAATGGTCTGGATCGACTGGGCGATACTGACAGCTGCAACGACAGGATCAACCGTTTCGTGCGGCATGGCCCCGTGCCCACCCTTGCCCGTGATATGAATGTCAAAACTATCCGCTGCCGCCATGATCGGACCAGGCGTCGTGTAAAACTGTCCCACTGGCGTGCCGGGCGCATTATGCAACGCGTAAACTTCTTTGATGTCAAAGCGATCCAAGATGCCTTCTTGCACCATGACCTCGCCACCGCCGCCGTGCTCCTCGGCTGGTTGGAAAATCAGCGCCACGCGCCCCTTGAAGTTACGCGTTTCCGCCAGATAGCGGGCCGCGCCCAAGAGCATCGTCGTATGTCCGTCATGCCCGCAGGCGTGCATTTTTCCGGCATATTTGGACGCATAGTCCAGCCCCGTTTCCTCTTGCATCGGCAGCGCATCCATATCGGCACGCAGGCCAATCGTCGGGCCGTCACCCTGCCCCTCGATGATCGCGACGATCCCCGTGGTTGCAATCCCTTCGTGGATCTGGGTGATCCCGAATTCGCGCAAACGCTCAACAACAAAAGCCGCCGTCTCATGGCAATCAAACGCAAGTTCTGGGATCGTATGCAGGTGCCTGCGCCATGCGGTCATGTCGGTGGTGTAATCTGCGATACGGTTGATAACGGGCATGCTGGCACTCCGGCGTTTAGGGCAATAGGGTCACTTGATAACAAGATGGGAGGCCGCGCAATGGCAGATAAGTTAATTCATGACCCAAATGGCGGGATGCCGCGGCTGTTAGAGATTATGCGGCGTCTGCGGGACCCTGAAACGGGCTGTCCTTGGGATATCGAACAGGATTTCGACAGCATCGCCCCCTACACCATCGAAGAGGCTTACGAGGTCGCAGACGCCATTTCCCGTAAGGAATGGGGCGAATTGGAGGGCGAGTTGGGCGATCTCCTGCTGCAAACAGTCTATCATACCGCCATGGGCGAAGAGGCTGGACTGTTTACGTTCGAGAGCGTCGTAAAGGCGATTTCAGACAAGATGGTCGCCCGTCATCCCCACGTTTTTGGCAACGAATCGCGGGATAAGTCCGCCGCGCAGCAAACCAAAGACTGGGAAGCGATCAAAGCCAAAGAACGCGGCAAGCAGGCCCGCACTTTGGACGGCGTTGCGGCGGGATTGCCTGCGCTAACCCGTGCGGTGAAGCTGCAAAAACGGGCAGCGAGGGTCGGCTTTGATTGGCCCGATACTTCGCATGTTTTGGATAAGATCATCGAGGAAGCAGGCGAATTGATCGAGGCGCGAGACACGTTGACCCAAGATCAGGTGACTGAGGAGTTTGGTGATCTCCTTTTTGTCATGGCGAATCTTGCACAGCATTTGGGGGTTGATCCCGAGGCGGCCATTCGCGGCACGAACTCAAAGTTCATACGCCGTTTCAATGCAGTAGAAGACGCCCTCGCAGAACGAGGCAGGACTCCCGCACAGAGTGATCTCGCGGAAATGGACTTAATTTGGGATGAAATCAAAGTCCAAGAAAAAGCGGCAAAACAACCCCGACTAAAAAAATCAGGTATTGACCTGACCAAAAGAGTCAGATTTATGAAGGGTATCAAAACCAACCCAAGGAACTGACCCTATGTCACTGCGATCCCTCATGCTATCGACCGTTTGCGCCGCCATTGCAGGCCCTGCGCTGGCTGATGTGAATATTTACACAACCCGCCAACCCGAATTGATCCAACCGATCATGGACGTTTTCACCGCCGAAACGGGTATTGCCGTGAACCTCGCATTTGTCTCGGACGGTTTGGTGGAGCGCCTGAAGGCCGAGGGCGCACGCTCTCCCGCTGATCTGGTGATGACAGTGGATATCGCGAACCTGCAGCAGATTGTGGACGCGGATGTGATCCAGCCAGTTGAGAGCGCCGTTCTTGATGCAGCGATCCCCACCACCCTACGTAGCGCTGATGGCCTTTGGTTTGGCCTCACCACCCGCGCCCGCGTCGTTTACGCGAGCAAAGAGCGTGTGGCTGACGGCGAAGTCACCACTTACGAAGACCTCGCTTCAGATAAGTGGAAAGGCCGCATTTGCACCCGCTCGGGCCTACACGACTATAACCTCGCTCTGATGTCTGCTGTGATCGCACACGACGGCGAAGACAGTGCAAAGGCTTGGGCGGAGGGCGTGCATGCCAACCTCGCTCGCAAGCCTGAGGGTAACGACCGTGCGCAGGTGAAAGCGATTTGGGCGGGTGAATGCGATATTTCGCTCGGCAATACCTATTACATGGGCCAAATGCTCGCCGATCCAGAACAGACCGCATGGGCGGACTCAGTGCGCATCATCTTTCCGACGTTTGAAGATGGCGGCACGCATGTGAACGTTTCGGGGATAGCCATGACCAAAGCCGCGCCGAACAAGGCCGAAGCGCTGCAACTCATGGAGTTCCTCGTCTCGACCGAGGCCCAAAGCCTCTATGCAGAGCTCAACAACGAATACCCTGTTTTGGAAGGTGCGGCACTGTCGGACCTCGTAAAAAACTGGGGCACATTCACGCCCGACACGATGGATCTCGGCACTTTGGCCGCGCACCGTCCAGCGGCCTTGCGGATCATGGAAGAGGTGAACTTCGACGGCTAACGGCTTGGGGCTAGCCCCCAAACCCGCAGCATATTTCCACGCGAAAAAAGCAGGTCGGCTCTTTTAAGAGCCGGCCTTTTCTTCGAGTGCGAGCCATTCTTCTTCGGCGTCGGAAAGCGCAATTTGACGCTCTACCAATGCATCAGACGCCTTTTGGAATTTGGCGGGCTGTTTGGTGAAAAGGTCTGGATCGGAGAGCAATTCTTCGAGTTTTGCGATCTCGGCCTGGAATTTCTCCATCACAGCTGGGAGTTCTTCCAAGCGGTGCTTTTCCGTGAACGACAGTGCGGTTTTGCGCGCCACCTGCGCGGATTGCTTGCCGCCTTTAGAGAGCTGCTTGCCCACTGACTTCTCAGGGACAGGTAAGCTATCAGAGCGCTGTTCTTGGTAATCGGTCCAGCCGCCCGCATAAACGACCGCCTGCCCGTTGCCTTCCATCGCGATGGTGGTGGTGGCGACGCGGTCAAGGAAGTCGCGGTCGTGGCTGACGAGCAGAACTGTGCCATCATATTCGCCCAAGATGTCTTGCAACAGATCAAGCGTTTCAATGTCCAGATCGTTTGTCGGTTCGTCGAGGACCAGCACGTTGCTTTCGCGGGCCATGAGGCGAGCCAGTAGCAAACGTGCCTTCTCGCCACCAGAGAGCGAACGCACAGGCGCGCGGGCTTGGGCCTCATCAAAGAGGAACTCTTTGAGGTAGCCGACGACGTGTTTCGGCGTGCCGCGCACCATGACCTGATCGGATTTGCCAGAGGCACCGAGCACAGGATCAGAGGCGAGGTTTTCCCAAAGGGTCATATTCGGATCAAGTTGCGCACGCGCTTGATCGAAGACCGCGATATCAAGGTTGGTGCCGAGTTTCACGATACCTTCGTCAGGCGCCTCTTGGCCCAGCAACATCTTGAGAACAGTGGTTTTTCCGACACCATTTGGGCCGACAAAAGCCACGCGGTCACCGCGGTTGATTGTGAGGTTGAAGCCTTTGACGATCTGTTTGCCGTCATAGGCCTTGTTCAAGCCAATGGCCTCGACAACCTTCTTGCCAGACGTCGAGCCACCGTCGAATGCCATCGCAGCGGTGCCCTGCCGTTTGATCTGGCCGGCCTTCTCTGCGCGCAAATCAGCCAAGGCACGCACGCGCCCTTGGTTGCGTTTACGGCGTGCAGAGATGCCTTCGACGGCCCAGCGGGCCTCTGCCTTGATCTTGCGGTTGAGCTTGTGGCGCTGCTGGTCTTCTTCTTCCCAGAGCTTGTCACGCCATTCCTCGAACCCGTCAAAGCCCTCTTCGGCGCGGCGCACTTGGCCGCGATCAATCCAAAGGGTGGCGCGGGTCAGGTTGCGCAGGAATGCACGGTCGTGAGAGATCAGAACGAATGCGGCGCGGGTCGATTTGAGCTCGGCTTCAAGCCAAGCAATCGCCTCGATATCAAGGTGGTTCGTCGGCTCGTCGAGCAACATTAACTCGGGCGCTTCGGCCATGAGTTTCGCCAAGGCGGCGCGGCGGCGCTCTCCGCCTGATGCGGTTTTTGGATCGCCCATTGGGTCAAACTTGAGGCCCTCGGCAACCATATCAACGCGGTAAGCTTCATCCTCGGGCAGGCCACTGGCGGCATAGGCGCCAAGGGTCTCGAACCCCTCCATTGTGGGGTCCTGCTCCATGTAACCGACGCTGACGCCAGGTGCGGCTGTGCGCGCACCTTTGTCTGCCTCGATCAGCCCAGCCATGACCTTCATCAGTGTGGATTTGCCTGACCCGTTGCGCCCAACCAGCGCCACGCGGTCGCCGGGCTGAACCACAAGCGACAGGTCTTCAAATACAGGATCACCCCCAAAGGAAAGGGCGATTTCGGAGAGTTGGAGTAAGGGTGCACGTGCCATGAAAAAGGGCGCTAGAGTAACTAGCGCCCAAGGTCAATCCGTCATGAGATCGGTTTAGTTGAATTCGAAATCCGACGCGGTCAAGTTCGAGACGTTTTCAACCGTGAGCGTATTTGTAAAGTAACCAATCTTCGCATCGCCGCCTGAATAGGTAATCGTCAGGTCCTCAAAAACAATGTAGTGATCGACCAGAACGCCGGTCATATAAATGGTATCGACACCTTTCTCAAAGTCTCTGATGTAGTCGTTATCCGAATACCATGAGAACAAAAACATATCCGCGCCACCGCCACCAACCAAGAGATCAGTGCCGTAGCCTCCTTCTAATGTATCGCCCCCAGCACCACCGTATATCCGGTCATAGCCATCCCCACCGAAGAGGTTATCGTTTCCGATGCCACCGACGAGGACATCATTACCTTCTTCACCGAACAACCAGTCAGAACCGTTGTTGCCTTCTAAACGGTCATACCCATTGCCGCCGTCGATCCAATCTACGCCGTCATTGCCATAGATTTTGTCCCTACCGCCGCCGCCGTCGATCGAATCCTTACCTAGGCCACCCGAGATAATATCGTTGCCACCGCCACCGCCAATTGAATCATTACCTATGCCGCCGTAGATTTCGTCAGCTCCAATATCGCTGTAAATGATATCGCTGCCAGCGCCGCCAGAGATGAAATCTTGGCCTGTACCTCCGAAAATGTAATCACTGCCGCCGTTGCCAAAAAGCCTATCATTGCCGTGCCAACCCAAGATCCAATCACCCGTCGAGCTACCGATGACTCTGTCGTCCCCTTCGAGAACCTTGAACATGAAGTTCTGGATGGTCTCTACGTCTCTCGTATTCAATACGGCCTCTAATGCAGCACCAGAGACTCTGATATTCTCAAACTTGAACTGAACATCGCCAAACGTCGTCTGTTCATAACCCGTTACGCGGCCTTCAACATTGTAGACTCCGCCAGAGGCGGAAATGTTGGTAAAATTACCAGTAAAAATATTTTGGGTCGGACCATCCTTCACAGTGATGGAAGAGCTACTCGTCTGAGATACCGAGCCAGTCAGTTGATCCCAAAACAACATATTTGTGCCGGTCGCTAATGTAACTTTTGCCATAACAGAATCACTCCAAACTATACAAATTATGACCGAGACTTCGGTACTATTAAAAAGTAAGTCAATCTGCGCCATCGATGAAATGTGGCGTTTTTTTTGTCGCTTGGTCAAAAAAAGCACATTACGGGCCAAAACGAGCCTAACCGTCAGGAGTCAAACAAAAAGGGCGATCACTGATGTAGCGCCCTTTTTGCATAATCGTCGTGCGATTTAGACGAAGTCGAAGTCCGCGGCAGATAACGCGCCATTGCTCATGCCTTCGATCGTCAAGAGGTTGGTGTGATAATAGACATCGGCATTGCCACCCGTGTATAGGATGGTGATATCCTCAAATGTCAAACCGCCCGCGATTTCAATCGTGTCCCTAGCCGTGTTGAAAGAAGTGATGGTGTCATCGCCCGAAGCTGCACGGAATACGAAAATGTCAGCCCCAGCGCCGCCAGCAAGGACATCGTTGCCGCTACCACCGTCGAGAATATCCACGCCATCGCCGCCGTATAGCTTATCGTTGTTGCCGCCGCCGCTCAGCAGGTCATTGCCTGTGCCGCCTGCCAGAACGTCTTTGCCAGCGTGACCGAAAAGATCATCATTGTTTGATCCACCTTTCAGCGTATCGTTGCCACCATCCCCGTTCAGGATATCGCGGCCCCCGCCGCCATAAAGCTTGTCATTACCAAAGTCCCCGTAGAGGAAATCTTTGCCGCTGCCACCATTGATAATGTCATGGCCAGAGTTGCCATCGAGAAGATCGTCATCAATGCCGCCATAGATAATATCATCGCCGCTTTGTCCGACAATCAGATCAAAACCAGCACCACCGTAAATGACGTCATCGCCACTTCCGCCGCCAAGAATATCATCGCCGCCATTGCCCCAAATGCGATCATTGCCGTTGAAACCACCAAGAAAATCATCGCCGTAACTTCCGATAACACGGTCATTGCCCGACAGCATTTTGACCGTAAACAGACTAAGATCGCCTGTATTAAATAGATTTTCCAAGTGCACGCCAGCCAAATTGAGGTTTTCAACCCGCACTTCGGTGACACCGAAGTAAGTGACCGTAATATCCGTGACCCGACCACTCACCGAGAATATCGAGTTCGCAACAGAAATCTCGGAAAAATTCCCTTCGAAATTGTAATAGTAGGCCCCGTCAACGACGCCGACGCTCGAAAGAGTATCGATTTCTGCATATCCACCGAGGTAATCGAGGTTGAGCATGTCGAAAGGGGTATAAAAAGTCACTTTTGCCATTATTTTCGGCAATTCTAATGAAGTCAGGTATTGCAGAAAAGATTAATTGCGACCGATTAATTGTCAACACAAGGTCATGTCAACGAGGGGTTTTCGGTTAAGACCGGTCAGAATACCTCAACTTGGTTAAGGGTCTCTATGCGATTGCCCAGCTCGCGTAACGCCTTAATGCGCGCGGGCGGCACGTCGGCGACATTCAGGCGCGTAAAGACGTGCATTGTCCCCATGTCACGGTCAATCACGATCCGGTCGCCGACCCGACCGTTCATGCCCAAATAGCCTTTCAAAAGCGGCGGGACCTGTCGCAGCGCCTTTGAGATTTCAAACGCGCCTTGCGGCAGCGCAAAGCTATCTTTGGCGCGGGTTCGCGGGATCAGGTCAGGCAGACTTTGGAAACGCGCCTCAAGGAAGGTGAGCGCATCATGGTAGACTGCGGGGTC
>Ga0181561_10000162_pt1 | contig 51028 bp, 26 predicted proteins | sample 011ome_19_FD_133760 | JGI IMG/M metagenome (GOLD analysis project Ga0181561, IMG submission 133760) | Coastal salt marsh microbial communities from the Groves Creek Marsh, Skidaway Island, Georgia - 011510BT metaG (megahit assembly) | ecosystem: Environmental > Aquatic > Marine > Intertidal... | reverse complement strand
TCGTTTCGTCGTTTGTTCCCCTCGACGCTTCCGAGGCGCGATGGCGACCATCCCCTCTCCCGGCGGTGGTAAGCCGAAAATCCCGGTCCCGGCGCACTTCTCGTGTCCAGTGTCCATGGAGCTCATGGTGGACCCGGTGATGGTGGTCACCGGCCACACGTACGACCGGTCGTGCATCCAGCGCTGGCTGGAGAGCGGAAACAAGACATGCCCCGTGACTGGCATCAAGCTGCGCTCGCTCGAGCTCACGCCCAACTTCGCGTTGCGCATGGCCATTCAGGACTGGGCGAACGTGAACGGCATCGCGCTGAACACCTCGCAGCTCACGAGCGTGATGGAGAAGGCGGTGGTGAACACGGCGGAGGGCGAAGACGGGGTCGCGGTGTCCTCCAGGGTGCCGCACAGCGTCATCGAGGGCCACGACGAGATTGTGTGGGCGGTGGAGGCGACGGACGGCCACCTCTTCAGCGCCAGCGCGGACAAGACCATCCGGGTGTGGGACACAGAATCCAGGCGGTGTTTGCACGTGCTCGAGGAACACACAAGACCGGTGCTTTCGCTGGCGATCAGCGAGACGCACAAGAAGCTGTTCAGCGGATCGTACGACTGTTCCATACGCGTCTGGGATCTGACCACATACAGACGCGTCAAGTCGCTTCACGGCCACACCGACGCCGTGCGCGCGCTCGCGATCGCCGGAGACGTTCTGTTCAGCGGGTCGTACGACTCCACCGTGCGCGCGTTCGACATAAACACCCTGAAACCCCTGAAGGTGTTGGAGGGACACGCCGAGCCCGTGCGCACGCTCGCGGTTTTGGACGGGAAGCTGTTCAGCGGGTCGTACGACAAGACCGTCCGCGTCTGGGATACTGTCAGCCTGGAGGCCCTCGCCACGCTGGAGGGACACAGCGACGCGGTCCGCGCGCTGGCGGCGTCGGCCGTGGACGAGTGCAACTACGTGTTTTCCGGGTCAGACGACTCCACCGTCCGCGTCTGGGACGCGGCAACGCTCAACTGCGTGGCGATTTTCGACGGCCACCAGGATAACGTCCGCGTCTTGACCGCGGACAGCAAATACCTGTACAGCGGCAGCTGGGATAAGACCATCCGCGTGTGGGACATGCGCACGTTACAGTGCGTGCAGGTGCTGGAAGGCCACGTCGAGGCTGTTTTGGCGCTGACGGTGATGAAAAAACATCTCATCTCCGGCAGCTACGACACCACGGTTAGGTTCTGGAACACGGAATCGTTCGCGTGCGTGGGGAAGTTCGAAGGACACGAAGACGCCGTGCGCGTCCTCACCTCCACCGGAGAGGACGCGGAGACCGTCTACAGTGGGTCGTACGACGGGAGCATAGGGTTCTGGTCTGAGCCGATCGCGGTGGCGCCGCCGCCGTCCACTTCGGCGGGGGGCTCGGGTTTGTCGGACGTGTCGGACGCCATGGCGGGCCTCAGCGTCGGCTCCGCGAGCTGACCTGGTCGTGGTTCGCAGGGAACGCAGCGCGACGTACGAAGACCCGTGTAACGATTAGCAACGATACAGCACGATACGTTCGTGACCGTCTACGAGACTACTCCTCGCGTCGCCGCTCGCGTTCTGTCGTTTGCGTCACAACCGCCTCAGGCTGTTGACGTATGCGTACCGGCTGAACAAAACGAACAGTTTCCGGTACCACACCCACTGACTCCTGTGCAGACTCATCGCGCGCCTCACCTCCATCGCGCTCGTCGCCGCAACCAACACGTGGGATTCCAACGCGAAGGACGCGAAGACGTCGCCGAAGGTGAGGAACTTTCGGAGTGGGTTGACCGTCACGAGCGCCCACGCTTCCGGCGACGCGGAGATTTTTCGCGCGGCGGCTGCCCAGCGGCGCACGCCGCGATACGCGGCGACGTGGTTGGGATGGCCGGATACACCCTTCGCGTCGAACGTCAGGACGACATTCGCGTCGAGACGTCGCACAGACGCCTCCACGCGCGCGGCGATTGTTTCCTCCGGCCACGCTTCTTTGAATCCATCCTTCAACTTCGAATCGTTCACCACCTCCGAGGAGTCCACGCCGAGGAACTTCCTGGCGCTCTCGAGCTCCTTCTCGCGCACCGCACCCAGCCCATCCGCGTCGCCGTTAGACAGACACAGGATGTGCGTCCGCGCGCCCGCCCTGCGCAAAGCTTGGATGGTGGGCCCGAAGAACATGCTCTCGTCGTCCGGGTGCGAGATGACCAGCAGCACCCTTCGCCAGTTCGCGAGCGCCCCGTGTCTCCCCTGGACGTGCGCCAGCACGTAAAGGTTGAGTACTGATGACACGAAGAGCGCGACACTCAGCATCGGCCACCACGCGCCCGGCGATGCCTCGTTCAGGAGCATCGCGCCCGCTGTCCCGCGCGTCGAGTTGTGGAAGCAAACCTCGTGTCGGGTCCGACTTTTTTCGACGCGAGGAGCGCGCCGCCGCGAAGGACGACGCGCGTCGCGCATAGATACGTGGTTCGTGCATTTCACGCGTCTTCGCCTACCGTCCTACTCCTCTATTCCCGACGACGACGCGAGTGCGTTACGTCATCATCGACACGACCCCAGCCCCCCTGGTTTCCACCGCCTCGCCGTGAAAGCACAGCATCTCTTCCCACACCTTCCGCCGCAAGTCGTCCTCGCGCAGCTCCTCGTCTTCGAAGTCGAACTCGAACGGCGCCGGCTCCTCGGACGCGGGCTCGACGGTCGGGTCGTGTAGACTGGCGAGGTACGGGTGCGCCAACGCCTCCTCCACCGTGATTCGCCGTTCCGGGTGGAACTCCAGCATCTTCTGCAGGAGGTCGATCGCCAGCGGGTTGGCGCCGGGGTACGTCTCGTGGAACCTCGCCTTCGGCGCGCGCGGGAGCGCGCGGATGTAATCCTTCGCCTTCTGCGACGTGATGAACGCCATGTCCGCCTCCGAGGGCGTTCCGAGGATTTCGATGATCAGGCGCATCTGGTGGATGTAGTCCTTCCCCGGGAACAAGGGCTTGCGCCCGAGAATTTCAGCCAGAATGCACCCCATGCTCCAGATGTCAATCGCGCTCGTGTAATCCTCGCAAGACATGAGGAGCTCCGGCGCGCGGTACCACCGGGTCACGACGTACTCGGTCATCAACCCACTCTCCGAGGAGGTCCTGGCTAACCCGAAATCGCAGATTTTCAAGTCGCAGTTCGCGTTCAGAAGCAGATTGCTCGGTTTCAGGTCTCTGTGCAGCACCTTCGCGGTGTGCACGTACTTCAGCCCGCGTAGGATCTGATACAGGAAATACTGCGAGTGCTCGTCGGAGAGGCCCTGCGACGAGCGCACTATCTGGTGTAGATCCGTGTCCATCAGCTCGTACACCAGGTAAACGTCGTTGAAATCGTCCATGGAGGGAGGTTTCATGATGTCCCGCAACAACACGATGTTCTCGTGTTGCAATCGCCTGAGCAGTTTGATCTCGCGCAGCGTCCGACGCGCATCCGTGACGTTGTCGAAGGCATTGGCGATCTTCTTGATCGCCACCTTCGCGCCAGTCTCCGAGTCCTTCGCCGAGCATACCACCCCGTACGCGCCCTTGCCGATGGGCTTGATGGGGACGTACTTCTTGTCGATCTCGAACAGGCTCTTCCAGATCATGTAACACTGCTTTCCTGGCCGACCCCCTTCGAGGACGGTACGGAGGAGACGTGCCGAGGGAAACGACGCGCGTCAGCAGGTAAACAAGAGTGTCGTAAAAAGTGCTGCCCTTCCGCGAATTGCCGGGGGACGAGACGCGGGACTTCCGGAGAAGCGTGGTTGGATGCATCGGGATGATCCGAATCGTTCGTTAGGCGCTCAGGACGCGCGGGGACGAAACCGGGTGAGGTTGGCGAGAGAGCACGCACCTGGCCTGAGGACGGGCACCTTGTCGCTGTTAACACTCATCGTCCCGGGTGTTCGCGCCGATGATTTTTGTGTCCGATGTCTCTTCGGTTTCGCCCGAAGTCGCGTGTGGGAAGCCGCTCACAAAGTGTGTAGACGCCGAGTCCCACCGCGAGATACTCTTCGGGTTCGCGTCAGATCGGACGCGGATCGACTGTCACGCGGCGTGGCACGCGCGGTGACACTGCCGGGCTCGTCTCGGTGGTTCTCCTTTTGGGGACGCGTCCCTTCGTTTTTCGACCTGAAAAAAATCGCCCCGCGTGTGCGGTTCTGCGGTAAAATTGCACTTTCCAAGGAAGCTGCAGACAGAACCGTCCACGCCCCAAGACGAGGCGCGCGCGGTAGTGGAACGAGGCCAGACCGCGCGTCGATCCCCACGCGGAGCCAATGGCGCCCGTAGGGCTCCCCGTCGTGGTCCGAGTCAAGCGCAAGCGGGATCTCGACCCGGTGGACACCATCGTGGTCGAGGCGGACGAAACACCGGCCGCGAAACGTCGCGCGCGCGACGCCGCGCTCGCCGCCGAGCTGGACGCGGTGCTCGACGCGGGGCTCGCCGGCGGACCCGGCGGCTCGAAAGATGCGGGTGATGCGCGCGGTCGGGACGCCGCCGACGGCGCGGACGCCGCGGCGCGCGCGGCTATCCCCGCCCGCGCCCACCGCCGACGATTCCGCCGCGTGCAGATGACGCTGTCCTTGGAGGATGTGCGGAACGAGTCCGTGGTCCGCGAACTCGCGCGGACCGTCGCGGAGGCTGCCTCCGGCCGCAAACGGGCGACGTGCGAGCCGGAGGAGCCGGAAGATGAGCCGCATTCAGGCCCGAAGTTGTCGTCCAAGGCGTATGCGGAGCTCGCCAAGAGCATTCGCCTGGAAGCCGAGCGCGAGTCGACGCGCGTCAAGCGACGCGCGACGACGCTCAGGCGGCCGGCGGCGCTCTCCTCGGAGATTGGCGCCGCGGACGCCATGGTGGACCACTTCCGCATGTACGACCTCGAGGCGGCCGCGGATGAGCGGGCGCCGTCGACGTCCGTCGCCGCGGCGCCGGACGTGCCGGACGAGGGGACGCTCGTGGCGGACTATTTGCCCATGGTCGCCGAGTTCCTGGGGAAAGACGCGCCCGCCGCGAAGGAGAGCGGCGGAGAAGCGAGGGACGCGTTCGTGTACGACGTGTACGTGCTCGAGAACGACGACGAGGCGGCGGAGACGAACGTGACGAAAACGCGTGTCACGACGAAACCCGACGGCGTGGCGATCGAGACGATGCCGAACGAAGAGGCGACAGAGACGAGCGCCACGTTCGCGGGCGGGATGGACGCCGCGTTGTTCTTCGACTTCACTGACGGATTAGGCGACGACGTCAGCGACGCGGACTCGCAGGATTCCAACCGGGAAGACGCGCCGGACGCGGATTACCCCGACACGGAGGACTCGTTCTCCGAGGACGAAGACGAAGACGCGTGGGGGCGGGAGCGCCACGCCGGCCGGAACATGGGGGGGTACGGGTTCTGGCCGGGGTTCGGACGCGCGGGCGCGCTCGCCGGCGGCGACGGCGACTCCGACTACGACGCCGACGAGGGAGACGACGGGCTCGCGCGCGCGTGGAACGCGACCGGGACGCACAGAGAGACAGCCTACGACCCTCAGTACGACGACGTCGGGGGAGAAGAGACTGACAACCACTAGCTTTTCTACTACGTATCATAGATTTTCTAGCCAACGCGCACGGCTCTACGCACGTGGGCGCGCCTTTCCGCGCTTCGTCTCTCTCCCGAACCCGCTCGCGAAAAACAGTTGGCCTTTGCGCCTTTTTGAACGAACTTTGTCGCGACTCGCGGCCAAACCGCGTGGATCGCGCACGTGGACGCGTTCCCGGCGCCGCCGTCCGCAGAAGCGCGCGGCACCGGAGCGGTCCCGCGGCGTGCCTGACGCAGCGCGTCAGGGCATCTGGCGTCAAGGGGTAAGTCGGGCGCCGATTATGATTGTCACCTTTCACCCCCCGCTCACGGGGAGGGCGGCGTTCAGCCCTTCGTCGGCGCCGTCAACTTTTAGGATGGCATCCGCGTCATCGAGGATTTTGCTGTCGCGAGCGCGCCCCGTGCTTGGCGAGCGTCACGTGATGCGAGCAGGTCAGCTATCGAAAACCTCGCATCGAGGGTGGATCATGCCCGCAGCGCGAACCGCTCCGGATGGGGAGAAGCGCGCGTCGACCGTCGTGACACATCACTCTTCGCGCGCGCAACACGAGGCGCGGTGGAATCGCCGATTGCAAGAGCTCCGCGAGTTCAAGGACGAACACGGCCACCTCGTGGTGCCTCTCACGCCCGAGCATCGCCCGTTGCACAACTGGGTCTATCAGCAGCGCAGAATGCATCGCGAGGGGAAGCTCGTGGACACGCGCATCGCACCCCTGGACGCCATCGGGTTCGAGTGGACGCCGACCCGGGGTCGAAAGACAGGCCAAGGCGTCGGCGAAACCCGGTCTCGAGTGTTTCAGGATCAATGGAACGCGATGTTCGACCGGCTGCTCTCGTTCCACGAAGAGAACGGCCACTGCAAGGTTCCCAAAGCCGAGCACCGGAAGTTACACGCCTGGGTTCACGAGCAGCGGCGCAAGCACAGGCGGGAGGAGCTCGCGGAGACGCGCGCTGAGAAGTTACGCGGGCTCGGGTTCGAGTTAGCGCCCCGACAGAAAGCCACGTGGGAGCAACGCTTCAACGAGCTTCGCGAGTTTCGAGACACGCACGGCCACTGCAACGTTCCCGCGGCGTGGCGTCACAACAAGAAACTCGGAACTTGGGTGTACAGACAACGTAGGTCGTACCGAGTCGGCACGTTACGCGAGGACCGCGTGAAAGCGCTGCAGGATCTCGGACTCGATTGGGAGCCGAGAACGTCGATGCTGAGAGCTTCTAAAAAAGCGTTTCACGTGCGACAAAACGTCTCGCCGTGGGCGGTTCGGAGCGCGGGAAACGCGTCGCGAGCGCCGGGAGACGCGGCGGTGCAGTGGATGGGAGACGACGAGGACCTCGACGCTTCGGCACGCGAGCCGAACCGCAGGGTCTCCACGCAAACTGCTGTCGTGAACGGCTGGGGGAAAGCCTCGTCCGCGTACGAAGAGAAGCAACAGTTTGTGTTCGATCGGATCGACGGGTGGTGGCGCGGAGCGCAGCCCGACGACGCGGTGGCGCTCGCGAGCGCCTCCGCGCGCCGACGCGTGCGCGCGATGCGATACAACTACGCGGTCAAGGCGCAGGAACGCACGATCAAGCCTGACATCGTCCTCGAGGTCGATGAAGGCTCCGATGGGATCTGGGGCTTGGTCATCGAGGTGGACGAGTTCGCGCACAAGCGTTACAGCTTTGAGAACGAAGAGGAACGCATGCGAGGATTACAAGCGGCGCTCGGCGTGCCGCTGAAGATCGTCCGGTTCAACCCGGATCCGACAACCGCGAACGCGTCGAACCTGGACGAAAGGACGGATATGCTCGTGCGACACGTCGTGGAGAGCGTCCTGCTCACAGCGCCCGTGCGCGACCTGGAAGTCGAGTACTTCCTGTACGATTGATTCACCGCGGACGGAAGTTTAGATATCTTATTCAGTTTTTGCAAGAGTAGTCTACGTGTAGTCTGTGATATCATCGCGTGCCGTCCTTCGCGGACACCCCGAACAGTTTGGCCACCGCCGCCGCCTCGTCGAGCTCGCCGACCGCGGCGAGCGCGCGCACCAGCCGTGCTGGATCCAGCGCGCCGACCGGGTCCGCTGCCGCCGCCGCCGCCGAGTGCGCCTCTGGGCTCGCGCGCGCGATCTGCCCGAGCGTCGCGGCGACGGGCCGCGCGGACTCGAGCCACTCGCGCGGCGCGGCGGCGGCGACGCGCTCGAGGCCCTCCAGGCATTCCCCCGGCCGCGCGAGCGCCAGCCGGAGATGTGGCACGACTCTCTGCGCGACGATGGCGTCGCGGACCACCGCCGCGAGGTCCGCCGCGGGGAGGATTCCCGTCCACGCCGTCGCCGCGCGCGCGCATCGCAGCGCGACGCCGAATTGGCGCCGCACGTGCGCCGCCGCCGCCGCCGCCGCGCTCGTCGCGACCGGCGCCCATCCCGGGATGTCGCACCGCGTCTCCGCCGTTTCCTGCAGTCGCTTCGCCACCGCCACGAGCACGCGCGCCATGACGTCGGACGCGTTCGGGTCGAGGTACACGAGCAGGTCTTTGACCACGCCCGCGAGCCGCCGCGACTGCGCCGCCGAGGCCGGGTCCCAGCCCGACTCCGCCGCGCGCGCCACCGTCGGCGCGACGAGCTTCTCGACGAGCGTCGGCACGAGGTTCCCGTCGGGATCGTCCGCGTCCAGCGCACCGCCGTACTCCAGGAGCTCGGCGTACCACGCCATGCCATCCAGGGGCGGCGCCGGCCCGTCGCCGCCGCCGGGGATGAACAGCGGCGACCACGAAAGAAGCTCGAGCCGCGCGAACGGCGCGAACACCGTCGGCGCCGCGTGCGACATCCACGCGTCTTTGTACGTCTTGGGGAACCGTCGTTTCCAGTCCTCAGCTCTCGTCTTCACGGGCGCGATCGAGGCGTACTCGCTCCCGGCGTCGCGCATCACGCACGACGCCGCGTCTCCGCAATCGGTCCACCCCTTCTCGAACAAACGCACCTCCTCCGCGTCCTCGACGTCGTCGGTTTCCCCCGGGGGTGAAGACTCGGCGGCGCGGAGCGCGCGCCGCGCCACCGCGCGGCGCGCCGCCGCCGCGCGCCGCGCGGCACCGGCGTCCCGCCCGAACTCGTCCAGCTCGGGCGCCTTCCCTTCGTCCGAGAACCGCGCGGCGAGCGCGCGTTCTCCAGCCGCCTGCGCCTCCGCGGCAGCCTCCTCCCTCGCCGCGCCGCGCATGAGCGCCGCCTGCGCGGCCTCCGCGGCCGCCTCCGCTTCCGCCCTCTCGTCCGCTGCGTCCGTCGCCGCCGCGGAAGCGGAAGCGGCGGCTCTCGCCTCGTGGAGCCGGTGCGCTTGCGTCTCAAGCTCCGCGATGATGGGCTCCTTGTCGTGGAGACACTGGCACAAGTCGCGGAAGTAATCCCGCAACTCCTGCATGAACGCGTAGCGCTCGCCCGCCGAGGACAGGCGCTCCTGGTACGTCTCCAGCATCGCCTCTGACGACGCGAGGGACGCCTCAGCGCGTTTCAACTCTTCCTCGGCGGCGCGCGACGTGGACGACGCGTTCGCCGCGCCGCCGCGAAGCGAGGCGAGCGCTCGCGCGCCGCCGGCGACGATGTCTTCCTCGGTGCCGGAGGCGTTCACGCCACGCGCGCCGGACGGGCCTCGGGGGGCGCCGGTTTTCGGCGGCGGCGCGGCGCCCCGCACGCTCATGGCTTTGCGGAGCTGTTGGTCCTCCCACTCGCCGCCGTCCGCCTCAGCGACGACGTCCGTCATCGCGATATCCGGAGTTTTCTTGCCGCGCGCTGCCGCTGTGCGCATCTGCTCGCGCTGGGCCTTCGCGGCGGTGATGGCGGCCGCGTCCGGGACGGCCGTGTCAGCCATCTCCACGTCCACCGTCGCCGGCGCGGGATTCGCTGAGGCGCCCCCGACTTCGGCCCCTCGCGGGGGGGGTGGAGGCACGTAGCGCACGGGATCCCGCGAGAGCGGCGGGGGCAGTACGGTGCCATCGGCCACCTTGAGCGCGCCGCGAAGCTTGATCTCCACCGGCGCGTTCGGATCCAGGTGCTCCGACGGTCGCGCGCCGAAGCTTTTCTGCGCTTCGTGGAGCTCGCGAAGCGCCTGAGACGAATACGCCCCGCCCGCCGCTGAGGCCGCTGGTTGTGTGTCCGCGAGGCGCGCGTCCGGGGCGCGCATGGACTTCTTTTTCGCCTTCGACTTCTTCACCTGAAACACGTCCGCGTCCGCTTCGTCGTCCTCGAAGCTCAGCAGCGCCGCCTTCGCCGCGGGCTTCTTGGATTTGGCATCCTTCGCTCCGGTGCCGCCTTTCGCCGATTTGGCGGTCGCGGAAGCGGACAGGACCCCCGGTTCCTCCTCCGCGTCGTCATCCCGCGCCTCCGCCTTCTTGCCCCCGCGAAGGTTCGCGCGCTTCCTGAACATCGCGACCGACGCGCCGGCCGCGCCCGCGCACGAGTGGGCCCACGAGGGAGGCGTTGTCGTCTGATGACTCGTATAGGCAGCGCACCTTTAAATCACAACACACACGCATGTCACATAGCCTAACTTTATTTTCAATCCGCTTCGGCGAAGCACGCCGCGCCCGCCAACACCCACCTGGCGCCCTCCTCGGCGTCGAGGACGGGCAGCTGCACCTCCGCGATCGCCTTCTCGCGCGTCGCCGTGAGGTACAGCGGCACGCGCAGCGGCGGGTCTCCTCCCATGCCCCCGCGCGGCCCCTCGGCGCCCGGCGCGTCCGGCGCCAGCCACGCCAGGCGCACCGGGGGCAGGGTCTGGAACGGCGGCGCGTCCGGCGCGGGCTCCTCCAGCCTCCCGCTGTTCAGAACGGCGCCTTGCAATCGCAGGCCCTCCACCACGCACCCTCCGCGCACGATTCCGTCGTCGGGGTCCCACGCGGTGACGAGCGCGAGCGAGTCGATGGCGACGCGCGCCTCGCGGGCGGACTGCTGCCGCAACGCGTTGAGGAACGTCTCGGGGTGGAAAAAGGAGTCGAGTCTCGCGGGTCGCGAGAGAAGTCCGTTCTGTTCAGAACGGCGGTCCAGCATGGCGTTCACCGCGAGCATCCGCGCGACCACCGCCTTGCAGTACGCGACGGGCTCCTCCGGGCCTTCCCAGTGCTTCTCCCACGAGGGCGGGACGGCGCCTTCCATCAGGAGCTTCCCCGCCGCGAACGTCGCCGGCGTGAGCAGCTCCGAGCCGGCGAGCACGCGGGTCAGCGTCGAGAGCGAGCGGTCCACCTCCTCGACAGCCACCTGCCCCCGCGCGCGCTCGAGATCCACGAACGCGTCCACCGGCGCAGTCGACGCCGCGCCGACCGCACCCGTCGTGCGCTCGCGAAGCTCGGGGTGCGCGCCGATCAGGCGCTCCCACGCGCGCAGGAGCGGCGCGAGCGCGACGGACCACGCTTCGCGGTCGAAGCCGAGCGACGTCCCCGCCGCCGCCGCCATCGCGCGAAGCGACGCGATGACGTGCTCGCTGTCGGCCACTTGCACGGTCCTGTCCACGTTCACGGGCAGCGAGAAGAGCTTGGGCGAGTTGGCCTCGTCCAGCTGGCGCAGGAGCGCCACGAACTCGCCGTGGTTCGCGGTCTGCGGCAGGGCGATGTCCGTGCCGGGGAGCGCGCGCACGCGCACGCCGCCGCCGCCAGTCATCTCCGCCGAGAAGAACTGCTTCAAGTACGTGCGCAGGACGACGATGTCGTACGCGCTGTCCACCCGGCCGCCGTAGATGGCGCGCTCCAGCAGCCCGTGCAGCTGCGACCACTGCGGCGTCTGGCCGTTCTCGCACGCCTGGTCGATGATGTCGGCGCCGCTGCGCAGGTCGGCGAAGGAGAACTCGTAAAACTTGGACCAGCCCTGCGGCACGTACGCGCGGCGCTCCTGCACGACGGCGTGGAACCACGCGAGCAGGAACAGCAACTTGGCGCGGAGCGGCGAGCCTTCCGCGACGTACTGCGGCGACCACGCCTCGTACGTGCGGCTGACGTTCCGCTTCAAACCGGGCGGGGCCTCGTACGTCACCTTCAAGCACCCCTCGAGCAGCGACGACGGGAACTTGTCGTGCGGCTCCGAGGTGAAGAACAGGCGGAATTCGGGATGTGCGTCGAGCGCGTACACCTCCTTCTCCAGCGTGGGAAGCCACGACACGACGAGGTGCAAGTTCTTCAGGCAAAGCCAGTCGCCCGTCCGCGCGCACTCGCGCAGCAGGCGCAACGCCTCTTCCGCCTGGCCCTGGCCCATGGCGAGCTGGTGGTACCGACCCTCGCCGCGCGACGCCGCGTGCTCCTCGAGCTCCTGGCTCGGGTCCGACCCGGGCGTGACGATGAAGAGCACGGGCGACGAGGCGCTCGCCTCCTCGCACACGCGGTGCATGGACAAAGGCGCGGGCGCGATGGACTCGACGCCGAGTTCGCCGCACACGAAAGCGGACATCGCCGAGGCGAGGCGGTCCGGCCGCATCGCCTGCACCAAGAGGAGCTCGGCGAAAACGCTCGCGCCGTGCGGCGCGCCGGAGGGCACGCACGCCTCCGCGTTCGGCGACCGCATCCAGTTGCTCCACTTCCCGCCATCTTCGAGGTCGTACGCCGACGCGATGGCGGGGAACGCGCCGACCAGGTTGGCGTATCGCCCCGACACTTCCTGGGGGACCCACCTGGGCACGGCGCCGCCTCGCGTCGCCGCGTCGCCGGCGTCCAGCCCGAAGTAAAAGTTCCACGAATCCGCGTCGGCTCGCTCCTTCGCGAGGTGACGCGCGAAGTGCATGCCGAAGGTGAGTCGGTCGGCGTTGAAGATGCTCCTGCTGACGTGCGCGAACACGAGTCGAAGCAGCGCGTGCGAGAGCATGTCGATCCGTCGGTCGAGATCCGGTGACGGCGCGCTCTCGGCGAGCGCGCTTTTGAACAACGCGATGAACGAGTTCAGACTGAACTGGTACATGTGGTTCAGCGCGCGTAAATCGCGGGTCAGGAAGAACATCTTCGAGCCCTGCGCGGCGATCGGGCGATACGCCTCGCGTTGCTCGTCCAGAGACTTCTGAAGCGTCGTGGACTCTTCCAGCGACTCCTTCACGGTGGTGCCCTTCGCCTTGGTCTCGTCCAGACTCTGGATCAGCGCCTCGTTCTCGAGGATGTTCCCGGTGGACGTGGCGAGCGTCTCCAGGAGCGTCTTCTCCAGCCCCGCGAGCTGCACTTTGAGGTCCTCCTCCACGCGGAGCAGGTGGCTCTTCTGCTTCTCCAGCGCGGGCTGCTCGTGCTGGATGACGAGCCCTAAGAGCTGCCCCTCTAAGCCGGAGCGCGTCACGGTGAAGTTCACCTCGGCGACGACGGACGCGGCGGAGGGCGGAATCGCCGGGTACGGGTTGCGCGTCACCAGGAACATCCGGAACGACTCGTTGTAGTCCACCGTCTTGTCCCCCACGTGCACGACCCAACGCATGCCTTGGCGCTCCAAATCTTTGCGCACCACGCTGTACAAGATGGGCTCGATCTTGTCCACCTCCTCGACGATCAGGGTCTTCCCGAACCGAACCGCGAGCTCGAGCTTGTTCGCGAAGCGCGCGTCGTGCGCGGTCACCGTCTCGAGCGACGCCGCGTCGTCCTTCGCGACGTGCGCCTTGAGCCACTCCGAGGCTTGCGCAGACGGGTCGATGATCAGCGGCGCCTGCGTCGACTGCAGGATGACCACCGCGTTCTCCATGGAGAGCTCGTCTCCGGGCAGGCCCTCCGCTTTCCATGTCAGCATCTCGCTCTCGCTGGACATGAACCGGCGCAGGTCGAAGCGCTCGACGCCCAGGTACTCGGTCCACCGCGACGTCGTCGCCGCGCGCCGGTCCTCCGCCGCCGCGGGGAGGTACGCGATGAACCCCGCCGCGAGCAACGAGTTCAGCGGCAAAGCCTTGAGCGCGACGTCGATGGAGATGACCTGTTCGGACCATCGGTCCTTCTCGCCGCCGAGTTTGCCGAGGAGCCGTTCCGCGGCTTCCAGCTGGTCCTCCGCTTTTTTCAAGTTGAGTTTCAGCGCCTCCGCCTCGCTCGTGCGACGGCCAAACTCCTCCTTCATCTCGACAACCTCGCGGTCCAGCGCCTCGAGTTCGCGCTCGCACTCCTCCACGCGACGCGTGGACGTGTCCAGAGAGTCGGAGAGCTGCCCGAGGATCTTCTCGAGCGGCGCGATCTTCTCCAGCACCAGCGAGTACTTGACCTGCGCCTTGACCCAGGCGGCCAGCGGCGCCGCCGCGACCGAGACCCGCAGGATGTTCTTGTGCTCGAACAGCTCCTCCTTTTCCTTGAGGATCTTCCGAACAATCTCGCGGTTCTTCGCCGTCACCACGTGCGCGTCGAAGTTGATGATCTCCTCCTTCACGCCGCGCGACCCGAGGAACTTCTTCTGCCCCGCCCAGCTCGTGTCCGGGTTGTTCATCAGAAGCAGCACGGCTTCGAGGACGGCGAGAATACCCTCCGGCGGCGTTCGGAGCGACTTGATCTCGTTGATGTTGTCGGACTTGATCTGGCCAACCGCGGCTCGAGCCGAGTCGATCAAGGGCTGCACGTCCTTGAGCTCGTCTTCGATGCCAGCCTTCTGGACGCTCAGGTCCTTCTCTTCCGTGCTCGTCTTCTCCTTGAGACTCTCCACCTCCTTCTTGCGTTCGCTCGCGGCCGACATGCTCACCGTGATGCGCGATAACGCCTCGTCCGCGAGCCGCTGCTTCTCCGCCAGGAGCGTCTGCTGCTCAGCCGCCTGTCCCGAGAGCTCCGCCACCGCGGCGGCGGCTTCATCGAGCTTGGAGAGACCCGCGGTGAGGTGGTTCTTGGACGCCACGTGCTCCTCGCGCTTGCTCGCGAAGATGCGGCGGTACTGGTCCACGAACGTGACGTACTGCCGCGGCGTGCCGCCCACCGCGCGTTGCATCGCGCACATCTGCTCGACGACGTCAGCGTCGTCGTCCGCGTCGCTCGCGTCGAACGCCTCCCGCAGCCGCGTCCGGGGCACGGCGCGCATGCCCACGTCGCTCCACCCGTCCATCCAGTGCACCGAGCACCTGGTGAACAGCGCGGGGTTCGCCTCGGTGCGCGCGGCCCACTCGGCGTCCGCCGGGTCCATGCTGAGCGCGATGTGCAGCCCCGCCCGCACGCGCGCGGTGAAGAACTCGAACGGGCTCAGCATCGAGCCCTCCGCCATCATCTGCTCCTTGAGCGGTCCGAACACCTGCTCCAGCTCGGCGTTCGTGAACAGGCCGGGAACCTCGCCGCTGGAGAGCAACGAGTTCACCGTCTCCAGAATGCCGGGCGTCACGAGCTGGTGGTCCTCCAGGTACAGAAGCGTCTCTTTGTGCTCCAGGCCAACCTCCGCGAGCACGCGTTTCAGATCCGCGCGGAACGCGCGGTCGTCGTAGCGAGGGGTCATCTTCGGTGAGAAAAACGCGATGTCGTGCGCGTACGCCACCAACGCGGTGGTGGTCCTGCGTCCGACGCCCGCCTTGCCCGCCAGGAGCAAGTGCCCGCCGGGCTGACTCAGGACGCGGTTGAAGCGCGCGACGCGGTCCAAAACCTCCGGGAAGAGCAAAATGTTCAACTCTTTCACCTCGCGCTCGTACGCGACGAGTTTGGACTTGACGTGTTGCTCGAACGCGTCCGCGGGCATCGCGCCCATGACGCTCTTGTCGTTCTCACCGGCGCCAGACCACGTGGTGAACACCACGTCCGCGGCGCCCGGCGCGTCGACGCGCCAGTACTTGCGGAACACGTCGCCGAGGACGGCGTCGAACTTCGAACGCGCCTCGGCGCCCACCAGTCGGTCTCGGAACGTGCGCGCGGCTTCGTACCGAAGCGCCTCCACGAGATCAACCGAGCCCAGGTCGTACCTGTGCATGGCCTGGATCCACTCCGTGACCGTGCGAGGCGTGAACTTGTAGTGGCGGTGGTCATCAGCGCTGAACGCGCGCGTGACGACGTCGTACACGTCCAGCACGGTCTCCGCGAGTAGCCCGCGTTGCGACGGGCTCGAGTACTGTGTACCCTCCGTGAACCCCTCGAACATCGCCGCGTACACGGCGGCCATCTCGTCGCGCGGCGCGTACGGCATGTACGCGATGCCGGCGATGGCGGTGAACCGGGTGGTGATCGGGTGCCTCCCCACGGTCGTGGCCGGGTTCATACTGCACACCACCTGGACGTTCATCAGGCCGATGAACTCCTGGGACTCGTCGTAGAAGCCGCCGTACGTCAGGAGCTGCTGAAGGAACGCGATGAGCTGGATGGTATCGTACTTGTCCGGCTTCGGGAGGTTGATGTCCTTCAGGTACAGCACCAGGCGTTCCGCGTCCTTCGGGCGAAGCACTCTGTGCGTGGACCCCGCGGTGCTCTGCGGCTGGCCGCAGCACTGCGCGAGTTTCTGGATCACGTTCGACGCGGTGGTCTGCGCCGAGCACGTCAGACTCGCCACCGCCGTCGAACGCAGCCGCGAGAAGCAATCCTCCAGCACCATCGCTTTCCCGCACCCTTCCGGGCCGACGAGCACGAACGGCTGGCTGCTCTCCAGCCACGGCGTGACGAGCGACTGTGCCTGCGCCACGGCGTCTACCATGACGAGCCCGCGCCACTTCCCGTCCACGATCCCCGCCGGGGGAGCGTCGTAGCGATCTATCGACGAGGCGCTGACGTACATCAAATCCTTCTCGCCGGTCAGACGCGTCAGGTCGCTCAAAAAGTCGCGCCTCGCGTCGGGTTCCATGTTCGATCCGAACCCTCGCGCGAGACCTCGCGCGAACGCTTCTTTGCTGTCCGCGCCGGCGACATGGCTCAGGGCGTTCTTGATCGTGCCCACCTTCGTGGTGCGCGCGGCGGTGGACATCGTCAATGCCCGGTCCAGCGCGGCGAAAAAATACTGGTCGCACCATCCCGCGAGCGTCTCGCGCGTCGCCTCCGGTTGCTTGGCCAGCCACCCCTTGACTATGAGCGACGGGTCCACCGCCTCTTCCGAGAGGAAGAGCATCGCCGTGCGAGACACCGTGGCGGGCGACGCGAACTTCAGGTCGTCGCACTCGAAGATGAAGTTCACGTTCGACCCGAACTGAATGCGCTCGCCGGACGGGAGCGTCAGCAGCCGGTTATCGTCGAGCACGGAGTTGAGAGACTCGATCCACTCGGGGTCGACGTCGCCGTCGCAGATGATCCAGCTGTGCTGATCGAGGGACTCCTTCACCACCTGCCTCGCCGCGTCCGTGAGCACGCCGTCGAACCACTCGCGGGTGTCCATGTCCATGTGCCCGAGCAGTTGCTGGCGGTGGATAGCCTTCGGGTTCATCACGTGGCGCCGCACCGGCCGCCCGAGCTTCTTGTACGCGCCCTCCAGGATGTGCCAGAGCGACGACTTACCCGACCCCGACGGCCCGACGATGATGATCCCGATGCGCTGCGAGCACGCGACGTGCAGCTGAAGCACCTTCTCCACCTGCGAAGATACGTCTTCGTAGTGCTTTTCCGCGAGCACTTCTTTGATCGCCGCCTCGAGCTCGGCGTCGCTCACGTCGCTCACTCGCACGCCGGGGTACACGTCGTTCAGGAGGTCGGCGAAACGCGCCCCGTCCGCGAACGTCAGCTTCGGCAACGTCGTGACGCGCGTCGCGCGAATCACGAGCTGCGCCTCGGTGGCGACGTCCACGGCGTCGCCTTGCGCGCGCGCGTCTCGCAAAAGCTTCCCCGCGATCCCGAGCACTGTCTTCAGCGCGCGCAGCCCCCAGTCGTAGTGCTGCTGCGGCGAGAGCAGCTGTTTGCTCAGGGAAAACAGGCTCACGAGTTTCCGGCCCAGCGCGCGCGCCGCGACGAAGCCCTCCGAGAGCAAAATCACCTCTGCGATGAGCTCGAAGTTGGGCACGGTCATCGCGACCGAGCGGAACAGCTGCTTCAGGTTGTCCGGGAGCTTACTGCGCCCGCCGTACCCTTTCCCCGCGGGGTTGAGGGTGACGAAAATGCCGGCGTCGTGGTTCACGTCAATCTCTCGCGCCATGAACGTCATGGTCGTCGCGCGCGACTTCAGCGCCGCCTGGATGGTTTGGATCTGCGACGACACCGCGCTCAGGACCTCTTCCTCGAGACGGTTGAACTCGTCGAAACACCCCCACGCCCCGCATTTCAGCAGACCGGTGAAAATGCGTCCCATGGATTTGAAGTCGAACTCCTCGTCGCAGTTGAACACCAAGACTTGTCGTCCCATGGCCTGTCCCAGGGCTTTCACCGATTCGGTCTTGCCGGTGCCGGCGGGGCCGTAGGGGTTCCCGCCGTATCCCAGGTGCATGCCCTGCGTCAACGTGAGGTAACACTTATCCGTCAGCGGCGTGTACACCAGGCGTGGGGCGTTGCCCTGGTACTCGTACGAGTACGAAAACACGCCGTTATCCATGCGCACGTCGACTTCGCCGCCCCGCCCTCGGTCGTAATAGCGCAGTTGTCGCTGCCACGCCCACTGGCCGACGTCGCTGCAGGTCTCCTCCAGCAGCTGCTCCACGATGTCGATGGAGTGAATCAGGTCCAGCACCAAGCTCTGAATCTTGAGCTGCATAACGCGCATGCCTTCCACGTCGAAAGACGTGTACTGCTGGAGTTGGTCTCGCAAATCGTTGAGGAGACTGGGAAGCGCGCCTCGCGCAATCGCCGCCTCGCAGCGCTTGGAGAAGTGCACCTGGTCCGCGAGACAGAGGATCTGCGACGGGAACGCCTCGTAGTCCTTCTCGGCGAGGCACTTGATGAGCATCCCACTCAGCGTGCGCACCATGCTCGAAGACAGGTCGGCGAGCCATGACTCCACGGCTTCCGTCACCGCGACGGGTTCGCGCAGTGGGACCACCTCGCCGACGATGGATCTCATCGCCGTGATGTGCTTCGCGCCTTCGCTGAACACCACGGAGTGGATCCCCGCGAAGAGTTTCTTGAGGTGCGCCTGGATCACCTCCGGGTTCTTCGCCTGTCCGAGAATTTCCAGCAGGTCGTCGTCGCCGATGAAGTAAAACCTCGGCAACATCGACCGCTTCTCCTCGAGGTACTCCGCCAGCGCTTTCTGACACAGGTCGAGCTGCGCGGACATCTCCGTGAAGTGCTCGGGGCGCATGCGCGTCTGCGCAAACGTCTTCACCAGCGACTCGCCCTCGACGGCGGCCATGATCCCCTGGAAGTCCTCGTCCACCCTCCGGAACCGCGGCTGTTCCTGAGGCAGGGCGCCTCTCGCGAAGATGGGCTGCAGGTACAGCCACTTCCTCTGGATCGCGTTCATGTGCGTCAACCGGTCGGCGAGTGTGGACAACAGCTGTTCCCACACCTCGGTTTCCTCCTTGAACGGACCGAAGAACGCCGAGTCTTTCAGCGACGACACCAGGTTCTGGTTATCCGCCACCTCCGTGAACAGGTCTTTCCACTCCTTGATCAGCGACACGGTGCCTCCGCGACGGCCGGACACCGCGTGCGTGACCAGCGCGAAACGTCGATCGAGACCCCAAACCTTCAGCTGGTGCAAAGCCTCGCGGAGCGTGACTTCGCCTTGCGCCTGCGCGTGCAGCGTTTTGAGCTCGTCCATCTTGTCGATGAGCAGATCCGCCTTGTCCAGGAAGTGCTGCAACGTCAGGTTCTCGCGAGACACTGCCTCCGGGCCTTTCGTGGGAAACTGCAGCAACGAAAACAGTTGCGCCCAGTGCGTGCTTTCCCAGCCCTCGCCGCGGCAGAATTTCAACGCCGGCATAGCCTTTTTGTACTCCTCGATTGTCTCGAGAAGCAGCACCGCGACGCCGTCCTTCTCTTCGTCCGAGCGCGCGCGATCGCTCCACTTGGCGAGGAAGTCGTCAAGCTCGTACAACTTCCCACGGATGGAGATCCAGTCCCGGGTCGAAAGGTTCTTCTGCTCCACGAGGAAATCCCCGAGTCGGCTCCACGCCTCGCGCGTCTGTTCGATATCCGCCGCGACCTCGTCGAGCACGGGAAACTCGGGACGTTCCATGGAAAAGTGCTCGCAGTCTTGCCGAATCTTGTTGCCCTCGTCCCTGATCTCCTCCAACGCTCGGAAATCATCCTCCAGCTTGCCGATGATCAGCGTGGGGTCGCCCTGCGGCATACTCTTGGGCTTGAATTCCAGCCACCGATCCCGAAACGCCTCAGCCTTGGAGTGGAACTCGGCGATCTTGTTCACGATCTGGACCTTCAGGTTTTCCTTCTGCGCCTCGAGGTGCGTCTCGAGCTGGCCGAGTTTCGTGCTGAGGTTCTCCCACTCGGAATCGAGGGAGGAGAAGTCGATGGACGAGGCTGCCTGCGCGTTGGAGCCCCCGGCTTGCCGTAACAGCTTGGCGAGGTCACCCACGCCTCGGCGCATTTCCGTGATCGGCCCGCGGAACTCCTCGGAGAGCTTCTTCGCGGCGACGCGCATGTTCCCAATCTCCTCGATGGTCTGCGCGTTGGCGTCCAGGAGCTCTTTTCCGGAAACGACAAACGCCTCCATCTCCTCCTTCTGGCGGATCACCTTCCGCGCCAGGCTTCCCGAGAGCGCGCTCTGCAGCGCCCGAATGTGTTTTTCCACCGCAGATTTCAGCGGCTGGCACGACACGGTGTAGCACTCCACCTTTATTTCCAGCGGAATGCGGTCCGCCATCTTCGCCGACGTCTTCGCCAGCCTGAACCCGTCCTCGAAATCCTTTGTCTCCGAGAAGCGCTCCTCGACGAACGCGTCGAGGTCCACCGTGCCGAGCGCGACCCAGTTTTCATACCGCTTCTGCTCGTCCGCCAGCTTCACAAACAGCGCCTCCGTCTTCTCGTACACCTTCGCGCACCCCGCGGCGCCGATCGGCGAGTCCACCATCCCGCGGAAAAACCCGGGCTTCTCGCTCGCGTCGCTCACGCCCTTGAACACCAAGGGCAGGTTCAGAAAATCCTTCACCTGTTTGTAGTGCGTCGTGCGGATCTCCTCCAGCGGCGGGTCGAATTGTAGCCTTCGCTGCTTGAACACCAAACTGACGCTCATCTGAGGCAGCATGTCGTTCAGCGTCTCCAGTCCCCGGTGGTACTGGTACTCCAGCGCTTTGCACAGCTGGTGGTCCCAGTGCACGCGCCACGCGCTCTGCAGGTCCCGGCGGAACTCCGCCTCGAGGTTGGCGAACACGGTGCGGATCTCCTTGACGCCCCGTTTCCACGCCTCCTTCTGGCGCACGAGGTCCATGGAAAACAACGCGGTCACCTTCTCGGCGAGCATCCTGTGCCACTTCCGCAGCCGCCGGTTCTTGTCCGTCAACGCGCCGGCCACGCCCTGCAGCTTGGCGATGTACTTCTCGAGCGCGGCGGGGTTGTTCCAGGTGATAACCTGCCCGAGCCCGTCCTTGGGGTTGGTCAGCACGGACTCGAACCGAACGGCTTCGTCCAGCATCATGGGTTTCTGGCAGAAGAGCATCTCAGAAGCGATGTTGTTGTAGAAGTTGGCCACCTGGCGAAGCACCATGCCGTGCCTGTAGAACCTGCGCGCGGTCTCCGCCTCGGCGGCGATGTCTTTCCGCACCGCGAAACCCAGCGCCGTGAGCTGCCGCACCTCGCGGAGCAGAGATACGAGCTCCGAGTTGTAGTGCAGCTTGACGTTTCCGGAGCGCGACGCGTCCAGGTCCATGAGCTTGGACCCAAGGTCGAGCTTGAAGTCGCCGAGGCGGTCCACGATGCTCTCCTGCCACTCCTCGAACAGCTGTTTCTTGAGCTCGGCGAGTTCGCGGCGAATCTCCCGACTCTCCGCGACGAGCGCCGAGCCCTTGGCGTCCGCGGCGTCGCGCTCGGCGGCGTCGCCCGCCCTGGCGACGAGCGCGCCCGCGGCTTCCTCCGCGGTCGCCACGCGCTCCAGGCACTGCACGGCCCACACCACGCCCTCCACCACCTCGGTGGTGTTCCGCCCCGTGCGCGTCTGCCCCCGGTTCTCCTGGCCCATCAGCAGCGCGCCGCTCCGCCGGTCGCACGCGGCTTTCACGTCCGAGAGGAACCGCTCGAGGCCCTCACCCACTTTCGCGCGCTCGCGCTCGAGCGCGCGCGCCACCGCCGGCCGGCGCAGCAGCTCGGCGTACTTCGTCACCTCGCGGAGCACCTGGTGCGGCTGCGCGGCGGCGTCGGCGGTTTCGCTCTCGTGGTTCTGCAGCGCCGTCGCCAGCGACGGCAGCAGGCGCGCGCCGAAGTGCTCGCGCAGCTTCTCCGAGATGCGCGCCTCCGCCGGGCGCACGCGGCTGTCGTAGTCGGCGCGCGCCGCGTCCCAGAGCGGCGCGACGTAGTCGCTCACCTGCAGGGGGTCCAGGCCCGCGAACGGGCGGAGCACCTCGGTGAGCGCCAGCGACCGCGCCTCCTCCGCCGTGAGAAGCTTCTCCAGCTCGGCCTGCGCCTCGCGCATCTTGAACACCTCGTCGCACCGCGCCTTCGCCGCGCGCGTCGCGGGGTGCGCAAACGGCGCGCCGCGCCACGCGCGCGCGCCGTCCGCCCAGTGCATGGAGGTCAATTCGTTGGTGGCCGCCTCCCACTTCGCCAGCAGGCGGTGGCAGAAGCGCAGCGTGCCCTCGACGTCCCGGAAGGCGTCCGCCCAGACGCGCCGCGAGCGCAGCCGCCGCTGCGCGTGCCCGACGAGAAAGGCGCCCGTCGCGCGCATGAAGTGCTCGGCGCGGCGCTGCGAGAAGGGCTCGCCCGGCCCGACGCGCCACGCGGCGTCGAGGCAATCGGCGATGACGTCAACGAGGTCCAACGCGTCTTCCTCGTCCGCCGCTTCCGCTTCCGCGCGCTCCAGGTTCTCGATGCGCGCCTTCAGGGGCTCGAGCGCGCGGTACACCTCCGCGGCGGCGGCGCGCGCGCCCCGCGGTGCGGCGTCCGAGAAGGCGACTTCGGACCACATCTTGATCTCGTCCAGGGGCGTGACTATGCCCACCAGCGGCGCGGTGGCGGGGTCCACCGCGCCCGAGTGGGGGGCGAGCCCACCGGTCAGACGCAGGTGGTTCCCCAGGCCGGCCTCGAGCTCGGCGAGGAGCCCCACGAGCTTGGCGTCGACTCCCAGGCCGCCGGAGCCGCTCATCATCGGGCCGTACACGCTCTTGAGCTGCGTGTACAGCGCGCTGACGGGCGAGTGCGACATGGAGGAGACGGCGACGTTCGCGGGGACGTCCGCCGCGGTCAGCGCGCCCGCCTTGAGCTTGGTGAGCACCACCTGGCACGATGACGCGGTGTCGAAGGACACGACGTTGGACGACACGAGGCTGGAGCCGGAGACGGTCGCCTGGAACACCATCGTGGTTTGGTCGTCCAGAAAAGCTCGCATCGCTCCGGAAGCGTCGGACGCGAGCTGCATGAAGAGCTCATCCCTCGCGGACGCGGTGGCCACCGCATCTAGCACGGTGCTGATGACGAACTCCTTCCGCACATCCTCCGCCATTGCGCGCGGCGTTCGGCGGTCTCCCCACGACCCCTCGACTCGGGTCGACCGGACACGCCCGCGCGCTGACTTTGACTCTCTCGGGCGTCTCGAGCTTTTTTTAAAAGTCGCAAAGCGAGGAGCTGTCGAACCAACAGACGTGCACAATAGGGGCAAAATGACGGTCTGTGACTCATCAAAACCAAGTTCGCGGTGTGGGTGCCCACCCGAATGTTTACTGAAAACGCGTGAAAAACCGTTGCGCTGGCGCTTTCATCACGACGTCCAAGAGAAACCGAAGCTCTGGCCATTATCGCGCGTGCAGCTCGTAAAAGCCCACACCCGCCGGCGCGTGCTCTTGCCGTGGCGTGGTACGCAACATCCTCCCGGACCCAGCCCCGCTTCTCGCGTCGCCGTCGGCGAGCGAGATGAGCGCCTCGTTCGCGATTTCCGCGGGGGCGCTGGAGGAGGCCATCACCGAGCGCGACAAGTCCGTGGTGACCGACGCGGGCGGCGTCGTGGGGCTCGCGAAGAAGCTCAAGACGGACGTCAAGCACGGCCTCGGCGATGCCGAGCTCGCCGGCCCCGCGCTCGAGGCTCGACGAAGCGCGTTCGGCCGGAACGAGTTCGAGTATCCCCCCCCGAAGAGCTTCCTCCAGTTGTGCGCCGCGGCGTTTAACGACCTCACCATCCAGATTTTGTGCATCGCCGCGCTCATCAGCCTCGGCATCGGCGCGGGCGTGCGGTCCCACCGGGAGGAGTACGGCTACCTGGAGGGCATCGCGATCGTCGTTGTCGTGTGCTTCGTGGTGTTCCTGCAGGCGGGCATCGACTACAGCAAGGAGCTCAAGTTCCGGCAGCTCAACTCGGTGAAGGATAACTACGCAGTGAAAGTTGTTCGCGGCGGCGTGGCGCGCGCGGTGACCGCCGGCGAGGTGCTGGTGGGCGACCTCGTGGAACTCGTGGCCGGGGACAAAGTGCCGGCGGACGGCATCTTCGTGGAGGGGAGCAAGTTCAAGGCGAACGAGGCCGCGATGACCGGCGAGCCCATCGACATCGGCAAGGACGCGGAGAAGGACCCCTTCCTGTTGTCCGGGACGTCAATCTCCGAGGGCAGCGGGCGGTTCGTGGTCACGTGCGTCGGGTCGCGCTCGCAGTGGGGCGTGATCCTGAAGACCCTGATCGTCGAGCCCAGCAGCACGCCCTTACAGGACCGCCTGGACGTTTTGGTGGTCACCGTGGGGAACTTCGGCATCGGCGCTGCGATTTTGACGTTCCTCGCGTCCATGATCCGCTGGGTCGCCAACGGCGCTGACGGCGGAGGCTGGGACGGCTTGAAGATTCTGGAGTTCATGATCAACTCCGTGACCATCGTGGTCGTGGCCATTCCGGAGGGTCTGCCCCTGGCCATCACCCTGGGACTGGCGTTCGCCATGCGCAAGATGATGATGGACCAGAACCTCGTGCGTCGGCTGGAGGCGTGCGAGACCATGGGAAGCGCCACGCAGCTCAACGCCGACAAGACGGGGACGCTGACGCAGAACCGCATGACGGTGACGGACGCGTGGTTCGGGGGCACGCAGTACGACGCCATGCCCCCTCGCGACGCCTCCGACGCGTTCGCGGCCATGCTCGCGCAGAGCTGCTGCGTGAACTCGGACGCGAACCTCGCGACGGACCCGGAGAAGGGCGTGGTGGACCACATCGGCTCCAAGACAGAGTGCGCGCTCCTGCAGCTCGTCGAGGACCTGCGCGCCGCGGGCAAGGGCGGCCTGGCCGCGTCTGACCATTTCGCGTACGTCGGGAACCGCGAAGCGCACGAAGTCGCGCAGCGATACCACTTCACCTCCGCGCGGAAACGCATGAGCACGGCGATCGCGAACCCCGGCGGCAACGGCACGCGGCTGCACTGCAAAGGCGCGTCGGAGATTGTCGTGAAGATGTGCTCGAAGATGATGAAGACGGACGGGTCCGTGGTGGACTTCAAGCAAGCCGACCTCGCGGCGGCGAACGAAGCCATCACGGCGATGGCGTCAACGGGTTTACGCACGTTGTGCGTCGCGTACGTGGATCTGAACACGTCCCCGAGCGCTTTGCCCGAGGAACCTCCGGAAGATAATCTCACTCTGCTCGGCATCGTGGGAATCAAAGACCCCATCCGCCCGGAAACGGCGGAGGCGGTTCGCCTGCTGCGCGGCGCGGGCGTCGTCGTGCGCATGGTCACCGGCGACAACGTCTTGACGGCGCAGGCAATCGCGAAGGAGGCGGGAATCCTCGTCGAGGGGGACGGCGGTCTGGTCCTGGAAGGCCCCGCGTTCCGCAAGATGAGCCCGAAGGAAAAGGAGTCGGTGGCGACCAAGATCCGCGTGCTCGCGCGCTCGTCCCCGGCGGACAAGCTCACGCTGTGCAACCTGCAGAAGAGTCTCGGCGAGGTGGTGTCGGTGACGGGCGACGGCACGAACGACGCGCCCGCGCTGAAGGACGCGGACGTCGGGTTCGCGCTGGGCATCGCGGGCACCGAGATCGCCAAGGAAGCGTGCGACATCGTCATTCTGGACGATAACATCCAGTCCATGGCCAAAGCCGTGCTCTGGGGACGCAATGTCTTCCTGAGCATCCGCAAGTTCCTGCAGTTCCAGCTCGTCGTCAACGTCGTCGCCGTGAGCCTCAACTTCATCTCCGCGTGCGCGGGCATTGAGGAGCTCCCGCTCGCCGCGGTGCCTCTACTGTGGGTGAACATGATCATGGACTCGCTCGGCGCGTTGGCGCTCGCGACGGAACCGCCCAGCTTGAAGCTGATGGACCGCAAACCGTTCGGTCGGTCCGCGCCGCTCGTGAACAAGGAGATGTGGCGCAACATCATCGTGATGTCAACGTACCAGCTCATCGTGTGCCTGGTGCTCTTGTTCGCGGGCGAAAACCTGCTGAACCTGCGCGACACGGGCGACCACCACTACGTGGTGTTGCGGCTGAACTCGGTGATCTTCAACTCGTTCGTCATGATGCAGGTATTTTCCGAGATCAACGCCAGGAAGATGTCCGAGCTGAACGTGTTCGAGAACATCCACAAAAGCCCCGTGTTCGTGAGCATCATCGTGCTGACGGTGGCGACGCAAGTCGCGTTCATCGAGGGCGTCGGACGCTCCGTCGTCGGCCCGGCGATCGGCTTCATGAACCTCACGGGCGCGGAATGGTCCGTGTCCATCGTCATCGGCGCCGGCGCCCTGCCGGTCGGCCTCGCCGCGAGGCTGATGCCTCTGCGCTGGTTCCCGGGGAAGACGGACGAGCAGGCGGACAAAGAGGCGCAGGACAGCGCGCGCGCCGCGCAAGACGCGGCGGCAACCGCCGCCGAGGAGGAGGCCCTCTCGGACGGCGACGTCCGGGTTTCCATCACGGAGGCGCGCCGCCGCTGGAAGAAAGCCAAGACCTTCGTCAACGCGTACACCGCGCTGACCGCGCCGATGACCGTGCAGCTCGCGATGTCCCGCAAGGGCTCGAGGGGGTCGAGGCTGATGGTCGACGAGGGCGACGGCGAGACGGACGATTTCGGGCTGGGGATCAGCAGCGGAATCAAGCCCAAGTCTTTGTGATGCGTACTGTATTAATACTCGCCGAAGTTCTGGTGCCCCGTCGCCTTGGCGTGCTCCACCGCCTCCTTCTCCCCCTTCAGCCCCGTCTGGCACACCAGGCACCGCAGCGCGAAGTTGGCGACGTCGGTGAATTGCCTCGCCGCGTGCGCCTCCGCCACCAACGCGCGCGCCTTGGCGTCCGCCGCCTCCGCCTCCGGCCCCCTCGATGGCACCACGGTGACGTCGTCGCCCCGCCCCCCCCCCGGCGCGTTGAGCGCCAGGGCGTCGTAGTGCAGCCCGTCGTACAGGAGCATGACCCGCTCCTCGTACGCGTCGCCTTGGCCGTACACGTCGCAGCGCTCGGTCTGTATGTCGTAGGCGGCGATCTCGCGCCCGAAGTGCTTGGCCAAGATGGAGAGCTCCACGGCGCCGCCCCAGTGTTTTGGGTCCTCGATCCACGCGCAGTACTCGGCGTTGGGTTTGCCCAGGAACCCCTCGTTGTACGTGAACGCGTCCCCGGAGACGACGTCCGCGATGACCTTCCGCAGGCCCGGCGCTTCCCGCAGCGACCGGCGCATGACGTACCCGACGGCGTTGAACAGGCAGCTGTTGTCGGAATCGATGACGACGCGAACCGCCTCGGTTCGCGGTCGCGTCAAGTGTGCGACGGACGCCGGCGCGTCTCCCGAGTCCTCCAGAGACGCGGCGATGGCCCGCGCCAAGGCTTCGTCCTCGTCCATAGCGGACGTTTGGGGGGCGCTCGGCGGCGCGCCCACGGCAGAAGCCGCCTCGGCGACCGTGATGGACTCCCCGTTCGTCACGCCGACGGACGCGAGCGAGGTGCCGTCGTCGCCCTCGATTGTCTTGGGTGGGAAACCAGCCTTCAGCTCCTGCACCGCGGGGGCGACGCCCGTCTTGTCGAACACCGTAGCCTTGAGATCGCCCACGGTGGCGTCATCGGCTAGTTCCGCGGTGTGCTGACCGCCGGGGGCGCGGAGCCTGACCCGCATCGCTGCGCGCGGACCAATGAGATAGCGCGTGCGTCTGATGGACCAAAACACGACTGAAAAATTGTGACTTCGTCAGTTCGTGACGCGAAGAAAAAACGATACAGCAGCCGCGACCAGAGCGCGGTGCGCGGGGTTGTGGAGCTCGCACCCCGACCCAGCCGTCACTGCGATGCTCCGTCGCGCCACGCGCGCGGTGTCGCGCGCGCTTCCTCAGCTCGAAGCCGCCGCGGCGTCCCGAAACTGCATACGCGCGGTGTCGACTTCTTCGAGCGCGTTGACGAAACCCAAATTCCCGGAAGATGACACCTCGCCCGCAGCCGCGGCCGCGCGCCGCGAGGCTGCGGAGGCGGAGGCCGCGAAGAGCGTCCGGGCATGGAGTAGTCCTTTGTTCTCACACGTCGATGTGGAGGTGGACGACGGACGCGTGATTCCGCGCTGGGCGAACGTGGCGTTCGTGGCGGGGGTGTTCCTCGTTTTCGGGTTCGCCGGGCGCTTCGCGTTACAAAACGAACGGCGCAAGAGCGAGAGGAAACAACGCGCGGCGGACGAACGCGAGACCCGCGCGCGCGCGGCGATAGAGTCGGGCTTCCTGCTGCATGACGCGCGGCGAAACTTCGCGGGAGCGGACGACGCGGACCCGTTCGAGGGGATGTCTCCGGAAGAGATCGAGAAGCTCGCGGAGAAAAAGTAACAAACGGCGGCGCGAAGCGCCTCGAAGTGCCTACCAGTAGCCTAAGTTTAAACTCGAACAAAAAGCTACGACTCATCGACTCGCCCACGCAGACCGAGCGCGCGCCGCGCCGAGAGCCTCGACGTTTCGCTCGCCGAAGCGTGACTTCGCTCGCCGCGCGCCTCGACGAAGGAGTTCGACTTCGCAGTCGCGAGGCAAGGGCGTTCTTCCAACCTCGCGTCGCGCGCGAGCGCCCGGAAAAAAAGCGCGCCGGCGAGCGCCACTCCTCTTGGCACCCCGACGTGAACCATGCACATCAAGCAGGTGGTCGTCGAGGGGTTCAAGACCTACCGCGAACAGACCGCGGTGGACTTCCAGCCCCATCTGAACTGCATCGGTGCGTCCCGCGGCGTCTCACTCCGCCGAGACGCGCCACGATACGCCCCGCGCGTCCCGCGCGCGCGATTTCGTGGGCACCGCGCGTTTTTCAAACTGCCCGCGTTTCAGATCTGGCTCCCGTGGACGTCCGCGACCCGCATCCGCCCCGCGTCTGACCCCCTTCCGCGACCACGACTTTCGCACGCTGAACCACCACCACTCGCAGTCGGCGCGAACGGTTCCGGCAAGTCCAACCTGTTCCACGCGATTCGCTTCGTGCTCTCTGACATCTTCAGCTCGCTGCGCGCGGATGAGCGGCAGAAGCTCCTGCACGAGGGTGCCGGGCACGCGGTGATGAGCGCGTACGCGGAGATCGTGTTCGACAACTCGGACAACCGCCTGCCCGTGGACCGCGAGGAGGTGCGTTTGCGCCGGAACATCGGCCTCAAGAAGGACGAGTACTACCTGGACAAGAAGCACATCACCAAGGCGGAGGTGATCAACCTCCTGGAGTCGGCGGGGTTCTCGCGCACGAACCCGTACTACTGCGTGAAGCAGGGCGAGATCATGAAGATGGCCACCATGCAGGACGAGGAGCGTCTCGATCTCCTGAAGGAAATCGGGGGCACGAGCGTGTACGAGGACAAGAGGCGCGAGTCCCTGAAGATCATGGAGGACACCAAGTCGCGCCGCGACCAGATCCAGGAGACGGTGGACTTCATCGAGTCGCGCCTCGCCGAGCTCGACGAGGAGAAGGACGAGCTGCAGATGTACACCGAGCTGGACCGCACGCGGCGCTCGCTGGAGTACACCGTGCACGAGAAGGACCTCAGCGAGACGCGCGCCAAGCTGGACGAGTGCGAGGAGCGGCGCAGGCAGCACGTGGACAAGGCGCGCGACGAAGACGAGCGCGCGCACCGGCTGCGCGATGAGGTGAAGACGACGGAGCGCGAGTGCAAGGACAAGGAGCGCGCGCTGGCGACGACCAAGGAGGAGCTCCTGTCCGCGGACATCGAGCTGCGCCGCGCGGTAGAGAGAAAGACCGCGTGCGACCTGGACGCGCGGGAGCTCGCGGAGAAGATCGCCTCCGGCGAGGAGGCGCTCGCGGGCGTGCGCGGCGAGCAGACGCGGCTGGACCGCGCCGTGGCGGAGACGCGGGCCAAGATCGCCGCCTCGCGCCCCAAGGCGGACGCCGAGGCGGCGCGCGAGGAGAGCGCCGCCGCGGAGATGGGCGAGGTGACCCGCCGGCTGCAGGTGCTGCACCAGAGGCAGGGCCGCGGCTCGCAGTTCAAGACCAAGGCTGAGCGCGACGCGTGGCTCGAGACGCAGGCGGCGGATTGCGAGGCGACGCTCGCGCGCAAGCGCGACGAGATCGGCATCCTGGACCGCGACGCGCGCGACTTGAAGAAAGCCGCCGAGAAGGAGGCGAAGGACGAGCGCGCGATCAAGGGCAAGCTCTTGGAGGAGGAGACCAAGCTGGGCGAGTCCGAGGAGGAGTACAAGGCGAAGATCGCGACGAGGAACGCCGCGCAGGACGAGCGCAAGGAGCTGCAGCGCCGCGACGCGGAGGTTGACGCCGAGCTCAACTCGAAGACGGAGGAGGTAAAGCGCCGCGACAAGCAGCTGGAGTTCACCATGCCTCGCGAGTTGTTCCGCGGGCTCTCCGCGGTGCAGCGCATCGTGAAGGACCACGGGATCAAGGGTGTACACGGCCCTCTGATCGAGCTGATGGAGTGCGACGAGCGCTTCTTCGCCGCCGTCGAGGCGGCGGCGGCGAACCAGCTGTTCCACGTCGTCGTCGACGACGACGACGTGGCGTCCAAGATCATCGAGTACCTGAACAAGGACAAAGCCGGCCGCGTGACGTTTCTGCCGCTCAACCGCCTGCGCGCGCGTAACCGCGAGTACCCGGACTCGCAGGACGTGTTCCCGATGCTGAGCAAGATCCGCCACGACGAGAAGGTCCGCCCCGCGCTGGACAAGGTGTTCGGCAACGTCCTGATCTGCCGCAACCTCGACGTCGCGGTGAAGTTCGCGGGCTCCACGAACCTGGACTGCGTCACCATGGACGGCGACTGCGTGTCCAACCGCGGCGCGATCAGCGGCGGCTACCAGGACTCCGGCCGCTCGCGCATGGTGAACATGCGCATGCTCCGCGAGGCGCAGAAGGTGCGCGCCGAGCTCCGCAAGGAGAGCGCGGAGGTCAAGGATAAGCTGCAGGCGGCGGAGCAGGCGGTGACGGCGGTGCTGGGCGACATCCAGCGCGCCGAGTCGGCGCGGCGCCACCGCCAGACGGCCATCGAGCGGCTCCGCGCGGAGGCGAAGGCGTGCGCGTACGCCGCGCAGCGCGCGGAGGAGTCCCTCGGCGTCAAGGAGAAGACGGTCGCGGCGATCCGCGTCACCGTCGGCGACCTCGAGGCGCAGGCGGCGGACCTGCGCGAGGAGTCGAAGACGGACCTCAACGCGAAGCTGACCAAGGCGGAGCTCGCCGAGCTCGCGCGGCTCAACCCGCGCCTGGACGCGCTCAAGGAGGCGCGCGTCGCCGCGTCCGCCGCGCGGCTCGCCGCGGAGGCTGAACTGGGCGAGCTCCAGGCGACGCTCTCGTCCAACCTCGAGCGCAGGCAGCTGCAGATCGAGGCCACCACCAGCGAGGTGGACATCGTGGGCGTGCAGGCGGAGCAGGCGCGCGCCGAGGCGAACGCCGCCGCCGCCGCCGCCGAGGAGGCGCAGGCGAGCGCGCGCCACCGCGAGCTCGCCGCGAAGGTGGCGCAGGCGACGTCCGACGTGCAGGAACGCAAGAACACGATCGATCGCCTGCGCAATGAGCAGGACGACATCAAGAGCGCGATGACGGACGACGAGCGCGAGATGGAGGGCTTGATGGCGAAGCGGACGACCCTGCAGACCAAGCGCGAGGGGCTCCAGCGCAAGATTCGCGAGCTCGGGTCGTTGCCCTCGGACGCGTTCGAGCGGTACCGAGGCAAGGCGCTCAAGACGCTGCACTCGCTCCTGGGCAAGACGAACGAGCAGCTCGCGAAGCTCGGGCACGTCAACAAGAAGGCGCTGGACCAGTACCAGCAGTTCACCGAGCAGCGCGAGGCGATGGAGATCCGCCGGGGCGAGCTCGACAAGGCGCACGGCAAGATCGGCGAGCTGATGACGCACCTGGACCAGAAGAAGGATGAGTCCATCGAGCGCACGTTCAAGCAGGTGTCCCTGAACTTCCGCGAGGTGTTCGCCAAGCTCGTGCCCGGGGGCAAGGGTGAGCTGGTCATGCAGCGCAAGAAGCCCGGCCAGGGCGCCGGCGCGGAGAACGCCGACCCCGAGAAGGCGAAGGAGAACGCCGCGGCGCGGGGATTCGCCGAGAAGTACGGCGGCGTCAAGATCAAGGTTTCTTTCGGGCAGGGCGAGACGATGATGATGAAACAGCTCAGCGGCGGTCAAAAAACCGTCGTCGCGGTCGGGCTGATCTTCGCCATCCAGCGGTGCGACCCGATGCCGTTCTACCTGTTCGACGAGATCGACGCCGCGCTGGACCCGCAGTACCGCACCGCGGTCGCCGCGATGGTGCGCTCGCAGGCGGACGGAGGCACGCAGTTCATCACCACAACGTTCAGGCCCGAGCTCGTCAAGGTGGCGGGGTGCATCCAGGGCGTGCAGCACTCGCACAAGGTGAGCACCGTGCGCGAGGTGACTCTGGACGAGGCGCTGAACTTCGTGGGCGACGCGATGATCCCGGCGAGCCAGCGGGGGGGGAAGCGCGACCGTGGCGACGCACCGGACGACAGCGAGGAGAGCGAGGAGGAAGAGTGAATACGCAGACGAAGACGACGCGAGACGCGAGACGCTGTGATTGACGACGACGCGTTCGAAACGCTCTTACGTATTTTTTTTGTCGTCGCGTCGCGCCGTACCACCCGGGACCCGGGGTGTCTTTCACCCCCGAAATCATCATCTGTGCGAGGGGACGAGGCGCACGCAGTCGCGCGCCTCGTATCGCCGCATTTCCCGCCGTTCCCACGCGATGTCGTACGCGTCCTCCTGGCTGTGCTTCGGGTTGAAGAAGTGCCCTCCGCGGCTGTCCGCCGCGTTCCGGGGGTCGTCCTCGAATCCGAACAGCGACACGTCGTCGCACAGCCCCATCGCCAGCAGGAAAAACTTGAACCCCGTAGTGGCCGTGGTCGGCCTGTCGTGCGTGTTGGAGCGCTCAGAGAACGGCCCGGCGTCGTCGCTCTCGCTGCCTTCGCTCGCGCCGCCGCCGTCCGCGCCCGCGTTCGGGCGGAAGTACTTCCAGACGGAGAACGAGACGGACGGCCGCAGCGTCACAACCTTTCGTCGCTGCGCCGCCGTCAACGACAGCCCGTCCGACTCCTCGCGGTTCAGCAGCAGACGCACGTACCTGCTGTACGACCGCGCGTTGCCCCACGCCAGAGGAGGCATCCACAGCGTGACGGGCGTCGAACGCAGCGCCTCGAGCATGGCCGCGTCCTCCATGAACTCGCCTATGACTTGCTCCGACACGACGTGCAGCGTGGTGCGCTGGCCAACGTCCCGCTCGAAACGCGTCAGCCCGGCGCGCGCGTACTCGTTGAAGCGCACCACCGATTTGTGCGCGTCGATCGCCTCACCCAGGCGCAGGCCCAGCAACGCGCTGCTGTTGCTGACGATGGCCATGTTCTCGCAGAGCCCTTCGGGGAGGTCCCGTTGCTCCGGAAGCGCCTCCACGAACGCGCGGACGACGCGCGCGACGTCGCTCGGGTCGTACGGAGGCGGGACGTCTTCGGAGGCGCGCCGCGGCGTCCCGTCGGGTTCGTCGCCTCCACCGCGTGGTTTCGGGCGCATGGACTCCCGCAGCACGGCGCACCTGTCCGCCGCGACGGCGACGGTGATCTCGCACCGGTCCTCGTCGTTGACGGTGTCCCGGAGCATCAGCCGCCGCGGCCCGGCGTACGCGGGAGACGGCTTCGGGAGCTTCAGCGACTCGGACTCCCTCACGATCGAGTTGAAGGCGTTCAGGCCGTTCGAGTTCGCGCACAGGCGGCACAGAGGACACCGCTTATCCTCGCACAGCAGCTCGCCTCCGCAAACATCGCGGCAGCTCGAGCAGAACGCGTGCGTCCCCGAGGCGCACGCCTTGGTGTCGCGAAGGGTCAGGCTCTCCCCAAACTCTTCGTCGTTGTCTCGCCGGAGACACAGGGCGCACCAGGGGAGATCCAGGCCGTCGTCGAAAGGAGGCGGGGGGGATCCGCTCAACGTGGTGAGCCACCGCGGGTCCTTCGCCCGTGCATGCGCGAGCCGCACGCCCATATCGGCTACGCGGTCGACGGGTGGTGCGCGGAGGCGATGGAGAGTGCGGATGCCTGCAGTTAACAACTGAATTACGCGGAGGGCAAATGAAAGCTCGCTCCGTCAAGCGATAAATTGGTTGCTATAACCGAAGCAAATTGAGGGCAGCGGCACATCTCGGCGCCCGGTCACGAGGCAGGAGAGATGTCGCCGTTTCCGAGCAAGGCCCGCACTGGGATCGAGTTCTATCGCTCCCCCCTCCACGGCGCGCTCGGGTTCATGCCCGAGTACACCGAGCACGCCAAGGCGAATCCCATCGAAATCGCGTGCGGCGTCCGGCAGCTGACGGACGAGGAAATCGAGCGAGAAGCCGCGTTCCTGCGTGAGACGCGCGACGAGCTCGCGGACACCATCGACGAGCGGGCTGTCTTGACGCACAGACAAGAGCTCCACGAGAAGTTCGCGCACGTGCAGAGGATGAAGCAGCGGTTGCGGGAGATCGAGGCGGAGCTGTCCGAGAAATCATCTCGTCATCACGCGTGATGCGTCGAAGCAGGTGACTGTGCCATCCTTCCCGCGGTTGGCGCGACCCGCGCCGCGCGCCGGTGACCGAACCGAACGCAAATTTGCGTTGCGCATGCGCGCTCTCTACGTCGTTAAAAGAATTGAATACTATGTTCTATCCAGCGGCTCGCGGTCCGCGAAACGCGTTGGCCTTCCCCGCCTCGACGAGCGTCTCCAGCTCGGCGTCCCACCCCAGCAACCGCGCGAGCTCGCGGAACCCGTCGTCGCAGTCGCCGAGGAACAGCGCGTCGCGCCGGTTCGATTCCGGCGCGAAGTCGAATCCCAGCCCGGCGGTGTGCCCGACGAGCGCCGCCATCGCGCGCACGCGCGCGTCCGCCTCGCCCACGCGCTCGCGGTTCACCAGCAGCCGCGGCACGCCCTCCCCCGGGTGGTTCACCAGGCCCGCGAACGGGTGCACCGCCAGCGACGTGCCCGCCACGACGAGCAGGTCGCACTTGGGGAAGTCCTCGCTCGCCTTCTCGCCGAACCGCTCGGGAAGGTTCTCGCCGAAAAAAACGATGTCGGGCTTGACCAGCGCGTCGCAGTCATCACGCGCGCAGCGCATGACCGCACCTCGGTCGACGTGCGCCTTTACCTCCCGGACGCACGCGGCGTGCCCCGCCAGGCACCTCGCGGAGTCGAAGTTGCCGTGCGCGGCGACGATTTTGTCGGCGGGGATCCCCGCGGCAGCCTCGAGTGAGTCGATGTTCTGCGTGAAGCAGCGCAGCAGCAGCCCTTTCTCGTGCAGCAGACGCACGAAGTGGTGCGTGGGCGTGGGCGGGTACTGGCCGGGGTACAGCTCCCTGGCGAGCAGGTAAAAGGGCTCGGGGTTCTCGCGGAAGAAGTCCAGCTCGAACACCGCCGTCGGGTGCGGCAAGTCGTACCGCGCGAGGTTGTCGTACAGACCCGTGCCCGGCGTGCGGAAATCGGGTATGCCCGCGCTGACGGAGATGCCCGCGCCAGCCATCACGATGACGTTCCCGCACTTTCCGTTCCGGATGTGCTCGGCGACGCCGCGCAGGTCGAAGCTGGACAAAACGGGGGGGAGGGGCTCTTCGGTTTCCGCCGGCGCCGGCGCCACGTCGCCCGGAGACGCGGCTTTCTTCTCCTCGGCTTTCATCAGCGCGAGCTTACGGATGAGCGCGGCTAACCCGCTCACCTCCTCCTCCGAGCCGCTGTCCGAGCCTTCCGAACGCGCGTCGGCTTCCGAGTCGTCTTCCGAGTCGGCGGGCGCGTTCCCGGCATCGGCCTCGTCCCCCTCCTCGCGGCGTTCGCGCGACTCGGCCGCGTCTCCCGTCGTCGCCCGCTCGGACGCGCTCGTGCTCGTGTCGCCGTCGACATCCGACGACTGCGGCGCTTCCTCGCGCGCGGGCTCGCCGCTTCGGGCCGCCTCATGGGTCACGACGTCCTCTCCCTGCTCGGGAGATGCGGGAGCGTTTTCCGAAGACTCCATGGCGACGCCGCCGCCTTTCCTGGCGCAGGCATGTCTGGCGCGTGCGCGTGAGGCGCAAGACACTTTTTGTGGCGGACTTTCGTCTTTTGTATGACTATTTACTAGGGTACCTACACTATTTGACGTAAATGTGTGACTGCTTCAATGTGCTCTTGCCCAAAAACAACACAAACTTTGAAACCCGTTGAGGCTTTGGAGCGTCGGCTTGCTTGCGTCCGTGAAACGGGCGTGGTCACTCCACCACGCGCCGAAGCCGCGCGCGAGGAAGGACAGGACCAAGGGCACCATGGGCGAAGAGAAGATGGAGGTCGAGGAGACGACCCTCCCTGAGGAGAACCAGGAGGTGGACGCGAGCATCCAGCTGTGTCACAAGATCTTCGCGTTGTCCAACCCTTCGCAGGGCACGGACGTCGCCGCGTTGGGCGATGAGGTGAAGCAGATTGTGCTAGACAGAGGTGCGTCCCGTGACGCCGCGACTCCGTCTCGCGCGATGCGCCGTTTCCAAGCGCGGCACGCGCCGGAGACCCCGCCCACACCCAAGCCCCGTCCCCGCGGATCCCTAAACGTCATCTCCGATCGGCGTTTTCGTCTCAGATCTGACTCTCGACTCGCCTCGCCGAGCTGACTTTTCCCTCGCTTTGCCGCCTCGAAACCGACGACGACAGGCATGGAGACTCTGTACCCCTCGTACTGCGAGAAGTTCGGCTGGATGTTGGACGAGAACGCGTTGAGTTCGATGAAGGCGGCGAACGCGGCGAAACTCACCGAGCTGGACGCCAAGATCAAAGACGCGGAGGAGAACCTGGGGGACGTCGAGGTGCGCGACGCCATGCTCGCGAAGGCTGAGTTTTACGCGGGGACGGCGGATCGCGAGCGCGCGCTGGCGGCGTTCGAGGCGTGCGAGCGGAAGACCGTCGCGATCGGCCAGAAGATGGAGATGGTGTTCAGCGTGATGCGGCTGCACATTTTCCACGACGACTGGGCCGCCGTGAAGGCGCAGGTTGCGAAGCTGAAGGCGTTCCTCGAGCAACCGGGCGGCGCCGACTGGGAACGCAAGAACCGGCTCAAGGTGTACGAGGGCGTCGCGCGCATGGCGTGCCGCGACTTTAAGGGCGCGACAGGGCTGTTTCTGGAGTCGCTCAGCACGTTCACCACGTACGAGCTCATGTCGTACGCCGACTTCGTGCACTACGCGTGCGTCTGCGGCGTGATCACGCTTAAGCGCGTCGACCTGAAAGAAAAACTCATCGACTCGCCGGAGGTGCTCTCGGTGATCGACGAGCTCCCGGGCGTGGGCGCGCTCGTCAACGCGCTGCACGAGTGTCGGTACGAGGCTTTCATGCGCGCGTTCCCGGTCGTGAGCGACGGTGTCCTCGCGAACGCGTGGCTCACGAACCACCACCGGTACTTCCTGCGCGAGGCGCGCGTGCTGGCGTACCAGCAGTACCTGCAGAGCTACAAGTCGGTGACGACGGCGAACATGGCGGCGGCGTTCGCGGTTTCCGAGGCGTTCCTGGACGCCGAGCTCTCCAACTTCATCGTCGAGGGCCGGCTCAACGTGAAGATCGATAAGGTGAACGGCACGCTCGTCACGAACAGGCCGGACGCCAAGAACGCGCTGTACCAGTCGTACATCAAGGAGGGGGACAACTTGCTGAACAGGATCCAGAAGCTCAGCCGCGTGGTGGACCTGTAGTACCCTCCTCCCGAAGGAATCTTTTATCGTAACGTCCAGCGTTGTCAGTCTCGTCGTATCTCTAAAACTCGCGCTTCATGGAAGCTTCCTCGCCACCGCCTCGACGCGCCTCACTCTGAGGGTCGCCGCTCCGCCCGCCGCGGCGCGCCCGAGGCGATGCAGGCGGACCCTCGGCCGGCCGCGGCGATTCTGCGGTACGTGTACCCCGGCGTGACCCCCAAGAACGGCCGCGTGGTGGTCGTGGAGGGCGACGGAGGGTGCGTCGAGATGCGCGGCGGTGAAATCGTGGAGAGGCTCGCCGGGGATGGCGTCGACGCCGCGCGGTGGGACGTGCGGTACTACAACAAGACGCACCAGGGCTGGATGAAGCTACCCCCCGAAGAGACGTTCGCGTTCTCCGACGACCGACGCATGCTCGAGCTGATGCTGGAACCCGCCCCGGAGCCGCGCGACGCGCTCGAGGACGAGGACGACGGCCGCCGACGAGAGTCTTTGCGTTCGGAACGCTCGCGGGACGGGTATTTCGGCGTCGGCGTCGTCGGCGGCAAGAACGAACACAACAACGGCACGTTGTGGCGCAGCGCGTGGCAGCTCGGGTGCGCCTTCACGTTCACGGTCGGCGCGAGGTTCGCGAAGACCTCCGCGGACACCACCAAGGTGTGGACGTCTCTCCCCGCGTACGACTACGAGGACTTCAACGCGTTTGCCGCGGCGTCGCCGCGGGCCGCGGCGTGGATCGCCGTAGAGATGGGAGGCACGCCTCTCGCCGACTTCGCGCACCCCGACCGCGCCGTCTACATACTGGGCAGCGAGGACAACGGCCTGCCTTCGTCCGTGCTACGTGCGTGCGCGCACCACGTCTCGCTGCCGGTCGCGAGCGCGGACCGCACCAGCAGCTTCAACGTCGCCGTGACCGGCGCGCTGGTGTTGCACGACCGGTTGCAGAAGCGGCGGCGGCGAGACCGCTCCGACGGATGCGCCGCGGTGCGGGAGGGGGACGCCCTGCGCGGCGGCCGAGCGGGCGTGGACAGCGCCAAACCATCGCAGGTCGTAGAGGCGAACAAAAACAAAAACGCGCAGAGGACGTAGAGGTGCGTGGAGTTGATACGCGGCGGCAGTCTGTTCTTTCGCGCCCGCGCTACCTTCGGCCGGACGCCGAGACGCCTCCTTCTTGGTAAAACGTCGCCGGCAGCGCGCGCGCGTTCCAGGCTTTGACGAAGTCTTTGAACGCCGCGCGCGCGTCCGCCGCGAGGAGGTCCGTGAAGTACACCGAGCGTTCGTGTTTCAGCCACACCGAAAACTCCCTGTTCTTCAGGTAGTAGTCGTCCTCGGAGACGGGCTCGACGAGCGCATCCGGGCCGGGGGGCGATCCCCACTCGGCGTTTTTTTCGCCGGCTTCGCGCGCCTTCGCGACCGACGCCGCGTTCCACCGCCGCGGCTTTTTTTTCCCGCGGCGGTCGTCGTCCGAGCGCACGGAATCGCCGGAATCATCTGAAGAAGAGTCTCCGCTGTCGCTCCCATCGCGTCGCCGTCTCTTCTTCTTCCCGCGCTTTTCTTTTTTACCGCGCGCATCCTTCCCGGAGCGCTTCTCCTTCTTGCGCTTCTTGGCCTTGCTCTTCGTGCTCAGGCCCTCGCGCTGAAGCAACGCCTTGGCTTGGTCCACGGTCATCGCCGGGCCGGGCTCGACGGTCCCCGAGTCGTGGTTCCGTCGAGCCGCGCTGCCCTCCAGCGCTTCCAGCTCGCGCTTACGCGTGTCCGCGGACATACCAGCGCGCGAGGGAGTGAGCCGAATCGTGGGACGACGGTGTTGTCGTGTCGAAAACCAAATTCACTTTTCGACGTCTTTCAAGAAACACAGAAAGGGTACAGTGTGACAACATGTCTATGTTGTATAGTCACAATAAAATGTTGAAAAAAGTTATTCGTTTAATTATATGACTGCGATGCATACGAAATGGTTTTTTAGCGCGAATGAGTGAATCTGATCCGCAAGAGCGGACGGCTCACAAACGTCGGGAAAATTGGGCGCAAAGCAGTCGGCGGGAGCTCCAGCACAAGTCTCGCGCACGGAGTATACACGCGCACGCTCGTTCGTTCCCGGTCGTTGAAGTGTATCCACGCTTCGACGCTCGAGCACACGAGCGCACGCGCCGCGCCGCATCCCACCAGCGTTCGCCGCGCCCGCGCCAAAAAGCGTAAAGAACGACGGTGAAAAAGGTCTCACTGGGTCGCGCGTAAGTCCGAGGCATCGCCGCGAGTCAGCAGAGCGCACGCCGCGGCCGCCTTTCGGGATGGGCGACGGAGCCGCGACGACCCGCCGGTCGAAGCGTCACAGGTCATCCATCGTGGGTGAGTCCGAGCCCACACAGAACGACGCGGCGGCCCCCGCCGACGCGTCGGGAGATGCCAAGTCGCTGGAGGAGGCTCGCAGTCTGATTGTCACGCTTCGCGAGAAGGAAGCGCAGCAAGACCGCAACCTGAAGGTGATGGACCGCAACCTCATGATCATGAAGCGTCATCTCTCCGAGGAACGCGCGCGCGTCGCGGAACTGCACGGACGCCTGCTCGGACGCTCCGCCGTGGGCGATCGAGCCGAGGTGCGCGAAGAGGTGGCGGTCAGGGTGAGATCGGGAGAGGGGCCTCCTCCGGAGTGTCCCGCGCACGCCGCGAAGGCTGTACCGCCTCGCGGATGCCCGATGCACGCGCATGCCGGCGACAAGCGCCCCGCTCCCGAGGATGAGCAACCAGAGGCCGTGCGCGGAAGGCTGAGGCAGGAGAGTTTCAAGGAGGAGCCGATGGCGCTCTCGTCGCTGAAGGAGCTCGCGATGGATTCCGTGTTGGAAGGCGTTACGATCGCGGACTTCTCGCTTCCGGACCAGCCCCTGATCTACGCGAACCACGGTTTCGAGGAGATCACCGGGTACTCCATCGAGGAGACCGTGGGTCATAACTGCCGGTTTCTGCAGGGGCCGAAGACGGAACCCGAGAAGTTGATGCACATCCGAAAGTGCATCAACGCCGGTTTGCCGTGCACGGTGCAGATCAAAAACTACAGGAAAACCGGCGAGGAATTCATCAACTACCTCTCGCTGACGCCCATTCGCACGGCGAAAGGCCAGGTGACGCACTACGTCGGGATCCAGTCAGATATCACGGAACTGGTCAACACGCGGACCGCGGAGCTGGACGCGCTGAAGAAAGCGACCATCGCGGAGGCGGCGACGGATGCGAAGTCCAAGTTCCTCGCGCACATGTCTCACGAGATTCGCACGCCCCTGAACGGCCTCATCGCCGTGGGCCAGCTACTGGAGGACACCTCGCTGAACCGCATGCAGAGGGATTACGTCTCCACGATTCGGTCTTCGGGGGAAACCTTGCAGGCGCTCATCGCGGACATCTTGGATTTCTCTCGGGTGGAGGCGGACAAGCTCGTGCTTCGCAAGGAGGCGTTCAACCCGCAAGCCGTGATCGCGACGGTTATCAAAATCGTGGGTCTGCACAGCGCGCGCCTGAGGCTGAACATCGGGTACCACCTGGACGAAAACGTACCTGAGCTCGTGATTGGCGACGCTATGCGCGTGCAGCAGGTGCTTCTGAACACCATCAATAACGCGATCAAGTTCACGGAGAAGGGTGACATTATGATTCGCATGTATGTCGGCAAGAGGAGGCACGCGGAGGAGTCGTTTGCGCGCGCAACTAAGGCGGCGAGCGAATCGGACGAGGCGGAGGACAAGGAACCCACCACGCGGGAGTGGCGTGAGGAGGCGACGAGGATCGGCATGAAAGAAGCGCAAGAGCGCGCGACACTGGCAGACTGGTTGGAGCGCCCGAAGTCGGTGGCGATGGATGACGCGTCTACGTCGAGCGGCGACGCGGAGGACGGCGGGGACGACACGGCGCTTCACTTTTACGTGAAGGACACCGGGATCGGTCTGAGCAGTTCCAGCATTTCCACCATCTTCAACTCGTTCCAGCAAGTGGATCTGTCGCCGACGCGCAAGTACGACGGCACGGGGCTCGGCCTGGCGATCAGCCAGCGCCTGTGCGAGGCGATGGGCGGGCGGATGTGGGCCGAGTCCCCCGGTCTCGGTATGGGGAGCACGTTCCACTTCAGCATCCGGTGCGAGCCGGTTCCCGTGGAGGCGTCGGACGCGGAGGCGGCGCCCGTTCCCGGCGGCGCGCGAGGGTGCCCGATCGAGGCGAAGAAGGAGGCGGCGGCGCGTCTCGCCGTGCGCGCGAGCGGCGCGACCACGAATACCGTGAAGAGCATGGTGCGTACGCCGTCCACGATGAACTTCAACACGATCTGCAACGGGCGGGAACTGCGCGTCTTGCTGTTCGACGAGAGCAAGATGATGCGACAGACGCTGAGCGCGGCGATCGAGCGTTGGGGCGTGTCCGTCACGCAGGCGTCCACCTCGAACGAGATCGTCGCCGCGCTGGACGCCGGCGCGAGCTGCGACGCGAAGGAAGCACCGTACGACGTCGTGGTCGCCGAGAAGAGCAAGACGTTCGTGGATGCGATTCGCCGGTGGGCGGAGTCGCGCAAGCAAATCTCGCCGCGCGGCGGCGCGCCTTCCGAGGCTGCCGGGAGCGTGCAGGAGGACGGAGACGGCGAAGCCGCGACGCCTAACGTGCGTCTTCCGAAGTTCATTCTGCTCACCTGGCCGGGGTACGCGCGCAGCGATTCCGGCGACGGGCTGAGCTGGGGGAACATCGAGGGCTTATCGCGCGCGAGCCTTGATAACCTGAACTCGCCCTCCGGGAGCGGCGGCAACGCGCGCGGCGCGGTGACGGAGGTGGACGAGCAGGTGGACGACTTCCTGGCGAGCAGGGACGCGGAGGTGATGCCGAAGCCGTTGCAGCACGCGCGCCTGCAGAAGCTCCTCGCCGCGGTGGCCACCGACATGTTTTCCAGCGCGGAGACGACTCGCCGCGGGAAGGACGCGCCGACGCGCGCCGGGGCGACGGGCAACCAGAGCGCCGAGTCGCAGCAGCCGGAGCGCTCGTCCGCGTTCAAGCCGCCGATTCCGAAAAAGCTGCGCATCTTGCTGGCGGAGGACCACCACATCAACATGAAGGTGGCGTGCGCGGTGCTGGCGAAGTGCGGGCACAAGGACGTGACCATCGCCAAGGACGGCGTGGAGGTTCTCGAGAAGCTCAGGGATCTCCCCAACGGACTGGACGCGTTCGACGTGGTGCTGATGGACCTGCACATGCCGCGCATGGGTGGGATGGAGTGCGTGCGTCAGCTGCGCGCGCAGTTCCCCGAGTCGCGCGTGCCCATCGTGGCGGTCACCGCGGACGCCGTGGAGGAATCGCGGGAGAAGTGCCTGAATAACGGGTTCACCGCGTGGATCAGTAAGCCGTTCCGGGTCGAGCAGCTCGCGGGGCTGCTGGACGAGTACTCGCCGGGGAACGCCGCCTTCGAAGCGCGCGCCGCGGGGGGATGAGACGCGCGCGAGACGCGCGTCGACGCCAACAGACGCCGTCGTCCGAAAGAATAGTCCACGAAAAGAAGCGACGCGGTGTCGAATATCGAACACAGCATACCTAAACACACGCGTCACAAAACCCCTCTCCTGCCGTGTGTCATCACACTCGTAGCTCCAAAAACGCACGCTCGCGCGATCACGACGCGCGTTCCAACGTGATGGTGTGGCTGTACAACACCGCGGGCTCGAACGCCGCGTTTCCCGCGGCGCCCAGTTGCGGCACCGGCGCGGCGCCTCCCACGGGCGCCGCCGCGCTCAGTCGCAGCGCGTCGCTGGGCTGCGCGTACCCCGCCGTCGACAGCGACACCTTGACCCGCTCGACGCGCTTCGAGTCATCGTCGTACACGGGCGTGAACGTCCACACGTGCTGGTAATCCGTGTTGATCACGCGCGCCGTGCCGTACTCGCGGCCGTACCCGAGCGTGACCTGGCGCACCGCCTCCGCGCAGAAAAAGACTCCGTCCGACTCGCGCGTCTCGCTCTCCCTGGCGTTCGCGAAGAGCTCTATGCGCTCGGCGTTCACGGACGCGCCCTTCGTGAGACGCACGGTGGTTCGGTTCGCGTCCTTCTCGGGATCGTACTCCACCCCGTCCACCACCTTCGTCACCATCGTGGGTCCGACGCCCTGGTTGAGGTAGCCGGTGACCACGGCGTCGAGGTTGAACGCGCGGTCCTCGTACACCGGCCCTCCGGGTTCGCGCCGCGCGAAGCGCATGGGGTACCGCACTTGGTTCGAGCCGACGTCGGGGAGGTACACCATGCTCAGTTTCTGGAACCCCGGGATCGTGGGTTCCTTTACCAGCAGCTTGGGATTCATGGTCTTGCTCGGGAACGAGTACCCGGCGAAGTCCGCCGTCGCCATCCACTCACCCTCGAGCCACTCGGGGTACGTCTGCGCCTTGGGCCGGGACGCGTTGAACACGGGCTTGGAGAAGTCCTTGCGCTCCAGACGCTTGGACAACAGCTCCGCGGCGGCCGCCGGTTCCGCGTCGGCGGAGAGCGCGAGGCCCGAAGCGGTCAGGCCGGCGAGCAACGCGCGGCGAGAAGGCGCGGGGAGAGACGATGACGTCGACGGCGCGTTATCTCCTCGAGCCGCGCGTCGGACACATCGGGTCGGCTTGGCGGTGGAGTCCGTCCGAGGCGCCGTCTGGGCACCCGCCCGCGCCAACGAGGCGCCGTGCGAGGTCATGGTTCGGGATTCGGTGCCGGGCAGACCACACGCGCCGGGAAGTGCCGCCCAGTAGGTCGGCGTATCGTGGTACGTAGATACGTCGGTCCGTCGGTGCCGAGTTCTCGTCGAAAAAAGTGGGCGCGAATCTCGTGACGGGCGGCCACCGAGAAAATCTCACAACACGCCGCGCCGAGGCTTGCCGACATGGCGGACGACCGCGGGGCCGTGTGGACCGCGCGCATCCGGGATGCGAAACAGGTGCTGAACGAGTTACGGTGCGTCTCTCTCAACTCGGTGTTCTACGCGAGCGTCTCGCGTTCCGGTCGGCACGCCCGCGATGTCTGACGTCCAACACCCTCGATTTCCCCCCTCGTCCGCGCGCCTCAGCGCCACGCCCGGCCCTTCCGGGGTGATGGACGAGAAGGACCGCGTGCGTTTCACCGCTCTGCAGAGACGTAAGCTGCAGCGTTTCGAGGACATCGTGGATGATCTGGAGGACCTCGTGACGGACGGCAGTCCTTCCTCCGCCGAGCTCGAGGCGCGTCAGGGCGTCATCGCCGAGTTCCGGGAAGACGGGCGTCGTCTGAACGCGACTTTCGCGGGGGGCACCCCGAGCGTCGTCGCGGAGGACCCCCCGGAGACCGTGCTCGGCAAGCTCGAGCACATCGCGGATGCGGTCAAAAGCGAGGCCGCGCGCGTGACCGGCGAGGTGAACGCCGCCGTCGCCGGCGCCGCGTCCGCTGCGACGGCGGCGCAGAAGAAACAAGAGGAAGCCGCGGCGGTTCGCGGCTTGTCGTCCCAGGAGCTCCTGCAGTTGCAGCGGTCGCAGATGCGCAAGCAGGACGACGCCATGGACCAGCTCGACAGCCTCGTCGGGAAGCTGAAGATGACCAGCAACATGATCCGCGAGGAGGTGGACGTGCAGGCGCGGATGGTGGAGGACTTGGACAAGGACTTCTCGCACACGCAGAGCCGCATGAAGAAGCTGCGGAAGCAGGGGTTCAAGCTGGCGGGGGAGAAGAACGGCGAGGAGAAGGAGAAGATGGAGCGCGCGGAGGCGATGGAGGAGATGAAGAAGAACCTGCCGAGCCACCAACGCGAGCTGGCGCAGCAGAAGCAGCAGAGCGGGGGGGGCGAGTGCGTCGTGATGTAGCGCCGACGGATGTGCGACACGTGATGGTCTGAATGAAAACACGTTCAAGGCGGCGGTAAGACGCACACTCGATCCACAAGTGCATCTGTGACTCTGAACTGCCAGCGTGACATGCCACCGACTCGCTCGACAACTGTCGTCGCAGCATCAACACGTCAACACGATGGCTCCGGAACAGATAAAGCCTTCCCGCACGCACAGCGCCAACCTCCCTGTGCGCTTGAAGGATGTCCGCCACCCGCAGCGTCGCCACACTCCGCGTGTTCTGCGCGACTCGCGCCGCCGCGTCGCGCGGAGTCCGTGCCGGCGCCGTCGCCACGCCCCGCGCGTGCGCGCGATCGCGGAAAAGCTTCGGATTCGCGTCGCGCTCGCGATGCGTCGCGCTGTCCGCGGCGGACGGGGAGGACGCCGAGGCGGACCCCGACGCCGTCGCGCCCGAGGACTACGCGTTGGTGGTGGAGCTTCTGGACAGCGAGACGGGCGAGGAGCTGAAGGAGAAGGTGGACCTCATCGCGAAGAACGGCTTGTTGACCAAGGGCGTGGTGGACGCGGCGCGCGTGGTGGTGGAACAGAACGAAGCGGCTGGACAGGAAGCCGACATCCTCGACTTGCTCCGGTCGGTGTACGACGTGCTCCTGCTGAAGTTCAAGGAGACGTACGCGCCCGCGGCGAAAGCCGCGCTAGAGTTCGGGTCGAAGCTCATGGACCTGTTCACCGCGGAGGACCTGGAGGCGATGGAGGCGGGCGAGACCCCGGTGTCCATCGGGAAGGTGAAGCTCATGATGCAGGAGGAGTTCGACGCGGAGGGCGAGAACCACGTGAACAAGCTGGCGTTCGCCAAGTACCTGGACGAGGTCCTGCCGGTGATGAGCCTGCAGGACGAGCGCCTGAAGGAGAAGATGGCCGTCGCGGACACCGAGCAGGCGCAGAAGCTCGTCGTTGTCATGATGAACCGCACCAAGGAGCGGCTCAAGGTGGAGGCGCTGCGGGACATCGCCACGGAACTGTGAACGAGCTCGGGCTTTTTTGTGAAACATTTTTTTTTGTGAAACCGCGCTCTTCGTTCGCGTCCCGAACGCGCCGTCACGATCGTCGCGTCTACGTGTCTACGCATCTCACAACCCCAACGCGCACCCGTCCCCCCGCGGGTCGCTGCCTCCCCAGAGCACGCCGTGCTCGTCCCTGGCGATGATCTGCCCCCGCCCGAACAGCCCTCGCCCGTTCACGCCGTCCACGCGCTCCACTTTGTGCCCCCGCGCCGCGAGCGCGTTCGCCAGCGCCCACTTCCTGGGCTCGTCATCCGAACCGTCGCTGGCCGCCTCGACGCCCAGCACCGCGTCCAGCACGGACCCCGCGCCGCGCTCGCTCCCCACGCCCTTCAGGCACCACCGCGGGTGGTCCAGCGCAGCCTGCGGGTCCATCCCGCGGTCCACCATGTTGCTCAGCACCTGCAAGTGGCCCTGCGGCTGCATGAACCCGCCCATCACGCCAAACGCGCAGTATAAATCGCCGGTGTCCGTCCGCGTCGCCAGCCCAGGGATGATGGTGTGGTACGGCCGCTTCTTCGGCCCGACGCAGTTGACGTGCCCTTCTTTCAGTATGAAGTTGTGCCCGCGGTTCTGCAGCGTGAACCCGCACCCTTCGGGCGCGATCCCGGTGCCGAAGCCGTCGTAGTTGCTGTTGATGAACGAACACGCGTTGCCCGCGCCGTCCACGACGCAGAAGTACACCGTGTCCGGGGACGGGCGGAGCAGGTGCCCGGGGTGCCCGGGCTCGGGCCCGGGAAGAGGCGGGCCGTCCGCGCGGAACCCGCAACCGGCCGCGCGCGCCTCGGCGTACGGCTTCGAGACCAGCGCCGAGACGGTGCGTTCGTTTTCGACGTCCGACCGCCGCGCGTCGGCGTGGTCAGGGTCGCCGCAGTGCTCCATGGCGTCGGCGAACGCGACGCGCATAGCCTCCACCGCGGCGTGCGCGCGCGCGATCTCTGTCGTCGCGTTGGTCGTCGCGGTGAACGCCTCGAACACGTTCATCGCCAAGAGCGCCGCGACGCCGTGGTTTGGGGGCGGCAGCTCCCACACCGTGACGGCGTCTCGGAACGTCGTCGCCACCGGCTCGGGGAAACTCGTCGCGTGCGTCGCGAGGTCCTCGAGCGACAACACGCCGCCGCGCGACCGCACAGCCTCCACGATGGCCTCCGCGACGGGGCCGGTGTAGAAGCCCTTCTTGGCGCCGTGTGCCGCGAGCCTCCGGAACGTGCTCGCGAGCTCGGGGTTGGGCTTGCGCTCGCCGGCGCGCGGCGCGCGGCCGTGCGCGTCGAGCATGCACGCCGCGCCGCCGGCGCGGAGGAGCGCCTCCTGCGCGCGCCACAGCTGCGCGGTGACCGGGGCGATGGGCGGGCCGGCCTCGGCGAGCTCGATGGCGGGCGCCAGGACGTCCGCGAGGGTGAGCTTTCCGGACCCGAAACGCGCGACGACGTCCTCCCAAGCCGCGGGCGCGCCCGGGACAACCGCGCACAGCGCGTCGGTGGACGGCGTGATCTCCAGCCCCGCGTGGCCGCGCGAGCGCACGAGGTCCAGGGTCAGAGCCGCGGGGCTCCGGCCCCCACCGCGGACGGCGCTGACTTTCTTGGTGGCGGCGTCGAAATACAGGCAGAAGGCGTCCCCGCCGATGCCCGTGCTGGTCGGCTCGCACACGTTCAGGCACGCCGTGACGGCGACCGCCGCGTCCGCGGCGGAACCGCCCTTCCGCAGGATCTCCAGCCCAGCGGCGGTCGCCAGCGATTGCGAACACGCCACCATGCCTTTGGTCCCCAGCGCACACGTGCGTCGGCTCTTGAAGTCCATCGTCGTCGCGGAGGCGCGCCACGCCTCGGCGGTGGGGGGGGCGTCGGAACCACCCATCGCAGCGGACAGAACGCCGCGTGCGGCTGGGTGTGACACCACCGTGGATGTGTCGGAACTTCCAGGGACCGTGTCGAAACGACCCCGGGATTTCCACGACCGCACGCGCGTGAAGAGTTGACATTGCGCGGCAAAATGCTCTGTGAGATCACACTTCGTCTCGCACGGCCCCCAGCCGACATGGCTGCGCCACCGATAGAAATATCCGCCGGGATGAAGCGGTCCATCGCCGCGACCGGCGCGCCCACCGAGGGTGACGACATGCTGGAGATCATGCCCCTCGGCGCCGGTTCCGAGGTGGGCCGATCGTGCGTGCTCGCCAAGTACAAGGGCAAGAGCGTCATGTTCGACTGCGGCGTCCACCCCGGGTACGCCGGCATCGCGTCGCTGCCGTACTTCGACGAGGTGGACCTGAGCACCGTGGACTGCATGCTGGTCACGCACTTCCACCTCGACCACTGCGCGGCCGTGCCCTTCGTGGTGGGGCACACCAACTTCCGGGGGCGCATCCTGATGACGCACCCCACGAAGGCCATCTTCAGCATGCTCATGACGGATTTCGTGAAGCTCAACAAGCAGGGCGACGGCGAGGCGCTGTTCACGGATAAGGACGTCAAGGCGTGCATGGAACGCATCGAAGTGATCGATTTCCACCAAGAGGTACGGTTTCACTAGAAAAAGACCCCCGCCCCCGCCCTTCGCCGCGCCCCGCCCGCGTCGCCTGTCGCCGGAACCCGCGGCTGACGCTTCCCAACTCTCGCGTCCGCCGGCGATTGCGAATCGCGGAACAAACGCAGGTGGACATCGACGGCATCAAGGTCACGCCGTATCGCGCGGGGCACGTCTTGGGGGCGTGCATGTTCTACGTCGATATCGGCGGCCTGCGCGCGCTGTACACCGGCGACTACAGCCGCACGCCGGACAGACATCTGCCGGGCGCGGACTTGCCCTCCGTGCCGCCGCACGTCGTGATTTGCGAGAGCACGTACGGCGTGTCGCCGCACTCGCCGCGCGAGGAGCGTGAGCGTCGGTTCACGGACCGCGTGCACCAGATCCTGAACCGCGGCGGCAAGGTGCTCCTGCCGGTCGTAGCACTGGGGCGCGCGCAGGAGTTGCTGCTGATCCTGGAGGACTACTGGGTCAAGCACCCCGAGCTCCGCGGCGTGCCCATCTACCAGGCGAGCGCGCTGGCGCGCCGCGCGATGACGGTGTACCAGACGTACATCAACGTGCTGAACAGCGACATGAAGGCGGCGTTCGAGGAGGCGAACCCGTTCGTGTTCAACCACGTGAACCACCTGTCGTCCGCGAACGGGCTGGACGACGTCGGGCCGTGCGTGGTGCTCGCGACGCCCTCCATGCTGCAGAGCGGGCTGTCGCGCGAGCTGTTCGAGGCGTGGTGCGGCGACGCGAACAACGGCGTGATCATCGCCGACTTCGCCGTGCAGGGCACGCTGGCTCGCGAGATCCTGTCCGACTGCAAGAGCATCCAGAGCCGCTCGGGCGGGGAGCTGCCGCTGAAGATGTCCGTGGACGCCATCTCCTTCTCCGCGCACGCGGACTACCCGCAGACGCAGCAGTTCCTGGACGCGCTCGCGCCGCCGCACGTGGTGCTTGTGCACGGCGAGGCGGGCGAGATGGGCAAGCTCAAGCGCGCGCTCGAGGGCAAAGCCGCGGCGGACGGCAAGAAGATGCACGTGTACTCGCCCAAGAACTGCCAGGCGGTGGAGATCAAGCACTCCGGCTCGAAGACCGCGAAGGTGCTGGGCGCGCTCGCCGAGAACCCGCCCGCCGCGGGCGACCGCGTGCGCGGCTTGCTCGTGCGCAAGGACTTCGGGCACATGCTCGTGGCGCCCGGGGACTTGCCCGAGTACACCAAGCTCGCGACGGCGGCGGTGACGCAGCGGCAGATGATTCCCACGGAGACGCCCCTGACGGACCTGCGGTTCGCGCTGGAGGCGCTCTTCGAGGGGATCCACACCGTGACCTCGCTGCGCAAAGAGAGCCCGGAGGGGTCGAGGGGAAGCCCGCCGGCGTCCCCGAAGGCGAAGGCGAAGAAGGCGGCGAAGAAGGCGTCCCCGAGGCGCGGCGGCAAGAAAGAGGTCAAGGCGGAGGCGGTGAAGGACGAGCCCGCGGAACTGGACGCGGTGAAGGCGGAGGACGACGCCGCGGACGCCGGGGAGGAGGAGCCCGAGGGACTGTCCGTGAACGGAGGCGCGCTGACGATCGTGAGGCGCGCCGCGTCCGGTAAGACGGGCGTCGCGCACGCGCTCGTCGAGTGGTCGAGCGACCCGCTCACGGACATGATCGCCGACGCGGTGTTGTCGGTGATTCTGCAGCTCGCGGAGGAGCCCGCGGGTTTGGCGGAGGCGGAGAAGGCGCACAAAAACGCGCTCGAGGCGAAGGACAAGGACGGCGCCGCGAACGCGCGTTTGCGCATCGTCGCCGCCATGCTCGGCGTGCAGTTCGGCGAGCCGGACGTCGACGAGCCGACGCAGACGCTGCGTCTGCGCGTGGAGAACGCCGACGCGACGGTGCGTTATAAAACGCGGAGCGTGGAGTGCGCGGATCCCGCGACGCGGGCGCGCGTGGAAACCGCGCTGGAGCGCATCGACGTGGCCATCGCGGACAGCGCGTTCGCTAGGACGTTACCGTCGGTGTCCGGGATGTCCGGAAGCCGAGGAGGGAGCGCGCTGTTAGGGACGTAGG